>MDTC01239127.1_pt1 | contig 10768 bp, 6 predicted proteins | sample 811181 | NCBI WGS metagenome assembly MDTC01 (sample SAMN05326644, study PRJNA326480) | marine metagenome | isolation source: seawater | place: Pacific Ocean: North | collected 2011 | reverse complement strand
CAGTTAAACGTGCACCTCTATTCAATAAAGCTTGTGTAGATGCGTCTAGATCAGAACCAAATTGAGCAAATGCAGCCATTTCTCTATATTGAGCAAGTTCTAATTTAATTGAGCCCGCAACTTTTTTCATTGCTTTTGTTTGTGCAGCTGACCCTACTCTAGAAACTGATAATCCAACGTTTACAGCTGGACGAATACCTTGGTTAAATAGCTCGGTCTCTAAAAATATTTGACCATCAGTAATTGATATAACATTAGTAGGAATATATGCTGATACGTCTCCAGCTTGTGTTTCAATTATTGGTAAAGCTGTTAGTGATCCCCCACCGTTAGCTTCACTTAGTTTTGCTGCTCTCTCCAACAATCTACTATGTAAATAAAATACATCGCCAGGGTAGGCTTCTCTTCCTGGAGGTCTTCTTAATAATAGCGACATTTGCCTATAAGCCACTGCTTGTTTGGAAAGATCGTCATAAATTATAAGGGCATGCATTCCATTATCTCTAAAATATTCACCAATTGTACAGCCGGTATAAGGTGCTAAAAATTGCAAAGGAGCAGAATCTGAAGCGGTTGCTGCAACTACCGTTGTATATTTCATTGCTCCAGCCTCTTCTAATGTTTTTGTTATCTGCGCAACTGTTGATCTTTTTTGTCCGATAGCAACATAAACACAATATAGTTTTTTCTTTTCATCAGAAGAATCATTTATTTCTTTTTGATTAATAATAGTATCAATTGCTACAGCAGTTTTTCCAGTTTGTCTGTCACCTATTATTAATTCTCGTTGACCTCTTCCCACTGGGATTAAAGTATCTATAGACTTCAAACCTGTTTGCATTGGCTCATTTACTGACTGTCTAGGAATAATTCCAGGTGCTTTAACTTCAACTCTTTTTCTTTCAACTTTTGAAGATAAATTTTCTTTACCATCTATTGGATTCCCTAACCCATCTACTACTCTACCTAACAACTCTTTTCCAACTGGTACGTCAACTATAGAATTGGTTCTTTTGACAGTATCTCCTTCTTTTATTTTTCTATCATCACCAAATATAACCACTCCAACATTATCAGTTTCGAGGTTCAGAGCCATTCCTTTTGATCCATCATCAAATTCTACCATTTCTCCAGCTTGAACATTATCAAGCCCATATACTCTTGCTATACCATCTCCTACTGATAATACTTTTCCTACTTCAGAAACTTCAGTTTTTTCACCAAAATTTTTTATTTGTTCTTTTAAAAGTTTTGTAATTTCTGAGGGATTAATTTGCATTTTAATTTTCTACCATTAATTGTTCATATTTTTTTAATTTATTTTTAATTGAGGAGTCAATCATTAGACTACCAACTTGAATTTTTAATCCTCCTATTAAATTTTCATCTAATTTGTAATCTAAATTTATAGAAAAACCTATTGCCTTAGACAATTCTTCACCAATTTTTTTTAATTCATCCTTGGTCAAATTTTTTGAGGATATTAAAGAAGCTCTTAATTCACCTTTTTTTTTGGATATTAATTCGATAAAGCTTTGAATTATTTTGCTTAAAAAAAATATTCTTCTTTTTTTCACTAATACTAATAAAAAGTTCTTAAAAGTTTTAGAAAATTTCATCATTTCAGAAATTTTATCAATTGCTTGATCTTGCACTTTTAAGTCTTTAGTAGGGTTTTTGAAAAAATTCTTCAAATCTTCACTTTTATCATAAAGTTCAATCAAGTTTTTGGCATTATGCTCAATTGACTCTAGCTCTGATTTTTCTTTCGCTAACTCAAATAGAGCGCGCGCATATCTTTCAGAGGTTTCTGTTGAAAATGACTTTAAGCTGCTCAAATTGTTACCTGCAATTGATTGTTTAAGAAATTATGCAGGTGTCGTACCATATGAAATTAATGCGTTCAAGATACATCATCGCTTCAATTAAAGTTTATTGGATCAACATCAACCGTGAGTTTAATTTTGTTAGAAATATTAAGATTATTCAAGGTATTTGCTATTATTTTTTGAGGCAAAATATCACTTTTTGATCGAAGAAGAAGTCTGGTTCTATATTTTTTTTTTATTTTAAAAATAGGTGAATCTACAGGTCCCATGACTTCAATAGCATTTAAATCTATTAGCTTTCTTTTAATTTCTTGAGCTCCTCTAAAACTGTGTTCTTTGGAGCTTGAGGAAACAATTATAGCTATAAGTTTTTTAAAAGGAGGGAGATTATTTTTTTTTCTTAGCTCTAACTCATTAATTAAAAATTTTTCAGGATTATTAATAACTAAATCCTTAAGCGTTTCATGTAATGGAGTAATTGTTTGATAAATTATTAATGATTTAGTAGCAAACCGTCCTGCTCGTCCGCTTAACTGGTTATATAGTTGAATATTTTTTTCTGTTGTTCTTAAATCATATCCTTTGCCCGAGAAATCAGCATCAACTACTACTATACAATTTAATTTTGGGAAGTTAAATCCCTTTGAAATCATTTGCGTGCCTACTATTATATTAATTGTATTATTTTTTATTTCTTTAAACATGTCTTCACTTTGCTTTTTTTTACTTAAATAATCACTTGAAAATATTTTAATTTTCTTTTTAGGAAATTTGTATTTTAATTCTTCGAATACCTTTTCAACTCCAGGTCCATACATTATAAAATCACATTTTTTTTTATCATTTTCACAAGTCTTCCCGCTTTGACTTTTATGCCCACAATGATGACAAATTAATTGATTAATAATTTTATGATATGTTAAATGTATTGAACAATTCGGGCATAAGTGTTTATAACCACATTTTTTACATATCAAGAATGGTGAATATCCTCTTCTGTTTAAAAAAAATAAAATTTGATTATTCTTATCCAAATAATCTTTAACAAGTTTTTCAGTTTCTTTATCAATTAAATCATTTTTAATTTTCCTTAAATTCAAATTAATAATTTTTGTTTCTGGTAATGGAAAATTATTAAATCTTTTTTTTAAAGATATCTGATTATACTTTTTATTATTAATATTATTGAATGTTTCTAAAGATGGAATAGAAGTTACTAGATGAATTGGAATATTTTCAATAGCTGCACGGGAAATAGCCATATCTCTGGCATTATAAATAATTCCCTCTTCTTGTTTATAAGATGGATCATGTTCTTCATCTACAATTATTAATCCGAGTTTTTTAAATGGTAACAATAAAGAAGATCTTGCACCTATTAAAATTTTTATTTTATTTTTATTAATTTTTTGCCATAATATTCTTTTATTTTTTGGAGTAATTTTTGAATGCCAAACAGAAGGTTCGAATCCAAAAAATTCTTGAAATCTTTCTTTAAACTGATTGGTTAAAAAAATCTCAGGTAATAAAACTAAAACTTGTTTTTTTTCTTTAATGATTTCTTTAATCCTTTCAAAATAAACAATTGTTTTTCCTGAGCCAGTAACTCCTTGAAGCACCGTTGTATTAAAATTATTTCCAGTTTTTTTTAGATAATTAAGTGCTGCTTTTTGTTCATAATTCAACGAAATTTTGCTATTTGTAATATTTTCTGGTTCAAAATTAATTTCATCTTTTTTTAATAAATTTTTTTTATCTCCAATACACATCTTTAAAACCATCCCTTTTGATGTAATATTATAACTAGAAAAAAAATTGATAAATTTGATCATATTTTTACTAATATAATTATCTTCAATTTTCCTAATGACTGATTTTAATTTTATTTTTTTCGAAGTCAGATGAATTTTATCCCATACAACACCTATTTCGTTACTTTTTCCAAAAGGAACTTCGACAATATCACCTGGTTTAAGTGATTTTATCTCGGATTGATATGTAAATGGATGATTAAATATTTTTGGTAAAAGCACAGCTATGTTCATGACTGTGATTTTATTAGATATTTAAATAATTAAAAATGAATTGGTCTTTTATCAACAGCTAGCGCTGCTTCTTTAATTGCTTCAGTATGTGTGGGATGAGCATGACAAGTTCTAGCTATATCTTCAGCACTTGCGCCAAATTCCATTGCTAAAGCCATTTCTGCAATCATATCTCCACAATGTGGACCAATTATGTGAACTCCTAATACTTTATCAGTTATAGAATCTGCTAAAATTTTTACAAAACCATCAGTTTCATTATTAACTTTCGCTCGAGAGTTAGCTAAAAAAGGAAATTTACCAATTTTATAATTAATCCCCTCATTCTTTAATTGCTCTTCCGTTTTTCCAACAGTTGCTACTTCAGGAGATGTGTATACTACCCCAGGTATTACATTATAATTAACATGGCCTGCTTGCCCAGCTAATATCTCTGCGACTGCTATACCTTCTTCTTCGGCCTTGTGAGCTAACATTGGGCCTTTTATTACATCACCAATTGCAAAAATATTATTTACTGTAGTTTGTAACTTTTCATTTACTTCTATTCTTCCTTTTGAGTCTTTTTTAACTCCAAGTTTTGATAAATTAAGGCCTTCTGTATAAGGTTTTCTACCTACTGAAACTAAAACCTTATCACATTCTATCTTGTCCACTTTATTAGTTAAATTATCTATATATTCTACCACAACTTTTTCTTTAATATTTGAAACCTTAGTTACTTTATTATTTAATTTAAATTTAATTCCTTGCTTGCTTAAGATTTTTTTAAATTCGTTTGATATCTCTCTATCCATACCTGGTGTTATAAAATCTAGATATTCAATTACAGTTACGTTTGACCCTAATCTAGACCAAACTGATCCCATCTCTAAACCTATATAGCCACCTCCGATAACTACTAGGTCTTTTGGTACTTTTAAGAAACTTAACGCTCCAGTAGAAGATACTATATTTTTTTCATCTATTTCTATTCCAGGTAAAGAAGTAGGCGCTGATCCTGTGGCTATTACAATATTTTTTGAAGTATATGTTTTTTTAATTTGGTTGTCGTAAACTGCGACAGTATTTACAGATAAGGGTACTCCTTTACCTTTAATATAAGTTACTTTATTTTTTTTAAACAGGAATTCAACACCCTTGGTTAAAATCTGAACTGACTTATCTTTATTTGACATCATTTTTTTTATGTTTAGTTTAATGTCGTTAATTTCTATTCCTTGATTATTAAAATCTTTTTTTGCTTTATGATAATTTTCTGAAAGATTTAATAAACTCTTAGAAGGTATGCAGCCAACATTCAAACATGTACCTCCTAATGTACCTCTAGATTCGATACATGCTGTTTTAAGACCTAGTTGAGCAGCTCTAATTGCACAAACATATCCTCCAGGACCACCTCCAATAACAATTAAATCGAAATTATCTTCCATATTATAAGTTTAAAAAAAGTCTTTTTGGTTGTTCTAGTGACTCCTTTACAATTTTTAAAAATGACACTGCTTCTTTTCCATCAATAATTCTGTGGTCATACGATAACGCTAAATACATGATTGGTCGTATTTCTACATCTCCATTAACTACAATCGGTCTTTCTATGATGTTGTGCATTCCTAAAACTGCTGACTGAGGAGGATTTAAAATTGGTGTTGAAAGCATTGAGCCATAAATTCCACCATTAGTAATAGTAAATGTTCCCCCTTGTAAATCTTCAATTGTAATTTTACCATCTCTTGCTTTTTCTCCAAGTAAAGTAATATTTTTTTCAATATCAGAAAAAGACATTTCATCAGTATTTCTTAAAACCGGGACTACCAAACCTCTATCAGTTCCAACAGCTATACTAATATTATAATAATTTTTGTAGACTATTTCTTCTCCTTGAATTTCAGCGTTAATTGCTGGGTAATTTTTAAGGCCTATTACACAAGCCTTTACAAAAAAAGACATAAATCCTAATTTTACTGAATAATTTTTTTTAAATTCTTCTTTATATTTGTTTCTCATTGAAATTATCTCATGCATATCCACTTCGTTAAAAGTGGTTAGCATTGCAGCATTTTCTTGTGCTTCTTTTAACCTTTTTGCAATTGTTAATCGAAGTCTGGTCATTTTTATTCGTTCCTCTGGACCATGAGAAATCTTTCTTTCCGCAGGTTTTGGTTTAACTCCCATTAGGCTCATTACGTCCTCTTTCAAAACTAATCCATTTTTACCTGAACCCTTAACTTCATTAAGATTAATTTTTGCTTCGACTGCAATCTTTCTCGCAGAGGGAGTGATATTCTGAATTTTATTCTCACCATTATGTGCTTCAGTTAAAATTAGAGGCTCCTCATAGTCTAATTTTTTTTCCTCTTCTTCTAAAATCAACGGTTCTGTTTTAATTTTTTTAGACTTAGGTGCTACGACCTTTTTAATTGGTGGTTCATATTGTTTTGGATTTTCTGAAACTGAAGGGCTTTTGCTAGAAATTGACGAAGATATCGTTCCTAATAATGATCCTACATTAACTGTTTCCCCTTCTTTAACTGTAATGTTTTCTAAAACCCCGTTAGATGGAGCTGGAACTTCAACATTTACTTTATCAGTTTCTAATTCTACAAGTGGTTCGTCTGAAGAAACTTTTTCTCCTTGACTCTTTAACCACTTAGCTACTGTAGCTTCAGTTATTGACTCTCCTAAAGTGGGTACTATTATTTTATCTGCCATTAATTTAGTTTACCAACTACCTTTTCCATTATTTCTTTTTGTTGTGCAAGATGTTTATTGAGATTTCCAGTCGCAGTGCTAGACGAAGCCTTTCTACCTGCATATTTAACCTTATTTTCCCTCGATTGTATTATTTCTAATATTCTGTCTATATAATTTCTTACGGTATTCCAGGCACCCATATTTTTTGGTTCCTCTTGACACCAAACAAAGTCAGCATTTTTGTATTTTTTCAAAATCTGGGCTAAAGTTTTAGCTGGAAACGGATATAATTGTTCCAGTCTTATAAAAATAACTTTATTATTTTTTGTTTTTTCTCTTGCCTCTAGCAAATCAAAATATATTTTACCAGAACACATTACAACTTTTTCAATCTTTTTATCTTTGGCTATTTCAATAAGATTACTATTTTTTATATATGCGTGGTCTTCTAAAACTCTGTGAAAACTATTTTTTTTAGTAAAATCTTCTAGAGATGAAATACATTTTTTATGTCTTAGAAGTGACTTTGGTGTCATAATAACTAATGGTTTTCTAAAATTCCTATGCATTTGCCTTCTTAGTACGTGAAAATAATTTGCCGGAGTAGTGCAATTAACAACTTGTATATTTTCTCCAGCGCACATTTGCAAAAATCTTTCTAATCTTGCTGATGAGTGTTCCGGTCCCTGACCTTCATAACCATGTGGTAACAACATGACTAATCCGCTTGCTCTCCCCCATTTGGACTCGCTTGATGTTATAAATTGATCTATAACTACCTGAGCTCCGTTTGCAAAATCTCCAAATTGTGCTTCCCATATAACCAATGTTTCTGGTTCTGATAACGAATATCCAAACTCAAAACCAACAACTGCCAATTCTGATAAAAGACTATCTATTATTTCAAATTTTTTTTGCTTATCAGTAATGTGATTAAGTGGAATAAATCTTTCATGATTAACTTGATTTCTTAAAACAGAATGTCTTTGGCTAAAAGTACCCCTACCAGAGTCTTGTCCAGATAATCTAACAGAAAAGCCTTCTGATAATAATGTCCCAAATGCGATAGACTCAGAGGTAGACCAATCTATTGGGAGATTTTCACTAAACATTTTATATCTTTGATCAAATATTTTTTTTAGGGTTTTGTGTACAACAAATTTATCTGGAATAGTTGATATTTTTTTTCCTATTTTTAAAAGATTATTTTTATCCACTCCACTTACTCCCCTTTTATCTTTTCCTAAACCTGGTTTGAATCTAGACCATACCCCATCAAACCATTTTAAATCTGATTTATAATTTTTTGATGATTCAAATTCATCTTCTAAGTATTTTTTGAAGTTTTCTTTTTTGGTTTTTATTTCATTTTCGCTGAATAAACCTTCAGAGATAATTTTTTTTCCGTATAATGAAAGTGTTGTGGGATGAGATTTAATTTTTTTATACATTATTGGTTGGGTAAAAGAAGGCTCGTCACCTTCATTGTGACCAAATCTTCTATAACAAACGATATCTATAACAACATCTCGATTAAATTTTTGCCTATACTCAGTTGCAATTTTCGCGCAATGTACAACGGCTTCTGGATCGTCTCCATTAACATGGAATATAGGTGCTTGAGCAGTTTTAGCCACATCAGAAGGATAGGGTGAGGAACGAGCGAATCTTGGTGCTGTAGTAAAACCTATTTGATTGTTTACAATTACATGAATTGTTCCACCTATATTATGACCTGGCAAACCTGACATGGCGAAACATTCAGCTACGACACCTTGACCAGCAAAGGCAGCATCTCCGTGCATTAGAACAGGTATAACTTTTTTTCTTCCAGGATCCTTATGAAAAAATTGCTTAGCTCTCACTTGACCTAAAACTACTGGATTTACTGCTTCGAGATGAGAAGGGTTGTCAGTCAAACTTATGTGTACTACATTACCATCAAATTCACGGTTAGCTGATGCACCTAAGTGATATTTCACATCACCTTCAAAATCTTTTTTTGATGCAACGCTTTTACCAAAAAATTCACTAAATATTGCTTTGTATGGTTTTCCCATAACGTTTGCCAAAACATTAAGTCTTCCTCTATGGGGCATACCGATTTTAATTTCTTTAGCGCCTAAATTTCCTCCTCTTTTAATTATTTGTTCCAAAGCAGGTATTAAAGACTCTCCACCGTCTAAACCAAATCTTTTTGTACCAACAAACTTTACATGTAAATATTTTTCAAATCCTTCTGCTTCAATAATCTTATTAAGAATTGCTTTTTTTCCGTTTTCTGTGAATGTAATTTCTTTTTCTGGTCCTTCAATTCTATTTCTGATCCAAGTTTTCTCTTCAGGGTCGCCCATATGCATAAATTCATATCCAATTTTTGAACAATAAGTTTTTTTCAATATTCTTAAAATTTCATTTAAGTTTCCATATTGCATACCTAAAACACCATCTAAAAAAATATTTCTATTATAGTCTCTTGAAGTAAAGCCGTAAGTTTCTGGTTTAAGTTCAGCATGATCTTCTTTTGTTTGCAGCTCCAAAGGATCTAGATTTGCTATTAAATGTCCTCTAATTCTATAAGCTCTTATAAGCATAATTGCTCTGACTGAGTCTTTTTTTTCGTTTTCTAGAGATTTAGAGTTTGTTTCAACAACTGAATTTTCTTCAACGTGCAAATTATTTAATTTTTTAATATCAATTTTTTTCTTTTGTGGTGACCAACTTGGTCCCATAATATCTTTTGAGACTAAAACAGCATTTTCATTTAACCCATCAAAAAAATCTTTCCAATCGTCTGATAGGGAATTAGGATTTGATAGATATTGAGAGTAATATTTTTCTATAAAAGATGAGTTTATTCCTGCTAGAAAAGAAGTTTTTTTATAAATTTTATTGTCAGAAGAAGACATTATAATAAATTATTTTAACATAGATTATTAAAAATCAACCATTAAGTTTTTCATACAAGGTTTTACCTATATCTGCAGGTGATTTTGAAATAGTTATACCTGCAGATTTCATCACTTCTATTTTATCTTCTGCTCCACCTTTGCCCCCAGAAATAATAGCTCCTGCGTGGCCCATTCGTCTTCCAGGAGGGGCGGTCAAACCAGCTATAAATCCTACCATTGGTTTTTTAATATTCGACTTTTTTAAGAATTCAGCTGCTTCTTCTTCAGCAGATCCACCTATCTCACCAATCATTATAATTGATTTGGTCTCTTCATCTTTTAAAAAAAGGTCTAAGCAGTCTATAAAATTAGTTCCATTTATAGGATCTCCTCCAATCCCAATACATGTGGATTGACCCATGCCATTAGCAGTAGTTTGTGCAACTGCCTCATATGTTAAAGTGCCAGATCTTGAAACTATTCCTACAGAACCTTTTTTATGAATATTCCCTGGCATTATACCAATTTTACATTCATCAGGAGTTATTATTCCAGGGCAATTTGGACCGATTAACCTGCTTTTGCTTTTTTTTAAAACTTGTTTAGTTTTAATCATATCAATTACAGGTATTCCTTCAGTTATGCATACAATTAATTCAACTTCAGATTCTATTGCTTCTACTATTGCATCAGCTGCAAATTTAGGAGGCACATATATCATTGTTGCAGTAGCTCCTGTTTTTTTTTTTGCTTCTTGAACTGAATTAAATACAGGTAAATTTAAATGCTTTTGGCCACCTTTTTTTGGTGTTACACCTCCAACTAAATTTGTACCATATTTAATTGCTTGCTCTGAATGAAATGTACCGTGAGTACCTGTAAATCCTTGGCATATAACTTTAGTATTTTTATCAACTAATACAGACATTATTTTATTGCATCCACAATTTTTTTTGCAGCATCATTTAGATCTGATGCAGATAAAATTTTTAAACCCGACTCTTCCAATATTTTTTTTCCCTCTTTAAAATTTGTTCCAGCAAGTCTTACTACTAGCGGTACTTCTAAATTAGTTTCTTTTGCGGCATCAACTACTCCATTAGCAAGAACATCACATCTCATAATTCCACCAAATATATTAATCAAAATACCTTTTACATTTTTATCTGATAGGATTAATTTAAATGCTGCTGCAACTTTTTCTTTTGAAGCTCCTCCGCCCACATCTAAAAAATTAGCAGGTTCTTTTCCATATAATTTTATTATATCCATTGTTGCCATTGCTAAACCAGCACCATTTACCATACAT
>MDTC01097227.1_pt1 | contig 10768 bp, 7 predicted proteins | sample 811181 | NCBI WGS metagenome assembly MDTC01 (sample SAMN05326644, study PRJNA326480) | marine metagenome | isolation source: seawater | place: Pacific Ocean: North | collected 2011 | reverse complement strand
TCAATCATTAATATTTAATAATTCACCTAATATATCTATAAATAAAAATTTAGATTATAAATATAAACTTATGGTTGATGTTGAAATAAATATAGATGACTTAAATAAAAAAATAACTGATGAACCTATTAACACTACAATTAAACAAGTTAAATTATGTGAATTACCTATTATGATATTTTCAAATGAATGTTCATTATATAAACAAATTTATAATTTTATTAATTTTACACCTATTAAATATCAAGATGATATAACTCAATATTTTCATGAACAATTAGATAAAATATCAAATGAAGAATTGAAAATTCAAGAACAACAAGAACAACAAAAAAAAATTGATATCATGATTCATAATTATAATAATATTAGAACTGAAATAATTAATGAAAATGGATTACTTAAACAACCAGATAAATCTATAAATGATATTTTAAATGATAAGGATAATCTAGAAAAATATAATATAATAAATAAAATTAAAAAATATATATTAAATTTAAATAATGAAAATATTTACGAGAATGGTGGTTATTTTATTATAAATGGTAAAGAAAAAGTACTTGTATCACAAGATAGATTATGTAATAATAAATTATATACAAGAAGACAATTAACTGGTAGAGATAATCAAGGTAATGAACAATATAATTATATATGTGAAATTAAATCAGTTGATATATTAAAACAAGATTTTAAACCAGCTAAAACTACTTACATTAAATTTAAACAAACTTTAATTACTAAAAATCAAAAATCATTTAAAACAAATGATTATAAAAAATATAAAAATAAAATTCAAAAAGAAAAACCAAAAAAACAACAAGAACAACAAGAACAACAAAAACAAGAAAAAGAACAACAAGAAGAACAAAAACAAAAAGAACAAGAAAAAGAACAACAAGAACAACAAGAACAACAAAAAAAAACTAATGAACAAATAAATGATGAAATTGAATCTAAAACTAGAAATATAGAAGAAAATAATTTAAAAACTAATTTTCATTTAAAAAATTATTACAGAAGTATTTATTTAACTTTTATAGGTCTTAATAAAGATATTCCTATTTATATTATTTTTAAAGCATTAGGTTTTGAATCTGATAAAGATATACATAATTTTATTTTAGATCAAATTAATTATACACAAGACCAAAATATTTATTTAAATTTTAAAGATATTTTAGATTATTGTAGATATGATTGTGATAATAATAATATTTATACCCAAGGTCAAGCTTTATTATTTATATATGATAATTTAGATGATAAATTAAAAAAAACAAATTATTCATTTGTACAAAAAAAAACTATTGCATATAAATTACTATATAATAATATGTTACCTCATTGTAATCCTGATACTAAAGACTATGATAATAATAAAAAAGCTTTGTTTTTAGGTTACTCTATTAAAACATTATTATATGTATTCTTTCAATATGAAAATGTATCAGATAGAGATACATATAAATTTAAAAGATTAGATTCATCTGGTAAATTATTATCTTCACTATTTAGAGATTTTTATGTTAATTTAAATAAAAATATTTTATCTATTTTAAATAATGAATATAATAAAGGCTTTGAGAAGAGTAAAGATAAAGCTTTTTTAGGTATTATAACTAATTTAGAAAATCCAAATGATGAAGAACGTGCAAATTATTTTTATAAAAAATTTTTAATTCATAATGATATATATTCTAAATTTTCTTCGAAATTTAAAAAAAATACAAATGATATTATAACAGAAGGATTCAGAAGAAGTTTTAGAGGAAATTGGGGAGTTAAAAATGTTGTTAAACAAGTCACTCTGAGTAATATTAACGAATCTATTGATAGAGATCAATATTCATTCAATAAAGAAGGTATTTCACAAGAATTAAAAAGAATGTCTCATATTGATACAACTTCCCATTTAAGAAGAGTCCAAACACCTATGGATTCTACTATTAAACTAACAGGTCCAAGAAAAGTTAATACAACACAATATGGATTTATATGTCCTTTAGATACTCCTGAAGGAGCTTTAAGTGGGTTAATTAAAAATTTAGCTATACAAACTTCTATATCTGATTTTAATAAAACTTATATAGAAAAAATCAAATTATTATTTCAAGATTTAGAAATATCATCAGAATCAGAAGGTTCATTTATTTTAACAGAAAAATTTAGACTAACAAATGAAATAAGTAATTATATTAAAATTTTTATTAATAATGATTGGATTTATTCATATATTGGTAATTCAAAAACTAATAAAAGACCACAACCTTATATTTTATATCAATTATTAAAATTATTTAAAAGAAATAATATAATAAACTATCAAACTTCAATTTCATGGAATATTATAAAAAAAGAAATTCACATATTTGTTGATGAAGGTAGATATTTACGACCTGTATATGTTATTAAAAATCAACAATCTATAGCAGATTATATACAAAATATAAAACAACAAGAATTAAAACTACAAGAATTACAAATACAACAACAACAAATGCAACAAACAACAAATGCAACACAACAACAAACAACAAATGCAACACAACAACAAACAACAAATGCAACACTACAAGAATTACAATCACTATCACCATTGCCATCATCCCCTGAATCATCTAAAACATTTGGTGGTACTACAAATGAAAATATTCGTGAAAATATTGGTTTAATTAAAGAAACAATAGACAATCCAAATTTTAATTATGATTATTTAACTAATATTGAATTCTATTTAACTTTAGATAATTTAAAGACTGAATTAATAGAAGAATTAATTAATTTAAAAAAAGAAATTTTAAATAAAATTCAAAATGAAAGTAAATTAATCAGAGATAATTACCGAAATTCAAATTTTAATCAATTACTAAAACATAATATAGAGTATACACTTGAAGAATATCAAAGATATATAAATTTATTTAAAAATGTCATATCTAATGATTTAAATGAAGATGATTATAAATTATTATATGAATTAGAAAGTCAACAGTCTGCAATAGAATTTATAGATCCAGAGGAAAGTGAATTAACACTTATAGCTATGAATATTAATGAAATATATAATACAGATAATAATTATGAATATATGGATATGCATCCAAGTTTAATATTTGGAGGATTAACATCAAGTATGTCATTTTTAAATCATAATCCTTGTGTAAGAGCAACTTATAGTCATGCTCAAAGTAAACAATCTATTGCAATACCTACAACAAATTTTAATTATAGATTTGATACTAAAATGTTAATTTTAAATTATCCTCAAAAATCTATGCATATAACAAAAAATGCTGAATTAATTAATTATAATAAAATGCCAACTGGAAACAATGCAATTGTTGCAATGACTTCTTTCTTAGGATATAATCAAGAAGATGGTATAGTTATAAATAAATCATCATTAGATAGAGGTATGTATTCAGCTTCACATTATATAACATATTATATTGAATTAGAGACTTCTTTTGGAGCTCAAGAAGAAGTATTAAAGCCTGTTAACCAAATTAGAGATAAAAAAAAAATAGGTAAAAATTATAATAAAATTAAAGATGGTGAATGTTTTGTTTCTGTTGGAACATATATAACTGAAAATGATATAATTGTATCAAAAGTTTTTGTTAATAAAGATAAAACTGAAACTGATACATCAGCTACTATGGAATCAACACCATTTAAAGATTTAGATGAAAATGAAGCTTTTGAACAACATAATGGTGGATATGTTGTTAGTGTTTTTAGTGGAATAAATTCTGATGATAATAAAATAGTTAAAATTAAAATATGTTCTTCATCTCCACCTGAAATTGCAGATAAATTTTGTTCTAGATATGCTAATAAAGGTGTTGTATCTTTAATAGTTCCTACAGAAGATATGCCTTATACAAAAAGTGGTATTGTACCAGATATTTTAATTAATGCTCACTCTATACCTTCAAGAATGACAGTTAGTAATTTATTAGAAATTTTTACTGGCAAAATTAGTGCTGAATCAGGTTACAATATAGATGGTTCACCTTTTGAAACTATAGAATCTAGTTTTGAAAATATTGTTGATTCTGATGACCCTAATGATAAACTTAATAATGAAAAATCTATTATGGATTTATTAAATCATTATGGTTTTGAAAATTATGGAAATGAATTTATGTATAATGGTGCAACTGGAGAACAATTATTAACTAAAATATTTGTTGGACCTGCATATTATCAAAGATTAAAACATATTGTTCGTGATAAAGTCAATGCAAGAAGCGAAGGTCCTAAAGACCAATTAACAAAACAACCTATTAAAGGTCGTAAAAGAGGTGGTGGTATTAGATTAGGAGAAATGGAACGTGATTCTATTATTAGTCACGGTATAAATAATTTCTTAAAAGAAGGATTTTTAGATAGATCTGATATGTATTCTTGTATTATTTGTAAATTATGTGGAAAAATTGCTATTTACAATTTCTCTGATAAATTAAAAGATAGTAATCAAACCAATATACACTCTAATGCTATTCCTGGTGTCAATTCTTGTAGATTCTGTAATAATAAAAAATATTTCTCTCAAGTTATGTTACCTTATTGTAGTAAATTACTTATACAAGAAATTGAAACTGCTTCTGTTGCTATGAGATTAGTTACTGAAGATACTATTAATTAATATATAAAATTGATTTTTTTTATACAAAATATTATGAAACAACCCACAAAACTTAAATTTTTAATAACTTCAACATATTCAATATATTATTATTTACCAACAATTAAAAAAATCACAATCCAAATCAAAATCCATAATCCTATATTATTTATAAAAAAAATAAATTAATTTATTTAATACTTGCAACTAATTCTTTTATATCATCAGGATTAGGCTTATTAGCACACGTTGTTTTTAAGTGAGTTTTAATTGAACCAAATGACAATTCTTTATTACAACAAGGACAAATAACTTTTTTTCTACTTTGAGCTAATATTTCTTCTTTTCGTTTTTTATATGATTTATCTGCACGTGCTATTGATGCTTCTTTATTCTTTTGATAGTCTTCTTTCTTTTTTTCTTTTATTTTTTCTTTATTTTTTTCTCTATATTTTTTATCAGCTTCTTTTTTTGTATTTTTAAATTCAGAATTATCTTTATTTTCAGCCCATTTATCTTTTCTTATTTGTTGTAATTCGTCTTTCATTTCTTGTGTTATATTCTCTAAATATTTTTTATGAGATATTTTTGATTGTTCTTTCTTTTCTTCTTCTGTTACAGTAGGTTTATAACTATTTAATACTGCATTTGGATATGTATCAAATACTTCTCTTTCTTTTTTAACTAATTCTTTTTTAGAATTACATGGATAATCTTCTAACCAAATTACTTGCCAATTATTCCACCCTCCATTATCTCTAATAAATGTATATATAAATTGATTATAATGTTCATTATTAGAATTATTACAACAACATTTATGTATTCTAGTTCTACTAGATAAATCAACAGTAGAACCTATATAACATTCTTTTATAGATGGATCTTTACAAAATAATCCATAAATTAATCCCTTTGAATAATCTGGAGCTTTTTTTACTTTTTTACATAGAATATTTTCTTCGGATGATTCTGTATTCATGTTTATTATATTTTATTATATTTTATTATATAAATAGTTTTAATTATATATATTATTTATAATTTAAAAGTCATATTTTCCAGGTTGAGATTTATATTTTATCGCAAATATTAATGAATTATCAGAATTATTAAAATCATATTCATTTCCATGATAATCTGTGTACTGAATATGTAGTCTATCTAATTTCTGCAGTGTAGGTTCGCATTCATATATGTTGGAAAAACTTGAAATTCGTCCAAAAAATATGTTCCTTGTACTAGTACCTAGGTGTAGTTTTGCATAAGATTTTTCTATATTTGTATTTCTTCCTTCATATCGTTCTAAGTTAGGAATTTTAAGTAAAATATAATCATCACCTCCTAACATAGCGTTTGTATCAGAAATATTTGTAGATAAATTGCCATTATTTGCAACATTACCATTTTCTCTACCTGAAAGCCATGTTAATTGAACTCTATCTGAATCAGTACCATCAATTCCCATAAAATGGTCTACAACTCCAGTAACATAATGTGATGCTGAAGCAATTTTGAAAACTGAACCAATAGTAATAGGAAAATTAGAATTAGCTGCTAATATTTCAGATTTTGATTTATTTAAAATAATATATGAAGGAGGATTAGATGATACTGAGACCTCAACACCATCTTCATCAAATACTTTAGCAGAACACAATACAGGACAAATATTATTAGTATCAGTTGTATAATAATTTTTACTAAATCCTAAAATTTCACCCATAGTTTGTGATTTATATGATGTATCAGTATTTCCATTTTGATCATATTTATCTTTAACAACAACTGGTGGAGAACCTGTTGTATTCCTGAAATCTAAATAAATATTAGTACCAGCACCTGTTGTTTGGTACGCCTCACCTTCATCATCATTATATACTAAACTAAATTTATTTGTAGGTTGTGAATAATAAACTGATATATCATGATCATTTACTCTAAATGCTTCAGTCACTCTTGATACTATATTTGTTGCATCCCAATTACCCGATTCAACAATTGCAACATACATTGTTCCTGCATATGCAGTTGCTTCATCAGTACCTATATAATAGTGTATTTTATTATTATTATTATTTACTAAATATGCAGTTGCTGGTATATGTGCTTGTATTAATTCTATTTCAACAACATCTTTAATTGGTTCATTTAACATAATTTGAAAATCATTACTATTTGGATATTTAGTATAATTTCTATCACGACTATCTATCAAAACATATTTTGTCTTAAAATCTTTTTTTGTTTGTTCTTTTACAGCTGGTTTTATTAAAGCATTATTATATGAAAATGTATCAGCAAAACAAGGATCATTTATTCCTCTTTCCATTTATAATATATATAATACAAAAATTTTTATATCATTTTTTTTTAGTTTTAATTAAAAATAATAAATCAATTAAATAATCATTAATTTTTTCCATATCTTGATTATAATTATTTTGTAATATATATTCATCAACTTTATTTAAACATTGTAATAATTCATTTAGTTCTTTATTAATATTATTTTTTCCTTTTTTAATAACATTTACCTCTATATCTTCTTCTGAACTTATTTCATCTTTATTTGATAAACTTTCTGAAGATTGAACATTATCATTAAATAATATATTATTAAATTTATTATAACCACTATAACTATTATCTTCCTCTTCACTATCTTCTAACTGATTTTTAATATTATTGATTTTAACTTTTTTTGTATTCATTAAAAGATCTAGGCAATTTACATCCATTATAAAACTATAATTTAAAAAAAAAAAATAAATATTACTAATTTAACTTAATATACAACTATGATTATTTTTCTCTAAAATAATATGTCTTTTTAATGTTTTTTCAATTAATTCCTTATTACAAATAAATTTTTCTTTTTCCATAAAACAATTAATAAGATTTAAATCACAATCTTTTAATTTATCAATTAACATATTTTTATAATCTTCATCTTGAACTTCTTTATCAACTATTATTTCTTCATTATTTTCTATTTTTTCATCTTCAACTATATCTTCACCTAATACTTTTTCTATATATATATTTTGAATTTTAATTAAATAATTTAATATATTATTATATTTTTTTATAATTAAATTTTTTATAAAATTATATCTTTCTTTTATATCATATTTTTTATATTCATCAATTAATGAATTATAATAATATTTGTAATAAAACCCTCTAGGTTCTAAATCATCTATTTCTAAAATTAAAAAATCTATTATATCTTTTTTTTTAAATTGCATATTTAATATATAATATAAATATGTTTTTTTTATATTAATTTATTTTTATTATTGAATACCTCTTAATGCATCTAATATTTCATTTGTTTCTGCTATTTTACTATTTAAATACAACTTTGTTTTATTATCTTGTTCTGTTTTATTTAATAAATATAATAATTTATTATTCGCTTCTTTTCTTTTTTCTATTTCTTTTTTGATTGGTATTTCATCTGTTCCTTTATCATAATCTGAATAATTCATTAATTTGTGAATATCATCATGAGCTACTAAAAGAGCTTCACTAATAAATGGCATTATTGAATAACTTGGAATAGACCTACTTATTAAATGACCACCTTTCATTAAATGATTAGAAACATATTCAAATCCATTTAATATATTTTTTTTATTAATATTTTTATTTTTATTAATATTAAATGTAGGTCTAACTTTTTTATTTTTTAAATTAATATATAGTATGATTAAATATATAACTAAAAATAAAGAGTTCAACATTAAGATAAAATTTAACATATTAATATATATATATTAATATAATATAAATATGTTAATTGAATATGATAATATTAATAAAATAAAAACAATAAAATTAGATAAATTTTTAGATTATGAATATAAATTACTTAAAAAAATAATTAAAGAACTATTACTATCTGATGATAATTCATATAATTATATTAATTTTGATATATATATAATAAATGAATATAAATATTACTATATTTTTAAAATAATTAGATTTTTTTATAAAATTGGTAATCAATTAATAAAAAAATCTAATTATATTAACATTTATACTAGCGATTATAATAATACAATATATGATTATATTTTTAGTATAATATCACATAGTGATTTAAGTAATAAATTAAAAATAAATTATATTAACAATGAAATTAATTGGAAGAAAACTAAAACTATGGAAAATATTAAATATATAAATAATTTAAATAATAATATAGAAAACAATTTTATAATATTATAATAATTATGACATCTGGAACAATTGAATTAATATCAAAAGGTACAGAAGATGCTTATTTAATAGGAAACCCAAAATTACATTTCTTTATTAAAATTTATAAAAAATATACAAATTTTGCTCAAATATATATTGAAAAAGATATTGAAAACAATTATTTTGATTCTATACAAGAATTAATATTAGATGTTGAAGGTGATTTAATATCTGATATATTTTTATCCACAAATATAAATGGAACTTTATTAAATAATGTTTCTATATATAATATTATTAAAAAAATAAGTATAATATTTGGTAATACAACAATAAATGAATTAACACCTGAATCTATTAATATATATAATAATTTAATTTATAATTCTAATCAAATTGAAAATATAAATAATTTATCAAAAAATATATTACAAAATTACAATAATATAGATATAAATATAGATATAAATAATAATGTCTCTACAAATATAGATTATTTAATAGATTATAAATTTAATAAATATTTTATAATTTATAATTATTCTAATATTTATAAATTTATAACAAATACTAGTTATTCTATAAAATTTTATACTGATATTAATTATAATTATGAAGTATATCACTTAATAAAAGATAATATTACATATTTATTAAATAAACATTTAAATTTAAGAAAAATTTATTATAAAATTATTGATAATAATAATAACTATATTAATAATGGAATAATAACTATATATCAAGATTTTAATAAAAATAATAAAAAATTTTATTTAAATCTACCATTTTGGTTTACTAATAAAACATATTTATCTATACCTATATTTTTAATGTTATATCAAAAAATTAAAATTAAAATTGAATTTAATAATTATAATGATTTAATATCTAATAGTAAAAATGAAATTTATAGTAGTAGTTTTAATAAACCTAAATTAAATAATACAAAACTTATAATTAATTATATATTATTAGATAATGAATATAGAAAATTTATTGCTAGTAAAATTAATAATTATTTAGTTGAAAAATTTAAAATAATAGAAATACCTATAAATACTTCAATATTAGGTGATATTAAAACTAATATTAAATTAAATTCTAATAATATTTTAAAAAGTTTATTTTGGTCTTCTAAAGACACTACTTTTGCTAATATAGAAATTAAATATAATAATAATATTATTAATTTTGATAATAATTATTATACAAATCTTAAACAAAATGAAAACAAAATATTTAATTTAAATGAAAATTATTATATATATAATTTTTGTTTAGATATAACTAATTATCAACCATCTGGGCATTTAAATATTGTAAATTCAGATTTAAACATTGAATTATACCCTATTTATAAACCTAGTTTAATATATATTAATATTATATCAAATAAATTAAATATATTTGGTAATAATATTAATTATTCTAATAATCAAATTGATTTATATATAAATATAAATTATGATTTTACTGTATTAAATGATTTTAATATATTTATAACTGATTATATAATTAATGATAAATCAAAAACACATAGCAATTATAAATATTGGGATTATCTAAATAATAAATTATATTTAGAAAAAGAAGTTAATTATAATTTTAGTTTATATTTGTATGATAATAATTTAAAATATAATTATATTAAAATAAATATACTAAATTCTCATAATATAATTACATCAAAAAAAAAAATAAATTTATTTATGTTAAATTATAATATATTATCTTTTCAAAATGGATTAAGTAATTTTATATTACAAAATTAATTTAACAATTTAGCATCTTTTTTTTTTTGATGATCTTCTTCTTCTTTTAGATGATTTTCTACCAGATCTTTTTTTTTTTGATGATCTTCTTCTTCTTTTAGATGATTTTCTACCAGATCTTTTTTTAGAACAATAAGGTTTATGT
>MDTC01093667.1_pt1 | contig 10768 bp, 6 predicted proteins | sample 811181 | NCBI WGS metagenome assembly MDTC01 (sample SAMN05326644, study PRJNA326480) | marine metagenome | isolation source: seawater | place: Pacific Ocean: North | collected 2011 | reverse complement strand
CCCGCGCCGGTTTCGCCAGTCACACCTACTAATCCTCCACCGAGGTCCCACTCGAGTCGTTCGACTAGGGCCAAGTTTCGGATCTTTAGAAGGTTCAGCATTCGTTTTTGCGGTGACTTTGGCATTATGCAATTCTCTTCCCACAACGCAACGATGACTCGCAACAGATCTCAACCTCGATTCCTTTTTCTTGGCACCTCCACCTCAGTGGGGGTACCTGTGATCGGTTGTTCCTGCAGGGTTTGTCACTCCGATCACCCTCACGACAATCGTTCCCGTAGTTCAATTTTTTTTGAAGGCCCCTGGGGGCGTCTCCTCATCGATAGTGGCCCCGATCTACGACAACAAGCCTTGCGTGAACAGCTTACCGCGGTCGACGCCGTCCTTTACACCCACGAGCATCTTGACCATGTTGCTGGTTTTGATGAACTACGCGCTTTTTGCTGGAGGCGCGATTCTCCGCTTCCCCTTTATGGTTCACCTGAAACCCTCGCAGGACTTGCCCGCATGTATCCGTGGGCTTTCTCGGTTGCCGATCACCAAGCTGGATACGTTCACCCCGAACCCCGCGAAGTGGAGGGGCCCTTTGATTTCAATGGGCTGAAAATCACCCCGATTGAGGTGCAGCATGGCTGGGTTCGCACTCATGGGTTTCGCTTCGACCACCCTAGCATTGGATCCCTCGCCTACCTACCTGATGTGAAAGCGATCCCCGAACAGTCCTTAGAACTGCTACAGGGGCTTGACTATTTCGTTGTCGACGCGCTCCGACACGAAGAACATCACACTCATATGACCGTCGCCGAAGCACTAGACACAATAGATCTAATCAAGCCCAACCAGTCCTATCTGACTCACCTTTCCCATGAACTTGCCTGGGAGGAAACTAATCGTTCCCTACCACCGCAAGTTTCTCTGGCATACGATGGATTGGCCCTTACCTTTTAGAATCATGAATCGTAACCTTCTTTTCTTTCTTACATCTCTCTCACTTTGCTTACCGATATTCTCGAAGCCAACACCTCTTGTTCCTAATCAAGTCGTTGTTGTTTATAATTCCACTCTTCCCGAATCAAAAGCACTAGCCGAGTTTTACGCACTGAATCGACTCATTCCGACGTCGAACCTCATAGGCCTCGAGGTTCCAGAAAAAACCACCATTGACCGTCTGACCTACGAAAAAGCGATCCGCCAACCTTTGGTAAAAAAATTCATGGAAAATCAATGGTGGGAACTGAGCAAAGACCAAAATGGAACCTCCGTCCCATTCAAAACGAAGATTCGCTGTATCGCTTTAATAAAGGGTATACCACTTAGAATCAGCCGCGAGGCAGTTCCTAAGGACGAAGAATCTTCAACCCGCCAATTCAAGAAGCAAAACGAAGCTTCCATTGATTCCGAACTTAGCCTGATGGGAGTCTCAAATCACCCCATCGGCGGAGTAATTCCAAATCCCTGTTACAACAAAGAGATCTCTGCTGCGACTAACCCGGCCGAGTTTATGGTAATGGTTGGACGGATCGATGCCAACACTTATGACCATTGTAATCGCATGATTTTAGACGCCCTTGATGTCGAAAAAGAGGGCCTTTGGGGAATGACCTATCTGGACCTATGGACCAGGGGAGGCAGCTACAAATTGGGTGATGATTGGATCGAAAATATCACCAAGGCCTCTATCAACTCAGCCACGCCAACCATAGTTGATCGCATGAAAAACACGTTCGTCACCAACTACCCTATGCGTGATGCCGCGGTCTATTTTGGATGGTATACCCAACATCGCAACGGCCCTTTTCTTAACGATCAAATGCAATTTAAAAAAGGAGCCATCGCAGCCCACCTCCACTCTTTCAGTGGAGCCCAGCTTTTGAATCCTGCGAAAAACTGGAGCGTCGGGCTCATCGATCGAGGAGCGGCTGCAACCCTTGGAAACGTATGGGAACCCTATCTTGGTTTCACTCATCGTTTCGATATCTTTTATGATAGGCTTCTTAAGAACTATAGCCTTGTAGAAGCCGCCTACATGTCGATTAACGTCCTATCATGGCAAAATATTGTGATTGGAGACCCCCTCTATAGGCCTTTTAAGACCACGGCCGTTCGAACCAATGCCATGGTGAAAGATCGTGACTACAAACTCATTCGCTACGCGCAAAGCCGGTTCCCTGATCCTGAAATCCGCCTCGCCGAATTACTCAAGGCTGCCGAAAGAACAAAAAGCGGTACTGTTTACGAGATGGTTGCATTTCACACGCTAGAAGGAGGTAACAATGAACAGGCCGCAAAGGGCTTCAGACGAGCCAAAGAACTCTTCACCGACTCGGCTGACAAACTTCGCCAAGATCTTCATCTTGTAGAATTAGAACGCCGTCGCGATAAAATCCCAGACGCCATCAAAATCCTAAAGCAAGCCAAGAAAGCTTACAAAGATATCCCCGAGGTGAAAGCGGTTGAAGGGTTGTTGACAATCCTAGATCCTCCCTCGCCACCGCTTACCAAGCCAAAAAATTAAGTATGACCTACCCCAGCCTACTTAAAGTCACGGCGGCCGAAACCAACGTAATTACCGAGACCCAAACACCACCGATCTTTGATGAAATCGAAGTCCAGTCGCGCTGGTTTTCCGGAAATTTTTCGCGAGACCATTTATCGAATCACGGCCAAAAAATTTCTATCATTTCGCCCGGCGAGTGGAATCGCGGAGCTGGTCCCGACTTTATAAACGCAACTATCGAGGTCGATGGAGAAATCCGCCACGGCCCCATTGAACTCGATCTCGATTCAAGAAACTGGGAGCTGCACGGGCACAATCAGTCAAAATACTTTAACGATGTTATCCTCCACATCGTTATTAATGACGGTGGCCCTGCCTTCTTTACTCGCACCTCAAATCATCGTGACATCCCCCGCATTATTCTTTCGCCTACCGAAGTTAGCTCCGCTCTCAGCCGTCCCCGGATCACTCAAGCTCTATCCCGTCCTGGTCGTTGTCTCTGGCCTCTTCGTCATATGGCGGTTGCCGACATCACTTGCCTCCTCCGTGAATCAGCGAAGCATAGAGCCCAGCTGAAGGCGAAACGCTTTGAGGGGACCGCTAAACTCCATGGTTTTTCGCAAGCGCTCTGGGAGGCACTTGCCGATGCCCTTGGATTTTCCGCCAATCGACATCCCATGCGCCTCCTAGCACAAAGGCTTCCCATCAAAAGACTCCTGACGCACGACCCCAAAGACCTCGAAGCTATTATTTTTGGCACTGCCGGATTCCTCTCACCCAACCTGCATCGAACCGCACCATCCGACTCCCGTGAATGGCTCGATAATTTATGGACCCGCTGGTGGAAGCATCGCTCCAAATACGAATTCGCCATAAGCCGCACACCCGCCTGGTCAACTCGATCAACCCGCCCTAGCAACCATCCCCAGCGCAGACTTGCCGCCCTCGCCACCGCAGCGCTACAATGGCCCTCGCTCTCAAAGTCAGCCCGCCAAAAACCACCCTTCGAAAAACTTTCTAAATCCCTTTCCTCATTAAGCGAACCATTTTGGAACCACCATCACACCGTGCTCTCGGAACACATTCAAAAACCTTTCAGACTTATTGGAAAATCGCGACTTGAGGAATTCCTTATCAACACCCTCTACCCACTTCGCCCAGAGAATTGGGCTGAATTCGAAAAAATTCGTGCCGCCGCTCCCAATCAAAAAGTAAAGCGCTGCTGCGAAAGGCTCTTCGGCTCACTCGCAAACGCCAAGCCATATTTAAAATTCGCCTGGCAACAACAAGCTCTCCTCCAAGTTTATCAAGATTTTTGCCTAGAAGATCTAAGCGATTGCATCGAATGCTCATTCCCAGAACAACTCGCACAATGGAAATCGACCGATGACTGAAACAGAAGCCCTCATTGCCCTCAATCAACTTCCCGTCGCCGGCCCAGTCAAAATCCGCCGCCTCCTAGATAATTTTGGTAATGCCGTAAACATCCTAAAGGAAAGCAACTCTTCCTTGCAAAGAATCCAAGGAATCGGTCCAGAAACCGCTAAACTCATCACGCAATGGCAAGATTACGCCGACCCTTCCGCAGAGCTTCAACTCGCCAAAGAACGAAATATTAAAATACTCACCCAAGAAGATGAAAACTACCCTTTTGCACTCCGCGATACCTATGATGCTCCGATCGTTCTTTACGTCTGGGGAGACCTTCAGGAAAATGATCTTCACTCGGTTGGTATTGTAGGCTCCCGAAAGCTCACACACTATGGGCGCGAAGCCGCTCGAAGGTTCGCTTTTCAACTCGCTCATGCCGGGCTCACTGTCATTTCAGGATTAGCACGGGGAATTGACACTGCTGCGCACGAAGGTGCCGTCGCTGCCAATGGTCGCACAATCGGAGTTCTGGGCTCTGGTCTAATGCAAGTTTACCCACCGGAGAATCTTCCTCTTGCCGAAAAAATTGCTGCTGGCCATGGAGCCATAATCTCCGAATTCCCACTTCAAACCTCTCCAGATCGCAAAACCTTTCCTCAACGAAACCGTATCGTCGCCCAATGGTCGCGTGCGCTCCTTGTCGTCGAATGCCCTAGCCGCTCCGGCTCCCTCATCACCGCAAACTTTGCTCTCGAAGCTGGCCGGCAAATTTACGCCGTTCCCTGCCCCATCGATCGCCCTTCATCCAGTGGCTGCCATGATTTAATCCGAGAAGGAGCCATCCTTGTTACCGATGGATCACAGATCCTCGAAGATTTTTCACACCTTAACTTTTCAACTCCAAACAGCATAGAACCAAGACCAATCGAAAACTTCGTAGACCTCAGTTCGGAGGAGAATGCTGTTTTAAAAACGCTTAGCGGAAGTGATCGATCGATCGATGAGATCGTCGAACAAACTCAGCTCCCTAGTCATCAGATCTCGGTAATTTTGATGAAAATGGAGCTTCGCAAGCTGGTATCACCCTTGCCTGGCCAACGCTTCACACGCCAAAACTAAAAGGAAATTTCAAAATCTTAAGAAACTCCTGACAAGACGGGCCACGAAATTTCTCCCTAATTTTTGCATAATCTTCCTCCGGAAACATCTCTCTTCAAAAGAAATTCCTTTCCATCCCCCCCCTCCAAGCTCTAAGTCCGGCTCGTGTCAAAAACTCTCATCATTGCAGAGAAGCCCTCTGTTGCCACAGATCTCTCCAAAGCTTTAGCCAAAAACCTTGGTAAGTTTACCAAAAAGGGAAAGTCCCGCGATGCCCAGTATTTCGAGAATGACAACGCTATGATCACCTCCGCGGTTGGTCATCTCATCGAGCTTAAAATGCCAACTGGCCCAAATGGTAAAAACCTCCCTTGGAAGTTTGATGTCCTTCCCGCCATCCCCTCAGACTTTGCTCTCCAGCCCATTGAACAGTCCGAGGGTCGCCTCAAACACGTCCTCTCGTTAGCCCGCAAGAAAGATGTCACCGAAATCGTAAACGCTTGTGATGCCGGAAGAGAAGGGGAGCTCATCTTCCAATACATCATGGATTACGGGAAAATCAGCAAGCCGGTGAAACGGCTCTGGATGCAGTCCATGACCACCGGAGCCATCCAAGAGGCGTGGTCAAGCCTCCGCAAGGGCGAGGAAATGTCGAATCTTTCGGATGCCGCCAAATGCCGGTCGGAGTCCGACTGGCTCGTTGGCCTTAACTCGACCCGCGCTCTAACCTGCTTCCGCTCTCGCCATGGTGGATTCAACATTACAGCTGCCGGTCGAGTTCAAACCCCAACCCTCGCAATCCTTGCGAAGCGCGAAAAGGAAATCCAAGCCTTTAAATCCACCTCTTACGCCGAAGTCCACGGCTCATTCGGCGTCACCGCCGGTGACTACGAAGGCAAATGGGTTGACGGAGACTTCAAAAAAGACGCCGCTCATCCCCACGGTCGTGCCGAACGGATCTGGGACAAGGAAAAGGCAATGCTCATCACAGAACGCTGCAAGGGCAAGACTGGCACCGTCACCGAGGAGAAAAAGCCGACCAAGCAAATCGCTCCTCAACTTTACGATCTTACGACCCTTCAACGGGAAGCCCCCTTCACCGCCAAAAACACCCTCGGTCTTGCCCAGACGCTTTATGAGCGTCACAAGATGATCACCTACCCCCGAACCGATTCGCGTTACCTCCCCGAGGACTACATGGCAAACGTGAAACAAATCGTTACTGACCTCTCCGAATCTTCCTCTGATCTAGCCGATTGGGCCAAGGACGCTCTCAAGAATGACCGCCTCAAATTCCAGAAGCGTATCTTTAACAACGCTAAGGTATCCGACCACTTCGCGATCATCCCGACCGGTCGTGTCGTCAAAATTGACGAACCAGCGGCAAAACTTTACGATATGATTGTGAAACGCTTTCTCGCGGTCTTTTTTCCACACGCCGAATTTGAGGTCACCAAACGCCTCACCACCATAGACCACGGATCTGAGAAAGACACCTTCCGCACCGACGGAAAAATTCTCATTATTCCTGGATGGCTCTCCGTTTACGGTCGCAAGCCTGGCGTCGGTGCAGGGAAGGATGAACTCTGTATGGTCCAAGATGGCGAAGACGCCCGAGCCGTCGCAATCGAAATGCTCGAAAAGGAGACGAACCCGCCCGCCCGCTTCACCGAATCCACCCTTCTCTCTGCCATGGAAGGCGCCGGAAAACTTGTCGATGACGATGCGCTCCGCGAAGCAATGTCCGAGCGTGGACTTGGAACCCCCGCCACCCGCGCCGCTACCATTGAAGGGCTCATTCGCCAGAAATATATCACTCGTGACGGCCGCGAACTCATTGCAACTGGCAAGGGCGTTCGTCTCATCGATCTCCTCCAGGAGATGGACGTTAAACCACTCACTAGTCCGGAAATGACTGGCGACTGGGAAGCCAAACTCCACCAGATGGAGAAAGGAGAACTTGCTCGTGACGCTTTCATGAACGAGATCAAAAAATTCACCGAGGGTGTCGTCCAAAAAGCGCGGGGCCACTACGAGGAGATCATTTCCCGTCCGTTCGACGACCTCAAGTGTCCCTGCCCTAACTGTAATGCCCCCGAGCTCAAGCAAACCGATGCCACTTATGAGTGCCGCGAACCGGATTGTGGATTCCGAATTTCAAAATATATCGCAGGACGCCTTCTTACAGAACAGGAAGCCACGACTCTTTTCACTACCAAATTCCTCGAACAACGCGACGGTTTCGTTTCTCGCTTCAACCGTCCGTTTGAAGCTGCTCTCGAACTCAAACAAGCAGTCTCCAAAACCGGTAAGAAAGGAAAATGGAAAACCGGCTTCGTCTTCGACTCCGATTTAGAATCTGTCGATGACCTCACTGAGGATCAGATGATCAAAGAAGTCATCTTGACCAACGGAAATCAGGCTAAACTCTACGAAACCGAGAAAGCATTTATGGTCCCTGCCATGGTAACAAAGGAAAACCCAGACGGCTTCCGTCTTGGCAAGACGATCCTACAAAAAGAACTCACCGCCGCTGACGTTGAAAAGATGCTTATCGGCGGCAAGACCGATCTCCTATCTGGCTTCATCTCTAAAAAGACCAAGCGCGCTTTCGCTGCCCACCTTACCCTTGATCCTGACACAGCAAAAATTGGCTTCGAATTCGCTCCTCGTAAAGCGGCAAAAAAGGCTGGTAAAAAAAAGAAATAGCGAAGTTTTACTTTGGATTATGTGAGCTTCCTTGCACAGTCCAAAAGTCTATCTAATGACCCTGTGCTTCAGTCTCCTTTCCTCCTGGGAATCGGACGTTGTCAATCAACTCAATGACTTCCTTTGGAGGAGCTTTGGTGAACTTTACGACTGTGAAGGCCACAACGAAGTTGATAATCATTCCAAGAAAACCAATCCCTTCAGGTGAAATTCCCCAAAGATACTGCGCCTTCGTTCCTCCCATGAATTGGAAATAGATGATATAGGCCATCGTAAAGAGAATCCCGCTGACCATTCCTGCGATTGCACCTTCCCGATTCATCTTACGCGAGAAGATTCCCATTAGAAGTGTTGGGAAAAAAGATGACGCTGCCAATCCAAAGGCAAAGGCAACCGTCTTTGCAACAAAAGTAGAGGGAGGATTGATTCCAAACCACATCGCCACCAAAAGAGCCCCAAGGGAAGCAATTCTCGCATACTTGATCTCTTCCTTGTCGGAAAGATCAGGCTTCACAATCTTCTTCATAAGATCATGTGAAATAGAAGTCGAGAGCACCAACAGAAGCCCTGCTGCTGTCGAAAGAGCAGCTGCAATACAACCCGCCATTAGTAGAGCAATGACCCACTTTGGCAGATTACCCATGTGGGGATTTGCCATTACCATAACGTCATTTCCAAAATAAAGTTCGTTGGGGTTGTCAGTCACGATCTTGTTTGTGACGACCTTCTCACCTGAGCCACCCTCTACACCCTCTTCGAAGGAAGGCTTTCCTACAAACACCAGACCCGACCTACCCGACTCTGATTTTCTTTTTCCCCAATATTGAATTATCCCATCTTTATTTTTATCCACCCAAGCCATTTGCCCAGTCTCCTCAAATTCCTGAAACCAGTCAGGAGTCTCCGAGTAAGATTTATTGTTCAGGTTCTCGATTAAATTCACCCTCGAAAACGCTCCGATAGTTGGAGCAGTCAAATAAATCACCGCAATAAAACTCAAAGTCCAACAGGCCGAAGTCCGCACTGCTTTTACATTTTTCACCGTGAAAAAGCGTACAATCACGTGAGGCAGTCCTGCCGTCCCACACATCAGTGCCGCAGTTATGCAGAACATATCGATCTTCGAGAGCGAGCCATCGGTATACTTAGAGAAACCTAGACCTGTATTGATCGTGTTGAGCTTTTCAAGAAATGGAACTGCCTCCTCGCCCGAAGTATAATCTCCGATGAAACCGAGCTGCGGGATGAAATTATTCGTCAGTGCAATCGCGATAAAGATGGCTGGAATCGTGTAGGCAAAAGCCATGACACAATACTGGGCCACCTGGGTGTAAGTGATCCCCTTCATTCCCCCGAGCCCGGCATAGCAAAACACTATCGCCCCACCCACGATTACGCCAGTCGCGATCTCGATTCCAAAGAGCTGGGAGAAAACCAAGCCCACCCCACGCATTTGCCCCATAATATAAGTAAGGCAGATGAAAATCGCACAAACCACCGCGACAAAGCGCGCTGCTTTCGAATAATAACGATCACCAATAAAATCAGGCACGGTCGCTTTTCCAAACTTCCGTAAAAAAGGAACCATCAGGACGGTTAAAAGAACGAATCCTCCTGTCCATCCCATTAGAAATCGCGAACCATCATATCCGCCTATCGCAAGCGAACCGGCCATCGAGATAAAGGTGGCAGCGCTCATCCAATCGGCAGCGGTTGCCATGCCGTTAGCAAACGGAGACACTCCTCCGCCCGCAGTGTAATATTCACTTGTGGAACCAGCTCTCTGTCTGAGTGCAATTCCAATGTAGAGGGCAAAGGATAGACCGATAAAAATGAAATTCCAGCTATCTTGCGTCATTTCGTTTCCTCCTTCTCCTGCTCAAGCACCGACTCAATCCGCTCCATCCAAAACTTATAGACCAGTAAAATGATTACAAAGGAAATGATCGATCCCTGTTGCGCCATCCAAAAACCGAAAGGAGCCGATCCCACATTCGGAAAATTCCCATCAAGCCAATCCCGCAGGAGAATTCCGCAACCAAATGAGGTCAGAAACCAAATCACGAGGAGTAATCCTACACATCGTAAGTGCGCCCTCCAGTAGCGCCCTTTGGCTGTCTTCATTTTTTCCATATCAACTGTGTTTCGGAAGGCTTAACAACTCAATAGGGCTGCTGAAAGCCTGAAAGCGAGGCTCAGGCATTTTTCGTTTTGACCGAGGGGAATTCATGCTTTCCTCCTGAGGCGGCTACATCCGCACTAGATTCTTCCATGAGCACTCCCATAGAAGTCCGTTCTTTGGACCGTCTCCCAAAAGACGGATGCCTGATCGTACCTGGCCGGCTCGATGCAAACCAAGCGAATGCACTCGCTTCCAGCCTAGCTGGTCGAAATATCACTTGGCTAGTCGAAGAAACCGTAACTCTCACCGAAAAACTCCAATCTTACCTCCAACACAGTGGTCATCGTGGAGCGGCATTTTCTAAAATAGATGAATCTCTACCGGACGTTGGCATAAATCTTGGACCTAAAATTGAGGCTAATGGTGTTCTAATCTTTGTTCCTGGAATCACCAACGCCCGCCATGGCTCCTCATGCCATATTCCCTCCGATATTCTCCGCGCCCTTTGCCAACTTGGGATCCCTATCGCGCCTCTTGATGTTTCGGTCCCTTCAGAAATGAAGCTTGAGATTGAAACCTCGAGTAAATTTCCAACCGCCATCCTTAATTTTAGTAAAACTATCCCCCGTGGTCAGGCCTCCATTGCCCGCTACCGGGAAGCGCTGCTCATTGCCTCGGAAGAGAGTTTTTCCAGCCGTGACTTCCTCAAAGAATCTCTCGCGATGACAGTTCTTCAGGGGCTCAAAAAACACTCCAAGAAAAACAGTCTTTACGACGGGACCGACGATTCGGAACTTTCCTTTGAAAAAATCCTCGGAGCAGCCCTTGCTCTTTCCAAGGAAATTAAACTAGCGACCAAGAAAAAGCGTGTTGGTGTAATACTCCCTCCTGGTCGTGGTGGAACGATCGCCAACATCGCAGTCCTTTTCGCCAATAAAATCCCGGTAAATCTCAACTACACTGCTTCCCAT
>MDTC01004205.1_pt1 | contig 10768 bp, 10 predicted proteins | sample 811181 | NCBI WGS metagenome assembly MDTC01 (sample SAMN05326644, study PRJNA326480) | marine metagenome | isolation source: seawater | place: Pacific Ocean: North | collected 2011 | reverse complement strand
TGGGGGTCCCGCTTTTGTCACTCAGCAGGCCATCCGACCTGCCTCGCAACAAAAGAGGCTACCCCCTGACCTAGCAGACTAAAAATCCATCGCGTTCCCCCTTTTTATACTCCCCCGAAATTACCAAAATGCGTAAAATCATTTATTACAGGATTTCGTCGGACGCCCCTTCCTTACCATCCCCCTTTTCTTCCCAAGTTCCTAAGAACTGCTTGACGATGAGCTCGATACGTTGGCGGCACACGGGGCATTTTTCAATACGAGGAACCCATGGTTCATCATCAGTATCACTATCATTAATATCTCTACAGTTATAGCGAGTAAACTTTTTCGCACATGCCTCGCATGGGGGCCCTTCCGGCCCCTCGCTTTTTCAGGGCCCCACACTCCGCCAGAATGTGAGGCACCCCCTAAGGCCCATTCGCAGTAAGTTTCGGGGTTCGGGCTATTAAAGGGGAGGCGCTACAGCCCCCTTGGCTGGGGTCTTCAAGTTCAAAGTTTATTTATTTCTTATATTTATTTTTGGACCAAGCTGGCCAGGCCGCTGAGAGATTGATTCTGTCACGACGCTAGGACTAATTGGCAGGACCCTTGGGGGGAGATACCGCGCATCGCCGTTTCATCGGCGGCGGGCGCGGGCCGCGTCCTTCTACCGCGTCCTTCATAATAGCATACTTCCTTCCAAGCAGAACCGCCTCGACACACCCGGGTAAATCTGAGCCTGAATCGCTGCCGTCGGCTAGTAGCTTTTCAAGCTCCTAGTGACGCGATTGCGGTCGCAGTTGAGGATGATGCGCTGCGCCCTCTTCTTTAGCTCTCTGGGTATTGGCGTTCTATCGCTTTGTCCTACAGCAAAACACCACAGATGGTGCCATCCCACGGCGTGTCTGAATGTTCAATAACTTAGTGTTTGATCATCTAGGTCTTCAAGGAGGCAAACACTATCGGCCGTCAAGGAGGCAAAGCCAGTGCCGACGGAGACCAAGGCTCTAATTTATACCAGAACGCGTAGGTTCCCACTGAACTCGCGGCAGAACAAGGATCCAGTGACTGGGAGACCAAGTATCGTGTATTGCTGCCCTCAGTGTTGGACAGTAAGAATGAAGAATATACGCGATTCGACAAATACAAATCAAAGTACATGGGCCGCTACAATATTGTTGACCAGTCCAAGACTGATATGAGCTATTCTGACTTTGGTGCACTGGTGGCGGCTCAAGAGTATTCATTTAAAAATGGTGATGTCTTGACTGGGACGGTTGTCCAGTACGATGGTCCTCAGAAGGCGATGGTAGAAGTCGGGGCCAAAACCGCTGCGGTTTTGCCGCTCCGTGAGGCCACGATTGCACCAATGAGTGATGGAGCGACCATCGCAAACTTCGTTGATGTGGGTGAACAATATGAGTTCCAGATCGTTTCGGATTCTCGGGACGATGGCCAAGTAACCGTATCTATAAAAAAGATCATGTATGCAAAAGCATGGGAAAAGTTGACCGAGTGGTATGCCGAGGACCCAGTGTTTGAGGCAGAGATTATCCAAGTAAACCGTGGAGGAGCCATCATCCTCGTTGAAGGTCTACGTGCGTTCCTTCCAGGCTCCCATATCATGGGCAGTGCTGGTGCCTCTGAGGCCATGATTGGGAAAAAAATCCCGCTCAAATTTTTGGAGGTCAATCAACAGGCCAATAAATTGGTTGTGAGCAACCGCCGTGCAGTTATCGAACATTCGATGGCTTCCATCAAGCGTGGAGCTGTCTATGATGGGATCGTGACTGCGGTAAAGCCTTACGGTGCATTTGTGGAGATCATGGGGATGTCCGGTCTCCTCCATATTTCCCAAATCTCATATGACCGCGTTGAAAATCTTGAAAGCAGCCTTGCTAGTGGAATGGCCATCAAGTGTATGGTAATAGACCACGACAAGACAGCAGGTCGCATTGCTCTTTCAACTAAGACCCTTGAACCTGAACCAGGGGACATGCTTCGTGATCCAGAACATGTGTCTGGCTGAGTTGTTTCTTGTTGTACAATTTTTAACGTTGCTACGTTCAGGTGTTTGCACTGGCTGAGCAGACCGCTGCCAAGTACCACGCCCTAAAGCAGAGCCGCCACATATACTCGAGTACAGCAAGTAATACCTTATTTGTTTAGGCCCGCGTGGAAGCAGAGAAGCTTGCTCGTGAGCAGGCTGCTAAGGAAATGGTTCTTGGCCTTGGTGACTCGCTTGGGTCCTTGAATGATGTTCTACAAGGCGATACTACTACCGCGCCATTAGACTCTGAAAGTCCCTGAGACGTGCTCACTTTCCATCCTGAGTGAGATGACCAGCTGCTAATTATACTTGCGACTGGATAGCCACACCTCCATATTTAAACGCGTCTCTCTGACTAAGTTGTGATGAGGACAATAACATATACAGGCTCCCTGGGGACTTCGGCATTTACGGGGTGCTAGCATTCAGCCGACCTGTAGCATTCAGCCGACCTGAGGGATTATGTATACTCCATGTCCCATCCAAGTCCTGACGGATGAGCCATAAATAGTCACGGTACTATACATAATCCATTTTTAAATTCAACATAAAAACTATCCCCTTTTCTTACCAGTCATAAAAAAATATGTCAAAAAAGCTGATACAAGAATCGCCAAAATACTTTATCCGTTCAAGTTGGCACTGGCATTACTGCCATTAGTAGTCATTGGGCCCGGGCCCGGGGATGATACCCGCCAAAGACTCGGGGAACTCCCAACGACTATCCCAATGATATTCGTTAGTAGTATAGACAAAACGTATAAAATTAGTCCCAGCGCGGCCTCAGGCCGACGACGTGGAACGAATTTGATACATTTTTAAGTTGTGGGTGTGAGCGAAGTCGCCACGGCAACGCAGGTATTGGCGAAGCCAATGCCGAGTGGGGGATGGTGGCGACGTGGGAGCGAAGCGATGGCAGCATCGGCGACCGGGGCAGTCGATCGCGCCCCCACTTTCGACGTAAAGACCACGATCTCAGCTTCTGCGTGGCCCCCAAGGACGCGGACGGGACCTACGTGAAGCGAGACCCCATTATTGTATGGCAAAGTGTGGTTGCTTTCGCCCCCCGGAGACCGGAAGGTGCCGAACGGTGGCAATATTCACCAGCCGTCGCCTCAAAAGTCGCACCTGATTGGACTCGGATGGTCACGGTACCTATTTAATTGATTGGCTAATGCTATATATAAGTCCTTAGTGGCTTTAGTTTCGACGCTGCGTGAATGATCTGAGTTGGCCCTACAGTAAAAAAACCTTATAAAAAATACATAGGCCCGACTGAATCGCCTGCCTCATCTGAATCGATCTACCTCATGACAGCATCAGTAGCCGACCGCCTGGCCGCAGGTTTGCAACGAGAATCGCCCCCACCTCGACGGGCATCATTAGTCACGATATCTGCACGTGACGATGTATTGGTGCTAACACACCCAAACATATTAAAGTACGGCCACTGCAAATTTTCTTTGGATGAATTACAACCTGTGCCGACAAGCATAGAAACATTTAGTCACGCGGTCTCATTATCCAAGCTCCGTTTCAACAAGTCTGCTGATGCCGTGCTTATCGCAGGTCCCTACTTTTTGTGTTCAGCAAGAGCTCAGTGTACGTATCAAATAAGGTCACAACGCGACACCCACAGGTCATGCCGCCACAACGTGGACAGGATGGCGCGTTTAGCCTGTCAGCCAAGTGGATGGCCGCTCATCTATTAACTGCAGATGACGGAACCATGATTGTTGATGCCATGTTCCCGCAACAGTTTGATGATCATGTCTGTGCGCTGGACACTATAGGCAATCTGCGCTTTTGGAACGTGTCGAGCGGTGTGATGACCAGAATTATAACAACCGTAGTTGGTGCAAGAGCTTTTTGCTTTGGTGCCGCAGGGCAGGAACCCGAGTTGTGCGATTTATTAAAATTAGGTCGGCTGCGTTCACGTAAAACGTTGCAGGTGGGGGTGGTTTGGTGCCTTTATCATGACATCTGATCGCTTGATTGCTATTAGCCCAGTAGCTCCACGACGATGTTGTGCAGCGCAAAGCAGGCTCGTACAGTTACGCACTGCTTGTCAAGTTGGCTTGAAAAAGAACACAGCTGATGTTGCGGAGAAGGGGTCTATATCTATAAAATGGCTGGATGGCACGTTTCCAGACTCACCAAAAGGGCCTGTTGACAGAAATATGTGGATAACAGCGCGTGAAGAGCGAAATCTGATAGAAATGGCCGTTTCCGGCCGCTCTCTTCCCCTAGATGCAAAATTTGGCAATCCACAAGGTGTATGTCTCGTCCGTGATGACGGGCCTCTAGTTGTAGTCGCAGTAGCCACAGACAATGCCCATATTTGTACCATTCTGGTGAATAACAATATCTTCACACCAGCGAGGCACGGATTGCATGTGCCTGTGATAATGCGAAATGTTGAGTCCCTGGTGGTAATTGATACTGAAAAGGTAATCTCTTCCCGGCTGGAGTTCAACGGAAACGAATTATTTTATTTCCATGACCACGGTGTGGCTATCATTGACATTCGCTGGGCAAAAAATCTTAGCCTAAAGCACCTCTCCAATTTATCTGCATTGGTATCCATGCGGCCATCTCTTTGTCGACATGTCGTGTTGTCACGCAGCATCATAGTTGGAGAGGTTTTGCTGAACAACTTCTCTCGAGGCCCCGAAATTATTTTTTGTTTTGACAGTGTCCTAGTATCTCGCCACAAACATGTAACCTACAGGCTGGTTTGGTGACAGTTCATGTTGCGCTGTTGACGCAACAGCAAGTCGTTTTGCTATGGGTCACATAGACCTCACGGTAACGGCGCCGTGTTTTAATCAGGGGAATTGTCTTCTTCTAGTCAGGTCCTGTGAAGACATGCTAAAGATGATACCAAAGGCACTCGTGCCGCTGACCAACAAGCAGTCGAATGTATCTTATCAGACTACAAATCACTTTGCGGCACTACGGGAGTCCTTAGAGTGCGACGTCATCATTCCCCTTCACTACTACGCTAGAGCGCTACTTGCTTTAAAGGAGGTGTTTGAGATGTTGTATTCAAAACAGCGATACTATTTCATTGAAATTATCCACAAGCAGCTAAACGTGGTGCCCGGTGCAGTAATCTCAAAGCTACAATTTCCTCCTTCATAGCAGCGATTTAAAATAGGCATTAAAAATGCTGTACGGAGCACTGAGGACCAAACTCGAGGGGACGAATTCCCTTCAGGGCCAAATCCAAAGTCGGATCGGCATGCTCATCACCACATCAAAAGAAGTCCGGGAAAAAATGTGTCAGGCCGAAAGAGACTATGTTGATGGCTTAGAGAGAATTTTGGCCCAACTCGAAAATGTGGAGACTCGTGTTTCTGTAGAGACGCGGCGTATTGGTTTATACATGTCAAGGATGAGCCAAAATCTGGACCTGTCTGAGGGTCAAATCTATCTAGTCAAGCAACTTCTAACTAGCCAGACTAAGGTACTCTGTGCTGCTAGCCGCAAAGTGATTGATCTGACAGAGAAAACTTTTGATTATTAAGTAGTACATGTCGCGCTATCATTATTATGATCAGTCCGCCGAGATCTTGAGGGGCCCGGAGCGGCTTGCGACCCCTAGCCCAGGCCCCTGGGGCATGTTTCGAAGGTCGAAGGCAATATAAGAATTTGAAAGTCACGTAACACGGTACTCAAGTAATTTTCCACCAATGCATTATAGTTCGGGCATCGATCCGTCGACGGCCAGCATGATCAACTTGACCTTGTGCATGCCCAACTCCGAGTCGGAGCCCCACTCCGGGTCCCGGGGCCGCCCACTGGCACCTCCAATCCCGCACCACTGGCTTCGTACACTGAAGATCCTTTCCCTAGCTCGGCACGGCGCGGGCCCGAAAGGCGAAGTGGGGGTTCTTTTACGAAGTCACGGTGGCGCTTTTACATAACAATGTGTAACTTTGCCTTCAAAAGCCTGGTACATGCCCAAGCTAAAAAAAAGCAGTCACCTGGGATGCATCCAACCTGGGCCCGGATGCATTCGAGTCTAGTACTAGTAACCGTCTACTACAAGTACCATTGAACCTATCTCAGATATTTAATTTCCCACACTTAATATTTAAGTCTACAGAGTAAATGTTGCCACGGCTCGGGCTTATCCCCACAAGAGACTCGCGCCGGGTACGGGGCCGTCTCTCACGAGGCTGCCGGAACCCTTGCTACATTATAGTACCGTAGGCAATGTAACAACGACATACCTGTACCTGCGCAGGTATTGGCCCTACGCAGTGTTAATTCAAAAATGAAGCGCGCACATGACGCTGAAGACGAGTCCGAGGACGATTCTGGGGAGAATTTAATGGAAGATCTAGCTGATGACTACGTTGCCATACCTGAGTTGGATGTATATGACAGAACAGTACTTGATGAGCGTGACTTTCAACCTATCGACGCGAAGGCACGCCTTAAGGCAGAGGTGCGCCCCAGTGAGAAGCCCTTGTCAAATGTTACTTAATGTACTCAGCGCGAAATGGATGCAATTCGTGGCACCAACCGTGATGCACGTCTTTTTGACCATCTCAATGACCTAGGACAAAGTGATTTGGTAGATGAACTTGGTCGCATACAGAGAAACACAGAGCACAGAGGCGTCGGTTCGAATTTCTCCCTAGCTGAGAGGGAAATCAATCTCGAGACAATGGATATGCCGCTTCGCGAGTGGGTTGAAATAGTTTCATGTATCGAAGTTTTTGCGCAATTTGTCTGCAAATAGGTGGATAGCTCAAGAGAGTACTCGTTTTGAGATCAAGCGGAGGTCTGCTAGAGTGTCTATCATTACGCGACTGCCAACGGCCAACCAATATAGATTCCGAGCTTTCCTTGAGTCTGACGACGCACACATGACCAATATTCGTACCATGTGCGCCAACAACCTTGTATCTACCAGTGCCAACGAGAAGTCTCGTGTTGCTTTACTATCTTGGCATTTTTGCGGCAGATTGAACGTACCTTAGGCCAGCTTCGATGTTTCTTATCACCATTTAAGTTCTGAAGTTCCCATTTTGGCTATATGGGTCGCTGACGCCCCAAGTGACATCATTGAGTAAACCGTCGCTGCCTTATTGACCCATTTTTATTTGAGTAGCAATCCTTGGCATTTATAGGATCTTTGATGAGGTAGCAAATGAGTTGGTGCTTTCCTCCAAGCAATTTCCAAAATACAGCTTGATCCCCGCGTGACGCTTAATCAAGTGTTGGGGTCTTGTCCGGCTTATCGGATGTTTGATAGGTAAAATCAAGGATGAAATTCACGTTAGAATATGCGATTTGCCAATAGTGGATACGCTCAGAGAGCTAAGGAAATGTCACATAAATCAGTATCATAACTTTGTGTTGACCCACAATTTATGGTAATTCACTTTCCCTAGGCTCGTTCGCGTCACTGGCGTAATAGTATGCAGTGTGTAGAAAATACATCCGACTAGACCAGGAAACTGCAGGTGGTTATACGGAGGTCAATAGTCTTTCCCCAGCTCAAGCTCGTAAAGTTTCTCTGCATGAGCTGTCATGCCAATCTGGGTCCCTTCAAGCAAAGCAATGCAACAGAAGTCATCAACTCCATCAAAAAAATCCTCTGTAGTACATGCAAATTCAAGTGTCCTCTAGGTGAGGCCAAGCTCTTGCCCTTGTTGTCAGAATAGCGGTCCATTCCAAATCGACCTAGAACATACAATATATCGAAACTATCAGGAGCTTGCTATTCAAGAACCACCGGGTGGAAATTAGTGCAGACAAAGCATATACATAATGTGATTATTGATTCAGGCGAGGTGCCACCTGGACGGGTACCGAGGCACAAGAACGTGATTCTTGTTTCTGATCTTGTTGATTCGGCCAGACCTGGCGAAGAGATTGACATAACCGGCATTTATGTTCACTCGTGCTGCACACGGTCCCACCTGCCCCCTTCGTTGAAATCACCGAGACGGGCCTTGTTGTAGGTATGACATCGCTTTTGCAAGTAAGAATCCTTTACAATCGTCGTTCTTGACTCTTTTAGGCCGAGCTGGGTTTCCAATATTTTCAACAACAATCGAAGCAAATCACGTTCGTAAAACGCGACCGGACCATATAATGTGAATGTATGAACTCAGGTCGCCAAGAAGTCCATTACCACAAAGGATGCTTTTTCATGCCTGAGTGAAGAGGAGAAGCGTATAATTTTGCGCCTTGCTCGTAATCCTCGGATCCAGGAGCAAATTGCACTTATCCACGTCTGATTCTACCCAGGGAATTTCTGATGAAAAGCCCAGGTGTCTTCTTTGGCGCCATCAATCTATGGATTAAAGCTTGTGAAGCGCGCACTCGCAATGTCAGTATTTGGAGGTTGCTCGAAGAATGTTGATGGCAAGCACTGTGTTCGTGGTGATGCAAGTTACTTGAGCTAGGGCCAAAAGGCACCCAACATATAGTCAGGCACCGTAGGTGAATGTATTGCTAGTTGGGGATCCAGGATGTGCAAAGCCAGTGGGTCGAGTCTCTAATGATTACCCTCACAAGATAAGTCCGACCTAACAACTCTAAACTAGGTCGCAGCTTCTTAAATACTGCTGTGGCGTTGTGTCGCGTGCTGTTTACACCACTGGGAAAGGAGCATCTGCTGTTGGATTGACAGCCGGTGTCCACAGGGACCCGGTGTCAAAAGAGTGGACTCTTGAAGGCGGTGCTCTGGTGCTTGCGGATAACGGGATGTAAGAAGCAATCCATTTTGTTGCCGGCTCTTTTAAGATAGTGTCTAAAGGTGCTGCATCGACGAATTTGATAAAATGAACGAGCAAGATCGAACGTCTATCCACGAAGCAATGGAACAACAAACTATTAGCATATCTAAGGCGGGAATCGTTACGTCACTCCAAGCACGCTGCTCCATTGTAGCAGCTGCTAATCCTATTGGCGGCCAGCACAATGCTGCGCAGGAAAGCACCCACTGGTAGCGACCATTTGACTTAGGTATGACCCAAGTGCAACCTTCAGTGAAAATATAGAACTAACTGTGAGAGTTTCTTATTTAACGCGATCCACTTTTTGTGTGTTTATGCAGGATCCGATCATTCAGCGCTTTGATATTTTGTGCATACTGCAAGATGTCGTTGATCCGTTATCTCAGCGCCCGAACCTATCTTACAATTTCGAGCATTCAGTGTAAGATAGGTTACGTGATGACCAGCTTGGCAATTTTGTAATTGAATCTCATCAAAATGCGCAAAGTATGCGCGGCAGGATTTCAGTGTACATTTCATTTGATTCCTACCCACCATTCAAGCAGGCAAGATGCCCCAACGTGGGCTGGCTGATACTAAAGCCGCCTTGGGTCATGATTCCGAGGATTGCACAAATGCTATTTCACAGAGTAACTTGCGCAAATATGTCGCACATGCACGCGCAACCTGCCGTCCAAAGTTACATGCCATTGATCAGAATAAAGTATCGTGCTTATATGCGGAGCTTCGCCGCGAATCTGCAAATTGTGGGGGTATACCTATCGCCGTGCGTCATCTAGAGTCACTTATGCGAATGGCGGAGGCACAAGTAAGTTAGTTCCAAACTTGCCTCCTGATGAGTGGTGAGTACAACAAAAGAATCCAACATTTATCTAGGCAAAAATGTCCTTGCGTGAGCATGTCTGTGATGATGATGTCAATGCTGCTATTACTATGCTTATTGCCTCTTTCATAAATGCACAAAAAAATTCGGTGCGTTCCTCACTTGAGCGTGGCTTTCGCAAATACCTCGTCTACCGATCTGACTTTTTTGATCTGCTTCTTCATGCATTGCGCTCACTCATACGAGAGGCACAAATATATTCTAGTCTTCGTACAAATCGAAGTCCAGGCCTCCTAACCTGCCGTGAGCTTGAGGTACTCGTCACAGACTTTGAGGCAAAAGCTCACGAATTTAATTATCAAGGTAACCTGGAGGAGCAATGCAACAGAGTCCGCCGTACTGCCGCGGCAGCGGCTTAATTATGTACCTGAACTTTATCATTGCATGTGGATGACAGGTTTTACACATCTGAAGTTTTCTCTAATCAAGGATTCAGGCTGGATCATAGAGAGCAAGTTATTCTTTGGTCACCACCTGGCAACCAGTAATAGAAACGATAGGCAGCTCTGTGCGGCACCAGCTCAAAATCGTCAAAAAGCAGTAGATACAAGCCAGAAAGGCGCTCGGGGTCCTTAAGCCGAGATGTGGGTTGCTATGGTAGATGTGGGTTGCAACGTGGGAGTATGCGAAATAATATCACGTTGTGCTGGATTTTTGAGCCTTGAGCCACCTTCACCTTTTCTTGATTGAGCTCGTTTCTCCCGAATTTTGGAGTGCCCTGGCCGGACATCAGTCACTCGGACTTCTATCGATTTACTTGGTGATGCGGTTGCCACGCACGATGAGACTGTCCTTTCGCTCCGTGAGGCCAATCTGATTGGCCGGAAGCGGTCACTTTGCAGCGGGACTGGGATGGGCCTCAGTCATCGGAGAGTAACGACCGGGCTCTTAGAGAAAAACTACACGTTTTAAATGCGAGTGAACGTCCATAGTGTGTTTAGGGGCACCGACCGTGATAGCGCGTACCGAGTAGTAGAGATGGGGAGCTCGTGAGGTTGCGAGAGATACAGGGGCTCGTAGATGCCCAACATTTCAAGTTGCCCCAACTTGCGTTGCTCGATTGGCATCTGATATCTTTTTTCCATTAATCAT
>MDTC01212308.1_pt1 | contig 10769 bp, 3 predicted proteins | sample 811181 | NCBI WGS metagenome assembly MDTC01 (sample SAMN05326644, study PRJNA326480) | marine metagenome | isolation source: seawater | place: Pacific Ocean: North | collected 2011 | reverse complement strand
GGATCTTTAGCAGTATATTCTTCTAGTTAAATTATATTATGAGCAAACCTATTAAATTAAATCAAGATTTAGAAATTCCATTTAAAGATAAAATGGAAAAAGCCATTAAAGCATTAATAAAAGAAAGTGACGATGTGCTAATATCATCTAATGGTGGGAAAATTCATAGAGACCCTCCCCATCATATAGTGAAGGTTGAGCATGACTTTGCTCCTGGCATTTATATGCGAAGGATGTTAATGCAAAAAGAAACATTGGTTTTTGGGGCTATACATAAAAGAGAACACGCGTGGTTCCTTTTAGAAGGAGAAATAACCGTTACTGATGACAGCGGTCAATTTAAATTTAAAGCCCCTCATTTTCATATATCAGAGGCTGGCACACAAAGAATTATTTTTGCAAATAAAAAAAGTGTTTTTCAAAATGTTTTTAAAAATCCTAAAGAATTAAGAGATTTAGATAAAATTGAAGATTACCATTATTGTACTACACAAAAAGCATATCAAGAATACATAAATAATAAAAATAAATGATTTACTTAATTGAAAATATAGAATTATTATCACAACTTCCTATTGATGCAGAACCGCAAATTGTGAAAGGTACTGCTGCATTAGTGACAGCTGCTGCTGTTAGTGCTGGCGCTGCATTGCTTAAAACAGGAATAAACGCAATTGGTATTGGTAGAAAGAAAAGGGAAAGAAAAAGAAAAGCAAAAGAACTTGAAAAACAAATGTCTAAGGTAGAGAATTTTGAGTTTACCAATGCATGGGAAGGTCTAGAAGGCACCTCTTATGAAACTGTTGCAGGTGAATTAGGTGAATTAGGAGATGCTGCGCAATTAGGGCAAGCCGGGAAAGCTGAATTAGGCACATTAGGTAGGGCTAGAGGTTATAGCGCTAGAGGGTATGAAGGTGAAGGTTATGAAAGTCAAGGTTATACTGCAGGACAAACTAATATAGCTGGTTTAGCACGAGGTGCGGCAACAGGTTTAACTAATACAATGTCTAACCTCCAAGTTTCTACAGCTGGGGCTGAAATGGCGGCAAGAGAGGCTGATCAATCTTTAGCAGCTAGTCAAGATTTAGCAGCTCAAGCAGGAACAGGAGCTGGAGGAGCAACGGCTCTTGCAGCAGCCGCAGCAAAGTCTAAAGCAGGGATTGCTGCAGATATAGATAAACAAGTTAAACAAAATGAAATGATGAGAGCTCAGGGTGAATCTGAACTCCAAAGAGCACAATTAGCTCAAGGGAATTTAGCATCGCAATTTGATTTAGGGCAATCTCAATTCAATGTAGGCGCGGCTAATCAAGCTGCCCAGTTTGGCGCTGCTGCAGCCAATCAAGCTGCTCAATTTGGTGCTGATGCAAGAAATCAAGCCAATAGATTTACTGCAGATGCTATGAATCAAGCCGCAAGATTTAAAGCCCAAGCACAAAATCAATTTGCTTTAACACAATTTGGAGCTGAAAATGCATTAAGCCAATTTAATGTAGGCGCACAAAATCAATTTGCTATGGCAGATGTTGCGGCACAAAATCAATTTGGATTAGCTCAATTTGGTGCTGAAAACCAAATGAATCAGTTTAATGCAGGTCAACAAACTGCTGCTAATAGATTTGCAGCTGAAAGCGCTTATGATGCTGATGTTAGAACTAGAGGTGGAGCTGAGGCTATGCAAAATAATCAGTATAGTAAAGAAATAGCACTTTTAAATGCAAGAGGGGGACAATCTGCTGCTGCAGATGCTGCATATAACAATCAATCTGCTTCAGTAAGAGGTGCGGCAGGCGGTGTAGTTGATGCAATTGCAGATAGCAAATGGGCTGCGAATAATTTTAAAAATTAATAGATTAATTTAATAATATGGCAAAAATAGCAACACCAAAAATTGGATGGGATTATATGGCAGGTGTAAGAGGCACTATTGCAGGAGCTAAACAAGCAGAACAGCAAGTTTACCATGATAAGCTGGTTAGAGCTCAGTTAGAGCGAACTAGAGATATAGAAAGAGAAAGACAAAGAAAACAAGCTGAAGCCCAAGATAAAGCTAATGAAGCATTTTATCAGCAAACTTATGATACTTTTAATAAACCATTTGCCGATAATTATTCAGGTAATAAAGGTATAAATACTCTTTTTGAAAATTTTGGAAATAATTATAAAAAAGATTATGTTAGTATTGTTAAAGATCCTAATTTAAGTGGCGAACAAAAAGTACATAAACAGGGCGTAATGGAAAGAAATGCCAAATTTGTAGGTGCTGCACAAAAACATATTATTAATTTTCTTAATAATTTTACAGAAAAAAGTGTAGAAGGAGATATTTCGAGGGCAATGCCTCCTTTATATCAATCTATTGGGGCAGACCTTGTTGCTGGGCAGTTTGATGCAGAATTAACATGGGATAACGACGCAGAAACTGTTTTTTTAAAAGGCAAAACTCAAGACGGACAAGAAATAAATTTATCTGTACAGGATATACCATTGCATTGGCCTGGAGTTATGAAGGCGGGCACGCCTATGGAAGATGCTATAGCTGCCGCTAGAGACCAATGGAATAATGATATAAAAGAATTTTATAAAACTAAAGATAATAATTTACTACCTTCTTTTAATGAAGAAAGAATAAAAGCTGTATTAGATGCTCAAGTAGAAAGTTATGGTAAAGATGGGGTTAAAGTTTTTGCAATGGATACTATGGGTTGGGGAGAACAAGATTTTAATAATGCTGTTAGGGCTTATTTAAATACCGAACGCACAGAGTACCCTTTTGGAGGTGAAGAAACCTTATATAAGAAAATGATGAATAGGACTAGAGCTGATTTTGGAGAAGAAAATCCTGAAAAAGAAGGATACGCAGAGGCACAAAAAAAATGGGAAAATTGGGAAAGAACTAAGCATAGCTATTTTCCTAAAAAAACTAAAATGACTCAAGTAGAGGCTGAATTAGCTGTAATGGAAGATTTAACGGAGACTTATGTTGATACTATGCGTCAAGTCTGGGATACGGATGCTACTCTTAGCGGTATAAAACCATTTCCAGCTCAAAGATCTCAAACAAGTGATACTCAACAATTAATTAGAGATGAAGCCGAATCTTTTAATGCCGTAGTAGAAACTGATATAAATAATTTATGGCCCATTTTAGGCACAAAAGGAGGTATGGCTTATATAGATGAAAAAACAGGAACACCTACTCTTAAGTATGACCAAGAATATCAAAACAGTCCTACTGAAGAAGTAATTATTGATTTAAACAATGATGAGGCTTTACGAAATTTATGGCTAAAAGGTGTTAGAAGAGAGCTAGACTCAAGTAAGTATGATGCCGATGTATTAAAAGAGTGGCATGCACAAAAAAGAGCTTTTAAAGCAAATTTATTAAACTCTATAAAAAGAGGCACTAAAAATAGAAATATTTTTAATAGAGGAAATGAATTAATAAGTTTAGATTCAGTGCGTTTAAATTCAGTTGGATTGCCACAACCGGGAGCCGCCCCTACCAGCCGTAGGATGGAGGATTAGTATAAAAAGAATTAAAAAATATTATATATATGTTTGAATGGAATGGGCAACAGTTCACTTTAGATCAAGTATTAAAATCTGCAGAAGAAGCAGGCCTTAGCTTTGAGGAATATAAGGAAAAATATGGTATAATTGAGGTTGAAGATAAAGAACCAGTTTCTGATTTTCAATATAATGGTAAATCTTTTACTTTTGATCAAGTAGACAATGCCGCAAAGGAGGCCAACTTGAGTTTTAATGACTATGTACAAACATATGGCATCGAAACACCTAAAGAGGTTGAAGTTGTTGGAGAAAGATATCCTAAAGCAAAAGAAGAATCCAAAGTTCCATATGCTCCTCAAGAGGAAATTGTTGGGCCTAGCACTCAATCACGAGAGTGGTTGGAACAACAACAAACAGATCTTTTAGATTACGAAGAAAATCTTATTCCTGAAGCAGAAGAATTATTTTCGCCTGATTGGGTTGAAGATAATCAAGTATATGTGCCTAGCACAGGACCAGTTGCTATTGGGGGAATAGCTGCTAATACAACCGGGGGCGGGGTCTATATAGATCCAGTGAACAAGGGAAGAACTGAAGCAATTGAAGAGGCTAAAAAATTATTAAATGAACAAAATGGCGGAACAAATTTAGTAGAACCATCTGAAGAAGAAATTTTAGAAACTGCTAAAAATATTTGGCTTAATAAAAAACAAGAAAATCTAGAGGTTGATTTTGCAGATCATTATTTACGTAAAAATGCAGCACTTGATTGGGGTGATTTAAAAACATATGCTTCTATAGCTTCTCCATACATAATGCCCACTTTAAATCCTGAAATGAAAGCATTTAAAGAAAGGCAAGCTACTCTTGCTAAAGGAGATAAAAAATTTGCGCAAGAAAAAGTACAAAAAAATAAATTAGATCTTAATAAACTAAGCACTAAAGTAAAAACTAATGAATTACAAGCTATTAATTTAGCTCAAGGTGATTATAAAACCCAAGAAGACTTCGACGAAGCCAAAAAACAACTTGCAAATATAGCTTTAGAAAACGAAGCTATTATTAAAAAAAGTGAATATATTTTTGATGATTTAAAAGCTAATTCTAAAGAAATAGGTAAATATGATGAATATCTTGATGTAATAAAAAGAGATTATAGTTTTTCAGGTATAGCTTTAGGGTCGCTTACTGCATCTACTATAGAATTAGTTAATGGAGGGTTAGCTATTCCGAGATATTTAAAAACTGCTGCGGATAATTTAGCAAGAGGAATTACTGACAATAAATATGATATGCCAGATTGGGTGTTTGCTTTAGCTGGCCCCGCTTTTAATCTTTTAGCTAGTGAGGAAACTAAAGATGTTAATGATTTCTTGGATAATGTTTCTGAAAATATTAGGGGTACTTTTGCAAAAAATCAAGAGGTAACAGACATAGATAGCCTGGGTGGTGTTGCAAGTTGGATAGCGCAATTAATTGGTAATCAAGCTCCAATAATGGCAACTATGATGTCTATGCCTACATATTCTTTAACAGCGTTAGGGGCTTCAGCTGCAGGTGGTAAATTTCTAGAAATGGAAAAAGAAATGGGTTTACCGGGCGGGCCAACTTATAGTGGTCTTGAATTGTTATTAGCTCCAGCTATAGTAGGGGGAGCTGAATATCTTTCAGAAAAAATAACCTTAGGGCAGGTGAAAGGCGTAATGAAGGCTGTTAAAGGCGATCAATCTATTATTGAGGCAGTAAAAAGATATCTTACAAATGATTACCTTAGGTGGACTAAAGACATGTTCCAAGAAGGTGGTTCAGAAGTTGCGGCAACTTTAGCTGAAAACATGACTGATAAGTATCTATTAGACAAAGATGTTGAATTAACTAGAGGGCTAGCTGATTCCTTTGCAAGTGGTGCTGTAATGAGTGGATTTATATATAAAGCCCCATTGGCTGGGAGAGCTTTAAGTAAAGTATTTTGGGGTGAAGATGTAAGAAATCAAATTCAAACTGGTAATCAATTAATTAAAGAGTTAAATAATGAACTTAATAATGATAATTTAACGGAAACTGAAAGAAAAGACATCTTAAATAATATTGCTGAAATCGATGCTAAGCAAAAGAAGATAATGCGAAATGCTAATGAAAGCTTTGATAATGCTACTACTACAGAGAAAAAAAGGCTTTTTAAAATATATGATTTACAAAATAACATTAAGAGAAGGGCTATAAAAATAGCTAATAACACTAAGCTTAGTGAAAAAAATAGAAAAAAAATGATTGATATCCAGCAAAGAAAATGGGATGGCTATCAAGATGAAAAAAATTCTATATTAATAAGATTAAGCGAAAAGAATTTTGATCCTCAAACTTTTTCAATAGAAGAGTATGAAAATAATGTTACTAAAGGGAAAATGGGTCGTAATGAATATATAGACAAACAAATCCAAACATTATCTAATACTTTATTAAATTTACAAGAGCGTAGAAAAAAAGCTACTACTGCTGAAGAAATAAAATTATTAGATTTAAAAATAAAAAATGTTCAAAATAAAATAAAATATTTAGTACCTGAAAAATCAGGATTTTTTAGCATTATCCCAACAACTATAAGGAAAGCTAACTCTATAAAAGAATTAAATGAAGCTTTTATTACTAAGTCTGCTGAATTAAGTGATGCATTAAAATCTAAAAAAATAACACCAACTGAGTATAATAAACAATACAAAAGACTTAAAAATAGTTTTGATAAAAAAAGAAATAGTTTTATAGAAAAAGTTGATAAAACTAAAGGCGAATATACTGAATTACAAAAATTATATGATTCAACTATAGACAAAGAAGGGAAATTACCTACAACGCAAAGAGGCCAAAATAAATTTGTTAATGAATTTAATAAAATTGCAGCACCAATTTTTGAAAAAATAGCTCAAAGATTATATGATAGAACATCTAAAGATAAAGTTGGAGGTTTAACAAGAAAAAATTTTATTAAAGGTTTACAATCTGAAGCTTGGAAAATTTTAGAAGAGGAGTTTGATCCTAGTTTACAAACTTTAGATAAATTTATTAGCAATAGATTAAATTTAAGAGCTAATAGATTATTTGGCGAGGATACAGGCAGAAATGATGAATTTACAGAAGAGTTAACTGATAAAATTTCTCAAACAATTGTTGAAGAAATTGAGGAAGAAAATGAAGGAAATAAAATAATAGAAACTAGTAAGCTTTTAAATTTACCTAAAAATATAACTAAAAAACTTAAAGCTAGTATTCCTACTATCTTATCTACTTTAAAAAGTAAAATTGATTCTAGAAAATTTAAAGGAGAAATAAGCAAGGCTTTTAAAGATTTGTTATATGGAGATCTAAAAGAATTTTTTGGTAAAGATAAAAAAGGAAATAAGAGATTTACAGATTTTATAACTAAAAATACTAAAGCTTTATATGATACACTAACAGAAGAAAGCATGAGAATGGCCCGTAATAATAAAACCGGGGTAAATCCTTTTGTTGAAGCTGGATTTTTAATTGAAAAAGATGGTGAATTAGTAAAAGCTGCTTTTGAAAATATTGATCAACAAGCATTCATAGATTATTATACTGCTAAAGATAAAGCAGCAAATACTATGTCTGATCGTAGAATGAATTTAATAGAAGCTGTAGCCTCCTCTATTGGGTCTGCAGAAGCAATAAATGCATTAGCTACAGATGCTGATATTAAAAATAAATTTTTAGAACAACAAACCAAAGAACTTGAAAAAGCTGCTAAAGGTTTAAGTTTATTAGAATCATATGCTCGTAATATATTCCAAAAAATTACTAAAAAAATTGAAAAAGAATTTGCTAGATATGGGTTTACCCGTTGGAGTACTTTAGCGTTAACGTATGGATTTAACGATATTAATTTAAATAATGCTAAGGAGAGAGAAGCTTTTTTAGAAAATTTAGTTAAAACAGGATTAACTAAATTATTACCAGCTAGTTTATTTAGAAGTTTTCAAGGTGTTAGTAAACCTAAAATATTTATAGAATCTGACGGATTAAAATACGTAAAAAACCTTGATGGGGAATTGTTATTAAAAAAGACATATGAAACCCTTTCAAAAAAACAAAAAAAAGAGCAAGGTTTTGGTAATATAGAAAGAGACCATGACAGGCATGTATTTTTTAAAAACGCCGCCGAAGCTGATGCTTGGATTAAAGAGGTGGGAATAGAAAATTTTGCCAAAGATCCTATTATTGATAAAGCATTAAAGAAAAGTGCTTATACTAGTAAAATAAAGGGGAAAACTGTTCTTACAAAAGTAAATTGGAAAGAAGAAGATAATAAATTAGTGGCATTAGAAAAAATATTTGATATTTTTCAAGAGTACATGCTTGACAATGGTAAAGTAAATAAAAAGAACGCTTCTATAGTATCTGCTTTGTTAAAATCTTCTCCATCGTGGCAAGGGCATTTTGTTAGAAAACTAGCTCCAAGAGGATTTACTAATTCAAGTAAATTATTAGATGATTTAGGAAATAGACTATTTGTAGAAGAACATACTTTACCCGCTTCTGCTGTAGCTAAATATCTATTTGAGCAAGCTATTAATGGAACAGTAAAAAATAATTTTGATTTAATCAAAAAAAATTATTTTCAAGGGCCTTTATTAAAGACATCTGATGATAAATTATCTGGAATTGGGGTTGATGGAAAACCTTTTACATATAAAGAGTCTACACCATCTGGTTGGATGTTAACAGATAATATTTGGGCTAGATATTTTAATGCTAATGTAAATAATACGCGTGGTGGTATAGATCCCAATGTTATTATTTTAAGAAACGGTAAAACTGTTGCCCAAGAATTTAATGTTCAATCTGATGGAACTATAACGCCCGATGTTAAACAATTGCAACAAGAAGGTATCGCTGAACAAACAGGGGACCAAGTAGAAAATTTACTTGATAGGGCTATAGCTAAATTAACTGAGCTTACAGGTTCACAAGGCACATTACAAATGAATTTAGCTGCTGTTCCTATCCATTTATTAACAGGTGGATTAAGAGCCGTTAAATTGGCATATCAAGGAGGGAAAAGCTTAAGTCAAGCTATTAGTGCAGGATATAATAAAGTAAAAAATTATATGACTGAAACAGAATGGGCTGAATTTGTTGGTGTTTCTGTTCAAGAAGTAAGAAATGAAAAAAATCCTGCTCAAGTTAAATTGGCCATTCTTTCAGAAAAAGGTGTTGCTCAAATTCAGGAACAATCAAGAAAAACTGATAATGCTTTATTAAAAGAGTTTGGAATTGATATTGACGGATTAAGTACTGATGAAATTGTTGAAAAATTAAATATACTTAGGAAAGCTAAAAGCGAAGCTTCAAATCCAAAAAATCCAACTAAGAAGGCTAGAGTATTTGATTTTGACGACACGCTGGCTAAAACTAATTCTAAGGTACTTTACACGCTCCCAGATGGAACGGAAGGTAATTTAAATGCTACAGAGTTCGCGGAACAATACGAGTCCTTAAAAGAATCCGGTGCAACTTTTGATTATTCTGAGTTTAATAAAGTAAAAGACGGCACTAAAGGTCCATTAGCTACATTAGCTAAAAGATTTACGGAGGCATTAGGTGATAGAGATGTATTTGTATTAACAGCACGCCCAGCGGAAGCAGCGGCAGCTATACAAGAATTTTTACGAAATACTTTAAATATTAGTATTCCACTAAAAAATATATCTGGAATAGAAAATGGAACTCCCGGCGCTAAAGCTATGTGGATTGCTGAAAAAGTTTCAGAAGGTTATAATGACGTTTTCTTTGCCGATGATTCCAAACCTAATGTTGAAGCTGTTGAAAAAATGTTAACCGATTTAGGTGTAACAAATAGAGTTCAACAAGCTAAAGAAGATGGCCAGAAAACTTTAGAAGACGAAATGGATTCTTTGATTAGAACTAATAAACCTTCTAAGTTTGGTAGAATATTAAATAAATTAAATATTTATATTCCGCCTGGAGCTGATGATTTTGCTGGTTTATTATCTTATTTTTTAGGCAGCGGTAAAACAGGCGAACAACAACAAAAATGGTTCCAAGAAAATTTATTAGATCCATTTGCTAAGGGGATTGACGCATGGACTGCAGCAAAAGTTTCATTAGCTGAAGATTATAAAGCATTAAAGAAAAGATTTAAAAATAAAAAATTATTAGCCGAAAAGGTTTTAGGAGGATTATATACTAAAGAGCAAGCTGTTAGAGCTTATCTATATAATAAAGCTGGACAAGATTTAGGTTTAAATAAAGCTGATACCGAAGATCTAATAGCTTTAGTTGAGGGCGATGCTAAACTTAAAGCTTTTGCTGAAGAATTATCTAAAATAACTAAATTAGATAATGGATATCCTAATATTACTAAAGAATGGTTGGGCGGTAATATTGATACAGATATGGCTAATGCTGCCAACACATCTTTAAGAGATATATTTTTACAAGATTTTATAAATAATAAAAATCAGATTTTTTCTCCACAAAATTTAAAATTAATAAAACAAGCATATGGTAATGATTTTACTAATGCATTGGAAAATATTTTAGAAAGAATGACTACGGGTATAAACCGTAAAAAGGGAAAAGATAAAGAATTTAATGCGGTAATGACCTGGATTAATCAATCCGTTGGTGCAGTGATGGCTATTAATATGAGATCGGCAATTCTTCAGCAGTTATCTATTGTAAACTATACTAATTGGAGTTTTAATAATCCATTTATGATGGCAAAAGCAATGGCTAATGTTCCTCAATTTTTAAAAGATTATGTTAAAATATGGAACTCCCCATTTTTAAAAGAAAGAAGAGGGGGAATGGCTATTGAAGTCAATATGGCAGATATAGCAGATTCAAATCCAAGTAATTTATTCTTAAAATTAAATAAAAAACTACTTGAGTTAGGATTTAAGCCTACACAATGGGGTGATAGCAATGCTATATCCTTTGGAGGAGCTACTTGGTATAGAAACAGATTAAATCAATTACTTAAAGAAGGTACGATGACTGAGAAAGAAGCAGATGCTCAAGTTATGTTAGAGCTTCGTGAACTTTCTGAAGAGCACCAGCAATCTTCTAGACCAGATAGAATATCTAGACAACAATCCTCAGATATAGGTAGATTGATATTAGCTTTTGCTAACACGCCTTTACAGCTTGCTAGATCGCATAAAAAAGCTATAGGTAATCTTATTTATAGAAGAGGCGATGCTAAAACAAATATGTCT
>MDTC01093793.1_pt1 | contig 10769 bp, 11 predicted proteins | sample 811181 | NCBI WGS metagenome assembly MDTC01 (sample SAMN05326644, study PRJNA326480) | marine metagenome | isolation source: seawater | place: Pacific Ocean: North | collected 2011 | reverse complement strand
ATTTCTTGAAAAAATTTCGTCAAAACTATAATCATTTCCACATGCTGTTAACGTAGAAGTGTCCAAAGCTAAAGCGATCATAGGAAATGGCCTTCTATTTTTTTTTGGATTTAATCTTACAAGAAACTCAGCTGCAAAATGTTGAGCTTCTGCTGCAGAACCACCATTGCCACAGATTAAAATTTTTTTTTTAGATTTAATTGTTCTGTAAATTAAGTTGATAGATTTATTAATATCTTTTTTTAGAAAATAAATTTTTTTTCTTAATGATATAGATTTATCTATAGATTTACTTAGACCTATCATTTTTTTTTATATGTTTCCTAAGTTTTTTTGCAATTTCTAACTCCCCTTTATTGATATTTCCAATTTTATTTTCACCAAGAGAAAGTTTAATTTTTTTAATAGCAGAAATAAGTTCCCTCATTCCTCTAATTTCTAATGAGGCAGATTGGTCAGAACCATACATTGTTCTATCAAGAGTAATATGTCTTTCTAATGAAGATATTCCTTTTACAAAAGCTGCTAGGGATATAACTATACCATTTTCATGACCACTATATCCAACATCACATTTAAATTCTTTTTTTAAACTATCTATTACATTTAAATTTACATCTTCTGGTTTACATGGGTAAGTGGAGACACAATGCATTAATTCAAAATTGCAAGAGTTTTTTTGAAATATTTCCACTGCTTGTTTAATATCATCATGGGTTGACATTCCAGTAGATATAAAAGTATACTTTTTTTTCTTTGCAACCTCTCTCAAAAAGTCAGTGTCAACAATCATTGCAGAAGCAATTTTGTTAAATTCTAAATTATATTTATCTAAAAAATTTAAACTTTCGACATCCCAAGCAGAAGCAAACCATTTTATATTATTTTGTTTACAGTATGAATCTATAATATCATATTCTTTTTCATTGAATTCCAAGCCATTTTTTTGATCTCTTTGTGTTTTACCCCATGGACTTTCCCTTGGAGAATCTAAATCCTCTTTTGAATAGACTTTATCTATAGTTCTTTTTTGAAATTTAACTGAGTCAAACCCAGCTTTTTTTGCTTCATCTATAAGTTTTTTAGCAATATCTATATCACCGTTATGATTGATGCCTATTTCTGCAATAGTGAATGTCATATTAGAAAATTTAATAACTTATTACATTAAAAAGATAATAAAATGAAGAATAAAATACATTATATTTCTGCCGCAATTAATTTTTAATATGAAGTTAATTTATTTAATTATAAATAAACCATAAGACATTTATAAACAGAAAAATGATTAACAAAATTGGAATAATGCAAGGCAGATTAGTTCCTAGAGAGATCAAATCAAGATTACAATCATTTCCTTTTGCAATGTGGAAAAAAGAAATTGAGTTAGCAAAAAAAAAATAAAATAAGTTTTATTGAATGGACATTGGATTATAAAAACTTTTTGAAAAATCCAATTATCTCAAATCCAGAAATAGTTAAAAAAATCTTAAATAAAAATAAGATAATAGTTAATTCGATTACATGTGATTTCTTTATGCAAAAACCATTCTTTAAAAATAAAAACAATAAATTAATTATTTTTAAATATCTTAAATTACTTATTTATTCATGTAATCTTTTGAATATTAAATTTTTAGTACTCCCATTAGTAGATAAAAGTTCAATTAAGAATGCAAAAGAAGAAAAAATCTTGATTAACGAATTAAAAAATTTTGTTAGAATCAATCATTTAGGAAAAATCAAAATATTATTTGAGATTGACTATAATCCTTTGAAGATAAAAAAATTTATGAAAAATTTTAATAAAACCTTTGGTGTAAATTATGACTCCGGAAACTCATCAGCTTTAAATTTCAATTTAACTGATGAATTAACTTATTTTAATCATGTTTATAATATTCATATTAAGGATAGAAAATTAAATGGTAGATCTGTAAGACTAGGAACAGGCAACCTACGATTAGATGATTTAATTTTAAATTTAAAAAAAAGAAGATATAAAGGAAATTTAATTTTACAAACGTATATACCTAGAAAAAATAAAAATGTTTTAAAAGAAACATTGAAGAACTATGAATATTTAAAAAAAGTGATATTAAAAAAAATATGATGAAAAAAATTTTAATTTGCGGTGGGTCGAATGGTCTTGGTTCTGAAATAACCAATAATTTTTTATCAAATGGCAAATGTCAAGTAATAGTAGTTTCTAGAAAAAAAAAAAATTTAATTAATATAAAGAAAAAAATTAATTCAAAAAATCTTCATTGTTATATTTGTGATCTGACTAATGAAAATCAAACAATTTTATTGATGAAAAATTTGAAAAAAAAATTTAGATCTATTGATTTAGTTGTGTCATCAGTTGGTTCAAGTAATATGAAAACAACTGGTAAGGAGAATTACAATGAATGGCTTAGAGCTTACAATTCAAATTTTTTTTCACAAACTAATATAACTGAAAATTTTGTTAAGTTTTTCAAAAATAAGAAATTAAAAAAGATTATATTAATCTCATCAATAGCTGCATATTTTAAAGGAGGTGCGCCTTTATCTTACAGTCTAGCAAAAAAATCTTTAAATATGTACGTTGAAAATATTTCAAAATATTTGGCTCAATTGAATATAAATATTAACACAATTTCACCAGGCCATATTTTGCAAAAAAATAATTTGTGGGAAAAAAAAATTAATAAAAATAAAAAAAAAACCTTTAAAATGATTAATAATACAGTTGGACTAAAAAGATTTTGTAAACCAGAAGATGTAATTAATGTTATTAATTTTTTGGCTTCTGAAAAATCAAATTACATAACAGGTGCAGATTTTAAAGTAGATGGAAAAACAACTTAAAATGAATCTCTCAAATAAAAAAGTATTAATAACCGGTGCAGCGGGACTATTAGGAACTGAATTTGCGAATTTTTTGATTAAATTTAATGCTCAATGTATTTGTATTGATAAAGATTTGAATTTATTAAAAAAAAAATTTGGTAAAATTAAAAATCAAAATATTTTATATTTTAAATGTGATATTACAAAACCAAAAGAATTAGAGCATTTGAATATCATTCTTAAAAAAAAGAAAATTCTTGTTAATACAATAATTAATAATGCTGCGATTAACCCAACGCCTGGAAAAAAAAATAAGACTTGGAATGAAGAATTTGATGTGGGTTTAATGGGAGCTAAAAATGTAATAAATGAATTTTCAAAAAATATGATTAAAAATAAAAGTGGAAATATTATAAACTTAGGATCAGATTTATCAGTAATTGCCCCAAATCAAGAAATTTATGAAAAAGCTAAGCTTAAATATATAAAGCCTTTATCATATTCTTTAATAAAACACGGAATACTAGGAATGACAAAATATTACGCCTCTTTGTTTGGCAAGTATAATATCAGATGTAATTGTATTTCCCCTGGTGGTGTAAATAATAATTTGAACAAAAATCTCGTTAAAGAGATAACAAAACTTATTCCTTTGAGAAGGATGGCGGCTAAAAATGAGTACAATTATGCAATACTTTTTTTATGTAGTGACGGTTTAAAATATATGACTGGCCAAAATGTAGTTATTGATGGAGGAAGATCAATAATATAGTAAATGAAAAAATATTTTGAGTTAGCTGAAATCCAGAAAAAAAAAATTTTCCTAATGATTTTTTTTTTAATTATTTTGGGATTGCTTGAAATTTTCAGCTTAGGAGCACTAATACCAATATTACAATTAGTTTTGGATGAAAAAGCTTTTTTAGATTCTCAATATTTTGAAACAATTAATAATTACACTTCCTTTTTTTTATTATATGACTCAGAAAAATTTTTATATTTTTTTTTGATAGCCTTTTTTTTAGTCATATTTCTAAAAAATTTAGGCATGGTTTTATTAACTCATCTGAATAATATAAATATAATTGGGATTGAAACAAAATTATCAATTAATTTATTTAAAAAATATATAAGTTCCTCAATTATTTTTTTATCACAAAAAAGATCATCAGAAATTATAAGAAATGTGATAAATCAGTCTTCTATTTATGCTAATAACTTTATTTTTTCTTTAATATTAATAGTTACAGAAATTTTTACTTTTAGTATTATAATTATTTTTTTACTATTTATATATCCAAAGGAAACATTATACTCACTTTTAATTTTCATTTCTTTATCAACTGTTTATGTTTTGTTTTTCAAAAACACTGTAATTAAATTGAGCGAAAGCTCTGAAAATAGTTTTGAACGTAGAGTAAGATTCTTGAATTATGGAATAGAGTCTGTGAAGGAAATTAAACTTTATGATTTAAAAGATCAATTTGTAAATGATTATTTTAAAAATAGTTATAAGTTGATGCGAAATTTAAAAATTGTTTCAATAATTAGAATTTTACCAAGACATTTATTTGAAGTCATTGCTGTATTTTTATTGATTATCTTTATAGTAATTTCAATTCAAAATGAGTTATTAGGTGATATTTTAATTTCTAAAATAGCAGTATTTGCCTACGCAGGCTTCAGAATATTACCCTCCCTTAATAGAACCTTAACAAGCATTAATAGGCTAAAGCTATCTATACCTATAGTTCAAAATATCACAAATGAATTTAAGAAACTTGGTCAATTTGAAGTTGATATAAACACAAATAGCTCTGTAGATAAAATTGTTTTAGATGATTTTAATAAATTTGAATTGAAGGAATTAGATTTCAAATATCCTGATACAGATAACAATGTTTTTAAAAAATTAAACTTATCAATAGAAAAAAATTCTTCTAATTTTATTTTTGGAGAATCGGGCTCAGGTAAAACTACTCTTGTGGAGATTATAATTGGCTTGATAAATACTAATCAAAAAATATTAATTAATAATTATGATTTAAATGATGTAAAAAATCAATGGCAATCAATTATAAGCTATGTACCTCAAGATATATTTTTAATGGACGATACTTTAAAAAATAATATTATCGGTAACTTAAATTTAGAACATAGAAAAAAAGATTACGAAAATGCTCTTAATTTCAGTGGCTTAAAAAATTTAGAAGAGACGCTTAAAAATGACACACTTGGTGAAAGGGGTAAAAAATTATCATCTGGTCAGATTAAACGAATTGGTATAGCGAGAGCGATTTATAAAAAAAATGCGAAAATACTCATTTTTGACGAGGTAACAGCTAATCTTGACAACCATAGTGAAAATGAAATTATGGAAAAAATAATTAAATTGTCACAAAAATTCACGATAATTTTCATAAGTCACAACATGAACTTGTCTAAATATTTTAACAATGTATTAAAATTGGAAAATAAAACTATAACTAAAATAAATGTTAAATAATAAAGTTATACTTATTACTGGTGGCACGGGCTCTTTTGGAAGAGCTTTTTGTTCTGAAATTATTAGCAAATACCCAAAAGTTAAAAAAGTTATTATTTTAAGTAGAGATGAATACAAACAAGAACAAATGAGGAATGATATACCACAAAAATTTTTAAAAAAATTTAGATTTTTTATTGGAGATATTAGAGACAAGTCTAGATTATTAATGGCATTTTCAGAAGTAGACATAGTAATTCATGCTGCTGCATTGAAGCAAGTTCCTACAGCTGAATATAATCCATTTGAATTTATTAAAACAAATATAAATGGAGCACAAAACATAATAGAAGCTTCTATAACAAATAATGTTAAAAAAGTTGTTGCTCTTTCAACGGACAAAGCTTCAAGCCCTATAAATTTATATGGCGCAACTAAACTTTGTTCTGATAAACTTTTTTTATCATCTAATAATATTAGAGGTAAAAAAAATATAACTTTTTCAGTTGTAAGGTACGGAAATGTAATGGGCAGTAGAGGTTCGGTAATACCGAAATTTATTCAACAAAAAAATAAAGGTAATTTTACTATTACAGATAAAAATATGACAAGATTTAACTTATCTCTTAAAGAGAGCGTCAAATTAGTTTTTGATGCAATTAAATACTCTAAAATAGGTGGAGAAATATTTGTTCCAATTATTCCATCATATAAAATTTTAGATCTAGCGAAAGCGATAAGTGATAGATGTAAAATAAAAGTTACTGGTGTTAGACCTGGTGAAAAAATTCATGAAGAGTTGATAAGTATTTACGAAAGCAGATATACACTTAGATTCAAAAACAATTATATTATTTTACCTAATTTAAATAAAGAAAATAGATCACAATATGTTTCTAATTATGGAAATAAATTTGTAGAGAAAAATTTTATTTATAGATCCAATTTAAATTCAAAATTTTTATCAATCAAAGAATTAAAAAAACTTATAGATAAAAATGTTAAAAATTTTTAACAATGAAAATAATACCTTATGCCAGACAGGAAATAAGTTCAGACGATATTAGAAACGTTAATAAAACACTTAATTCTGATTTTATCACCCAGGGACCAGAAATAGAGAAATTTGAAAAAAATATCTGCAATTTTACTGGAGCTAAATATTCTGTTGCTGTAAATAGTGCAACAAGTGGACTACATATTTCCTGTTTAACATTGGGATTGAACACTGGAGATTATCTTTGGACAAGTCCAAATTCATTTGTAGCATCTAGTAATTGTGCGCTTTATTGCGGAGCCAAGATTGATTTCGTTGATATAGATGAGAAAAGCTTTAACATTTGTCCAAAAAAGCTTGAGGAAAAGTTAAAAAAAACAACTCCAAAAAAACTTCCAAAAATATTAGTTATAGTTCATTTTGGTGGCAATCCATGCGAACTAAAAAGAATAAGAAAACTATCAAAAATCTATAACTTTAAAGTTATTGAGGATGCATCTCATGCAATTGGTTCAAAATATGAAAAGACTCATATTGGAAATTGTAAATTTAGTGATTTTACAGTGTTTAGTTTTCATCCTGTAAAGATAATCACAACAGGTGAAGGTGGAATGGTGTTAACAAATAATAAAAAATATTTTGATAAATTATCATTATTTCGTAATCATGGAATTTTTAAAAATATCAAAAAATTTCATAATAAAAAAAATTCTAATTGGGTTTATGACCAAACTTGTTTGGGATTTAATTATAGAATGAATGATATAGAGGCTTCATTAGGATCTTCTCAATTATCAAGAATTACAAAATTTATATTAAACCGAAATAAAATTGCAAAAAAGTACATTGAAAAACTAAAAGATTTACCTATTTCTTTTCAGGAAATAGGTAAAAAAAATTTATCCTCTTACCATCTTTTTGTTGTTTTGATTAAAGACGCAAATAAACAGTTTAATAGAGATAAACTCTATCAAAAATTAAAGTCTAAAGGTATTAATGTAAATGTACATTATATTCCAATTTATAGACATTCCTTTTATAAAAAATTAGGGTTTAAAAAATTTCACTTTAAAGTTATGGAGAAATATTATAAATCATGCATCTCTTTACCAATTTACCCAGGTTTAAAAAGTAATGATTTCAATAGAATTATAAGAGAGATAAAAAGTTATTTTAAAAGATGAGCAACATATACTTAAATCTACCAAGTATTTCTAATTTAGAAAAAAAGTATGTTAATGACGTAATAAAAAGTAAATGGTTATCATCAAATGGAAAACATACAAAAATATTTGAAAAAAAATTTTCAAATTTTATTGGTGTAAAACATTGTATTGCTGTTCAAAGTGGAACAGCAGCTTTACATGTAGCCATGAAAGGTGTGGGTGTTAATAAAAATGACAAAGTTATTATTCCCAATTTTACGTGCAATTCAAATATATCTAGCGTTTCACAGTGTAACGCAATTCCTATAATTGTTGAAATAGAAAACGAAACATTAGGATTAGATTTTGAACAAGTAAAGAAGGCAATTGATAAACATAAACCTAAGGCACTTCAACTAGTTCATGTTTATGGTTTTCCAAGTAGAGATACAAAAAAAATAATTTCATATTGTAAAAAAAAAAAGGTAATTGTAGTTGAAGACTCTAGCGAAGCGCTAGGAGCTAAAATTTCAAAAAGATATGTTGGTTCCTTCGGTGATGTGAGTGTTTTTTCTGTCAGATCAGAAAAAATGATAGGTGTTGGTGAAGGAGGGGTAGTTTTGTCAAATAATAAATATTTTTTTGATAATATTAAAGCCTTAGCTTCGAGAAACTCTCCCTTTAGGTCTTCTAAAGATCCTTTTTGGAAAAAGTATTATACCTCCGGAGAAGGTTATAACTATTTGATGCCTCATCTTCTTGGAGCTGTTGGTAGAGCACAAATAGAGAGATTTAAGAAAGATATAGTAAATAAAAAAATCAAAGTAGGGTTAAATTATAGAAAAATTTTTAAGGATAATCGAATAAAGTTCACTCAAAAAATTGCCAAAAATACTTTACCAGTTTATTGGCTAAATAGTGTAAATTTTCCTAACTTAAATTTTTATAAAGTAAGGCAACTTGCGGAATATTTGCAAAAAAATGGCATAGAGATTCGACCAGGATTCTGGCCATTAAATAAATTAAATTATAAACATTTATATCAAGGAAATGAAAAAAATTCTGAAAAAATATTTTTATCTACAATTATTCTTCCCTCTAACTATCTTATAACTGATAGGGAAATTAAAAAGATTTATAAATTTATTAAAAAATTTTTAGACAATGAAAAATAATATCCTTTTATATGGAGGAAAATCTACAGCATTTATAGTTTATGAAATGCTTAAAGATAAAAAAAAAAAAGTTAAATATATATTTGACGAATTTATCCAAAAACCAAATTTTAATTATCAATCAGAATTTTCAAATAAGAAAAGAGATTTAAATAAATTCATAAAAGATAGTAAATTTTTTTTTATTTGCATCGGAATGTTAGATGGAAAATTAAGAGACTATATTTCTAGACAATTTATTAAGAAAAAACTTACCCCATTATCGATTAGAAGCAAAAACTCACTTATTGATAAATCGTGTAAAATTGGCCATGGTTTTTTGTCTATGCCAAACGTGGTTGTTCATAAAAATGTTACAATAGGAAATAACTGTTATCTAAATGTAAATTCAGTCATTGATCACGAAACAATAATTGGAAATGGTGTCCATATCATGGGATCTGCTTATATAGCAGGACGTGTAAAAATATCAGATTTTGCCTCAATAGGTGCGAATGCAACAATTTTACCAGATATAAAAATTGGCAAAGGAGCCGTTGTTGGTGCTGGCTCAGTTGTCACAAAGAATGTAAAACCCAACGAGATAGTTGTAGGAAATCCTGCTAAATTCTTAAAGTTTAATGTCAAAAAGTATAATCTTAATATATTTTAATGAAGAAGGTTGGTTTTGTCATTAATTTCAACAAAAACAGTTGGTTGGGTGGCTATAATTATTTCTATAACTTATTTAAATTTTATACGTTTGCTAAAAAAAAAAAAATTTTACCAGTTATTATCACTGATAATGAAAAAAAAGTTTCAGAATTAGTTAAAGAATTTAACTTTCAAGTTATTAATTCAAAATATTTTTCAAATTCAAATACTTCTATAAGAATATTAAATAAATTATTAGTATTTTTTTTTAATAAAAATTTTTTAATTGAAGAAATTTTAAAAAAAAATGATATTTTAGCTGTTTCTCACAATCTGTCATTAGGTAGAAATAGTGGCATAAAAAGCTTTCCTTGGTTTCCGGACTTTCAAGAAATAAACCTACCACAAAATTTTTCACTTAAAATGAAATTGATGAGAAAACTAAATATTTTTTTTGCAATTAAACATTCTACAAAAATAATCATTAGTAGTCACGGCGTTGAAAGTGATTTAAAAAAAATTTCAACAAAAGCTTTTGAAAAGTCGAAGGTTATTAAGCACTGTATTTATTTACCACCAAAAAAAAAGCTTCTTTCTAGAAATAAGCTTTTGAAAAAATATAATATAAAAGATAATTATTTCATTTTGCCAAATCATTATTGGAAGCATAAAAATCATATAATTGTATTAAAAGCATTGAAAGAATTAAAAAAATTTAACAAAAAATTAAATTTTAAAATAATTTCATCTGGCAATTTTGAAGATAGAAGAGATAAATCTCATTCAATATATATAAAAGATTTTATTAAAAAAAACAGTCTCTCAAAAAATTATATAATCCTTGGAATTATACCTTTTGAAGATTTAATAGGTCTTATTTATTATTCAAAGGGATTGATAAATCCATCTAAATCTGAAGGTTGGAGTAATTCAGTTGAGCAAGCTAAAGAAATGAATAAAAGAGTAATTTTATCTGATATTTCAATTCACAGAGAACAAGAAACAAAAAACTTTTACTTTTTTAAACCTGATGATCATATAAAACTTTCAAAACACTTAAAAGATTTAGTTAAAAAGCCTATAAAAAGAGATTATATAAATTCTTTAAAATCTTTAAAAAAAAAACAAACTGAATATTATAAGAATTATCAAAATTTTATTTTAAAATATATCTAAGTGGCAATTAAATATTCAAAACAACTATTAGAACAAGCATATGAAAATGCTTATTATGTTCCGGATTTAAAAAATAAATTATTAAAGAAGATTATTAAAATTATAAATATTTTTTTTATAAAAATATATAGAACCTTTTTTTATTTTATTAAAAGCTTTTATGTAAATTTTATTGTTCATATCAAAATTATTTTAAAAAAAAAAAAATTAATTAATTCAAGTCCCAATATATCTCAATTAAACAATCAAAAGATCATAGATAATTACAATAAAAACGGCTGGGTATTTATAGAAAATTTTTTAGATAAAAGTTTTTATGAATT
>MDTC01031387.1_pt1 | contig 10769 bp, 9 predicted proteins | sample 811181 | NCBI WGS metagenome assembly MDTC01 (sample SAMN05326644, study PRJNA326480) | marine metagenome | isolation source: seawater | place: Pacific Ocean: North | collected 2011 | reverse complement strand
CCCCGACCCGGCTATTAGCATCATGGCGAATTCCGTCGAATACACTGGATACAAAAGGATAAACGGTCAGTTGCCTGCGGGGTTCAATATCACTCAGCTCGTACTTTTGGAAGCCACTTAGAAAAACGTTCCTCGTCATCGGTAATGGGGGTGAGCCCCACCTAACTCCTTCCTGAGCCAAATCTCTACTGAAAGCCAGTCCTATCTTGCGATCGCCATCTGCTTGAGGCAGGGGCATGACAGACCAGGGCATAAAAAACTCTGCGCTCCAACCTTCTTCGACAATTTGTGTGCGCCCATCCCAAGCGCCGTCCCATTGGGGATTGACCTGGAGCTCCGGAAGAAGTGAAAAATCGAACTGGCTATCCCCGAGACTCAAGCGCATTCCATAACCATAGCGTCCCTCTCCAGAAGCATCGATAACTACTCCTATAGAATCAGTCACTATATTGAACGGCGGAGTATCTCGGGCGATTAAACGCGAAATAATTGTTTCTGCTGGTTGATGATTGATGATTCCAAAATAAATGCCACTTTCAGTATAAAAGAAGCGAATGTCTGTTTTGTAGGGAGCATCCTCAAGTGTATCGGGCTCAACGATTTTCATCCCATCCACTATAGGTATGCTTTGCCAAACTGGTTCATCAACAAATCCATCAAGAGAAACGTTGGCCTCACTTTCGTTAAGTTGTGTTATACGGGGCAACTGTTGCGTAAAAGCTTGCGAACAAAACATGATCATGGCAAACACTATAAACTTTGCGCTGATAGAGTTACTTAGAGCCTTTTTCACTTCTGCCCTCGGGGAGATGAATTCAATTTGGGAGCGGACTATAGCTGAATCTTTCTCAGATTTCTTTGGTAGGCACAAATAGTTTCAATTGCAAGGTGTCGACAAGGTACCTTGAGCCTTTTTGATGCTTATTGGATACCCAAACAAAAAAGAAAGAGCTCAAGAGCCTTCCCACAGACCCTTTTCGATGCTCGGTGCTAGCATGAAAATGAATTCGAAATTAGGATGGTTGGCCTCGCAATTCAAAATTAATATTCAAGCCTTATCGAATGAGTGTGTCAATATGACCAAGCCAAACCTATCTCGCTTCCTTGTTAGTCAATATCTATAGTATCTTCTCAATGTATTTATCAAGTTAGGAGTTTATTATGCGTGGTCCTTTTGAAGGTGGATGTCATTGCGGAGCTGTGCGCTATGTTTGTTCTCAAGATCCAACAGCAGTTATTAATTGCCATTGCGGGGATTGCCAAAAAATTGCAGGGTCAGCATTCATAACTGGTGTCCTTGTCCCAGAAGGCTCTGTAGAAGTAGATGGCGAGCTCAAAAGTTATAAGGTAGCGGCTGATAGCGGAAACGGTATTACCCGAAATTTTTGTCCAATTTGCGGAACAAGAATACTGGTTGAGTTAGAGGGGGGTGCTGGAGTCGGAGTGAGTTATACAACGCTTGACGATAACTCTTGGTTAGAGCCCACTATAGAGTTTTATACCAGTAAAGCTCAACCTTGGATTAATTTATGTTCAAACACTGAAAAACTTGCGGATATGACTTGATTCACATAATGAATAACAAAAATAACCTCAATCTGTTTTTCTTTACATTAAGCTCGATCATGGTCAATTTGCGCATATCGCTTCGTTATCTCCTGATCGCATTTTCGATGTTGGTTGCTATCGAAGTTTTTTCTCAGGAAAATGTTGAAGTAAATGGCTATATCCTGGCCACAGGGCGACGCTTGCCTTTTCTCTATGCAATATCTTTAGATGACGCGCTTAATTCAGAAAACAACAACAGCGCTAAAGCCATAGTCAGCCGCAACAAAGTTGCTCTAGATCGCTTGGATGGTCAATTGTTGGGAGATCCGGCAAACCTTCTTCTAAGTGATGATAGTGAAACTGTTTATGTGATTAATCATCACGGCAGTATCGACAATGGCGAATTTTTGCAACACGGCGGGCGTGGTCATATAGCGGCACTGAACGTAAATGCCGCTATCAGTCGTCAAAATGACCGCACTGCGAATGCCTTATTAGGACACATGGATTCCGGTGGGTTCGGCGCAATCGGTGCTGTGTTGTTGCCGGACATGATTGCAATCAACAACGCGGAAAACAATCTGACTGAAGATGGCGGCAATAGTGTTTCTTTTATTGATTTAAGTACCGGGAGTTTGCGCGGGAAAGTTGAATTAGCATTAGGTTCACCGGGATCCGAATGCGAAGAATATCCCGTTCCCTATGCTTCTCCTTATGGACCACCTAGAAACCGAGCAGTGCTAGCGCCTGACCCCAGTTTCGGCTGTTTTCCGAACCCAAACGGTTTGGCGATGGGAGTCAGCTCTGCAGGAGATCGCTTCCTCTTCACTGCAAACGGTGGAACTGATGACGTTTCTGTTATTGATTTACAGCTAGCATTGTCCGGTGATAGCGGCGCGGAAATAAATCGAATTCCCAATCATGTCGGTGCGTGGGGGATAGCTTCTACTCCAAATGGCCGTTATGTATTTGTAGCCCATGGTGGTAGCCAGAATCAATCGCGTGCAGGTAATACAATTGCTATTCTCGACGTTGATAGAGTTGCACTAGGACTAGACGCTGAGGTTGCGCGAATCTTAACGGGGACTGACGATGCACAACAAGCCACTCACCCCTTGATTCCCAGTGTTACTCCGGATGGAACTGAGTTAATTGTGGCTAATCTGAGAGGGAACAGTGTATCAATTATCAACATCGCAATGGCAGTATCAGGAAATCCAAACGCTGAAGTTGCGCGAATTCCCTTAACGCGCGCTGACGGGAATCCGGCCCGCCCAAAGGGCACCGCTGTTTCGCCGGATGGAAGATATGCTGCAGTTAGCGGTGGTTCAGGTTTGCGCCCTTATTCCCAAGAGCTGGGTTACGTTTACATCATTGACCTTGAATCTCGGACAGTTGTAAGTACAGTAACAGGAGTAGGTAATGACCCTTATGGCTTAACTTTCTTAAGCGGTGATAACTAAACGTTCAACTTCAGCGCCTAATATGAATGTGTCATGGGATAAAGAACGAAAAGCTGCGGGCATCAGATAAGAAGATTCGGTTAAGAGCAGCGAAAATCGAAAGGTTGGACCATGACAGTCAAAAAAAATTACAAGCCCAATTCCGACAGAATGCAAAGTGTCACGCTAAAACTTTTACTCTTGCTAACGCTGTCACAGTTTTGGTTTCAAGAAGCAGCTATAAGCCACCCGCACGCTGATACAAAACGTCTAGAGATAAATTACTATGTCACCAAACCACCTACAGATTATGCTGTGAGCCTCAATAATGTAGGTAATTTCAATGCGGTCCAGGGTAAAATATTTACCTGTCTCAAGCCTTATGCGAATGATATTTTATCCCCAATTGGTGGTGTTAGCGAATTTTCGATTGCTTTTTATATTATTTCAGGTGCAGAGGGTACGATTGGGGTATCTGAATCAGGAGTTTTCAATGCTGAGGAAAGCCTTGGTTCTGACGGGGCAAAGTTGTCCTGCAGCGGCAGTTATGAAACAACTACGGGAATTTATAAAGACACAATTCTTATTAATTCGAGTATGGTTGAAACAAATTTCAAGTTGATTGACCCAGCGTTGCTTACTTTCGGTCTCATTTCGGCAAAGACCTTGGAAAAGTCGCCAGCCATCAGTCCTACCAACTTTATCCCGAAGGTAAATTCTAAGACCATGGGTGTCAGAGATAAGATTACTGTTGAGTTCAATAGGCCCATATTTCGAGGTGACGGTAAAATCGTATTAATCAATGCGGAGTCAGGCGTAACAGAAGAATTCGACATAAGGGATTCTACAAAAGTAATAGTTGATGGGGCCAAGTTAGTTCTTAATCCAGAGAAGGCATTGATATCTGATAAGAATTACGAAGTAAGAATTCCGGCTGATGTATTGAGGGACAGTGAAGGTAACGGCTATGCAGGGTTAAATAATTATCAGTTTAAAACGCAAATTGATATCGCCTTCCTCCTTGTGGGATACAATAGTACGACGCTCTATGAAACAGCAGAAAGCTTCGATCCTAACGCAAAAAAGGGCATCTCTTTTTTAAACTCACTTAGTGCTGGCCAGATTACCTCTTATAAGACTTATCGACTATCTAATATCGATATCGGTGGTGCGTACGCAAAGTCTCTTGGCCATCTCGAGGTGATTGATGCGGCGCTCAACGGATGGGGTTTAGATGATCTATCAAATTATCATAGGGATAAGATTGGGAATCCTGAAGCCCTCCAAAATCCAACGGTTCAACAAAGAGAAGTGCTTCAAGTTCTAAGGCAATGGTTAATAGACAATCAAAAAGGCGCAGAGGATTGGGCCAAGTCTGCTTTAGGACTTCAGCACTACTCTGAGTGGGTGAATGATCAAGTTCTTAAATTCTCCAGGCCGGCTTATTTCCTCCTTGATAAGCTAAATTTACCTGCTGGGTTTGTACCTCAGGAGCACAAAGTAATTTCTTTTATCTTATCAAGCTCGGACAAAACTAGCTTTAACGCCGCAGCTAGTAACTTTAACGGACTGGGCGGGGCTCAGTGGAGTATCAAAACAGCAGATGGTTTAAAGGTTACGCATGACCAAGATTTTTTCTATAGCGATCATAGCGATCCCTTTGGCGACTCAGCTACCGAGTTACTGTTGTATAACAATACTAGAGTGGATACTCATGAGGCGATTCATACGTGGGGTCATGCAGGACATGACAGAGACCCTCTCATGGTAGGGTATTCGACATTGTCTCAAGCAGGAGGTGACGCTGATTTACAGTTCCGCAGAGATCCTCCTACTTACCCGGTTTATAATAGAGTATACCTGATGGGTTGGCTGCCTGAATCGGCTATCACCACTGATGCAAGTTTGATACAAGACGTAGCAGACCCCATTGTTTTGGGACAAAAATATCTTTTGAAAGTGGGACCATTTAAGTACCAAGAGCTCTATGATGGACAATGGTTCCAATACTCGGTGCCTAGTTTACAAAGGCAGCTTAATGTTTGTAAAACAGTTAGCATAGTTACGACCCCGACTGATACCAATCCTAGCTATGATGCTGGCAATCTGTGTAAGCCGATACTTCGGGATGAAAGCTGTGGGATAAAGTCCGAAATTTTTGGACTTCCCGAGACGATGTGGGATTTTAGGAATTGTGAATTTATTGATATTGACTCGGAGCTTTCGCGAGAATTATTTCTACGTTATTTAAAAGATTTTGACGGTGAATATAATAGTGCCATAAATCTTGATGCTTTAGTTATGGAGCCCGCAGATGCCTCTTTGAGGGGTTCTTCCAACTAGCTGGGACGGTCAAGATTAGATCATGTCATTAACGCTATGGCTGAGGGTAAATTATATTGGGTATTATTGTTGCTGATAGCGGATAACCATAGTATTTACTGGGTACGAATATGATTTCTCTTTTAAAAGTGTTTGCTTACATTTGCATTTGGACGACTCCTCTGCAAATAGCGATCGTCTTATGGGGGTTGGGAATTGTTACTCAGACAGACTATAGTATTTTATCGCTAACAAATATCGAGTTTATCAGAAACTACTTTGGCTTTTTCCTTCCGATTATTGACTGGTTATACACATGGTTCTGGAACGATTTTTTGGACTGGTTGTTTTCTTTGCCGATGATCATACATCAAACGCTTAGGTCAATTTTCACCACGTGGCTGGGCCTTTGGATACTTCGAAACATAAAGTGACCGTTTTACTAGACGCGATAACCTGATCCGAGCTCCGGGGAGCTCGCGAAGGGCAGAGCGAATATTTTAATGAGGCAGCCTACGCCCTTTTTTCTGCGTTAGCCAATTCAACCATTCTCTCTTTCTCAAAACTTAGCTTTCCTTTGAGACTGAGTATATAAGCTGCACCACCTAAGACAAGGATTGAGGTTGATTCGCTCAGAAGGATCAGTCCGTCCATTTCTTTGCTGTGCATTACTATGAGGCGGCAAAGTGCTGTTATCGCTATGATGATCGGCAGAGTCACTGGAATACGCGATGAACTCGTGTAGGCGCCTACCATGCCAATTATTTCAGCGTAAATGAACAAAGTGAATAGGTTATCTATTTGTAGACTGTATGTAATTATGGCCTGCACGATCTCTGCAGCTGCTGCCAAAAAGGCTCCAATACCAATAATCACGAGTATTAGGGCTTCGGCTATTTCGGAAATTTTCTTAATCATAGGTTTCAGATTTCCATTGTTAACGGGTTTAAGGTGTCTGATGTACATCTCCGCATGTTGTAGAAATTTGCTGCGAGTCCTGAGGGAATCCTGTTGCAACGATACTTGCACTACGTTACTTATAGTTCGGTAGATTTATCTTACCTTTTTTAAGTGAGTTCTGGTAAGTATCAGTCAGTGCAGCTTTCTTGTTGGCCAATATCTATAGTATCTTCTGGATATGAAGATGAAGAAACCAACGAAATGATTAGAAAACAGAGTATCGCAATAATCGTCTTTATAGTGGCTCTCGTGGCGAGCTATATATACACGGCTCCATATGCTGGCAATGCAGGCCTTTCGCGTATGCCCGGAGTTAGAATCGGTGGAACTCATACTTCCCCGCCCGAAGACTTCAGTTCACTCAATGAAGTTGGAACGAATCTAATCATGAAGTTGGATGGCTTCCCGCCGTTTGTGGTCTACCTAGCTTATGCAGCAACTCCAGATGGTGTGATCACGGGAACCCGTCCAGATGGAGGATACTGGCCGCAGCGAGTGAGAGACGGTCGAAATGAGGGTTGGTTGCGAATAGGTGAAGAGACTTTTGCAATGCAGGCCACTGAAATTCTTGGCGATGCGCGACTGCCGATGCTCGAGCTTTGGGCGCCTCGCGCTGCCAGAAGTGCTCGCGCGATAGCGGAAGCGGCGGGTGAAAAAGCCCCAGCAAGGAATAATACGCTTGGCAGATCTGAGCCTTCGCTCCTCCCAGAAATCTTTTTATGGACGCCTAGGTAGCAGATTGAATTTTAGATATGAACAAATTACCAACAACACGAACGTTGCTCTGCTTTTCTTTTAATGAAACCTCCTTTTACTAGAAGAAAATTTGTCAAGTCCGCGCTGACGACCGGGGCCGCTGCCGGGCCGCTGCTTTCAACCTGGTGTGGTAAAGTTATCGCCGCCCTCAGCGATCCGGTGCGGAATCGACAATTTAGTCATGGGGTCGCAAGCGGAGATCCTACTCACGATGGGGTAGTTCTTTGGACACGAGTGACTGCAAGGGGTGCAGTACTTGTTAGCTGGCAATTGGCCATTAGCAGCGACTTTAACAACATACTGCAGCAGGGTGAAACGACTACTAGCGAAGATGCAGATCACACGGTTAAGATTGAAGTAGCCGATCTCGAGCCGGGGCAAACTTATTACTACCGCTTCACGGTCGATGGAGTGACCTCAGAGCCGGGCCGGACCCGGACCCTGCCTGAAGGTCCCCTCGAACGTTTAGGTATAGCAGTAGCGTCTTGTTCCAACTACCCATTCGGGTACTTTAACGCCTATGCAGAAATAGCGGATGATGAGGAGATTGATTTTGTTGTGCACCTTGGCGATTATATTTATGAATATGGCGCAGAGGGTTGGGGAAGTGATCAAGGCGCAGTCACAGGCCGTATCCACTCCCCAGCCCACGAGATCGTGAGCCTCGAAGATTATCGTGAACGCCATGGTCAATATAAATCGGATCGAGCTTCCCGTCTTATGCACGCGTCTCATCCTCTGATTCCAACTTGGGACGATCACGAGTCAGCCAACAATCCCTGGGTTAACGGGGCCGGAAACCACCAGCCTGAAAGTGAGGGAGACTGGTTAACAAGACGTGATGCATCATTGCAGGCGTTCTTTGAATGGATGCCAGTTCGAGAACAACCCGCGGGTCGTGATAAAGAAAAATTATGGCGACACTTTTCTTTCGGTGATCTAGCCTCGATGGTCACTCTTGAAACTCGCCATACCGGTAGGAGTATGCAAGTTAGTTATGGCGAGCATCTGCAAAATATCGATGATACTGCTAAGCGAAATCAATTTCTTCGAGAGGTGCTTGGAGATCCGAGTCGAAATATGCTGTCCAATGAGATGGAAAATTTTCTAACCGATCGTTTGCAGAGGTCTGTTGAGCAGTCTCAAACTTGGCGCATAATTGGCAATCAAATTCCAATTGCTAGGACCCATGTGCCGGATGTAGCAAGTCGACTTGAAGGAGAGATCCCTGGTGGTTTTAATTCTGCCCCTGGGTCGCATGCCCAATTCTCTCGTCTTGGTGAGCTTGACTTACCTTTTTACTTAGATACCTGGGACGGCTATCCAGCGGCAAGAGAGAGGTTCTATGATCTTTGCCGTAATGCAGGTGCTACTGACCTAATCGTCCTAACTGGCGACAGTCACGCCTTCTGGGCGAACGAGCTTTTTAACGATTCAAATCAAGCAATGGGCGTCGAACTAGGTACAACCGGCATCACCTCGCCGGGAGATTTTGAGAGTTATGGCCCTCAAGGCGCGACAGCTTTTGATAGGCTTGTTTATGAGCATAATCGTGAAGTAGTTTGGACGGATTGCAGACACAGAGGATTCATAAAACTCGTACTGACACAGGAGTCAGCAACGGCGGAATACGTTGTCGTAGACAATGTCCAATCCGAGCAGTATCGCTCGTCGGTACTGCGCAGAATGAACATCATAAAAAGAAATGGCAGCCTATCATTCGGCTAGGAACTCTTTTTCAGATTATCTTTTAAGGAACCAGCCCCATAGTCGACAACCCGATCCTATAAAGTCCAGTTCTCGCTGTCATATAGAGAGTCGAACCATCGTCCCCCCAACCCACATTAGCGGGAACTTCATCCGGTTTTATAGTGCCCAGGTGGTTCCCTTCTGGATCAAAAACCCATACCCCTCCTGGTCCCGTGGCAAAAATATTGCCATCGATATCCACTTTCATGCCGTCCGCAGCTCCTGTTGCATCTTGGTCGTTCACGTCAAAGAAAACACGCTGATTGGACAACTGGCCGTCATCTTCAACCTCATAGCTGTACCAAACCTTATTATTTGCATCGGAGTTAGCGACATACAAAGTTCGCTCATCAATCAATAAAGCAATCCCGTTTGGTCAAGACTGAGTTCGCTCAAGTAATTGCACCTCACCTGTCCCAGGATTCAAGCGAAAGATCCCATTGAAGTCGAGCTCCCTCATCGGATCATCCCCAAGCCCGGCCATACCATAAGGCGGGTCTGTGAAATACAACCACCCATTTGAATGCCAAACCGAGTCATTTGGGCTGTTAATGCGGCGGCTCAAGATCCTCGGCCTTTATGTATTTCTCTTCGAGCGCCCAATCAAGCCAAGGGATTTCAATGTCTCTCTCCTGCGCCCATCTAATGCAGTAGGCCGTCTTCCAAAATTTTGTAATAGATTGATAGTAGTGTTCTCGCTCTTTTGGCTTATGATCAGCTACGTCCCAAATTTCTTTAAGCTGATCTCTCTTCTCTTTTTTCGTATCGGTTAGTCCCTCTTGTTCTATTTCAATACAATCATATCTCCCATCCTTGGTTATCTCTACAAGGCCTGAAAAAATATGGCATACCTGACTGTCGGTCCAGAAGTCCTTTAGCAACTCAGGTCCTAATTCTTTCCATCGATTGACAATCATTAGTTTGCCCCCTTGCGGAACGGGAGGACATTTTCGCTAGGACCGGTCTCTTTGTATCTCTTGTCAATCAACCACTGAACCTCTAAACCCTTCTCTTTAGCGAAATAAATTAGATAGTCAGCGTTCCATTGGCTTTCCGGTGAGATTGCGTACCATTTGCCATTCTTGTCGACATAAGAAACTTCGCACTGTTTTATATCAGAGTGGCAATTAAGCAGATGCCAAAACTTCCTAATCTTTTCTTCCAACTTAACGGCTTCATGGGCCTCATCTATCAAGTTGCGTTTAGCGTCATAGGGACCTGAGAAAAAGTCGTCCGAGAGGGTCTCCCAACCATCAATCCGAGCAGCAGTGAGGTGTGCCTCGACATTGACTTTTAACATCCGGTCAATGAATTCTTCTGGTAATCTTCCGACCTCCTGCTCTTTATCATATTCTTCTCGATACTCCTTACTATAGAAGATTTCCATAACGGTTCCATACTCTTTTTTTGTTTGTATGAAGATGCCATGCAATAGCCATACGGCTTCCACCAACTTCCAACGTCTGCCGGTTATAACTTCTAAATAAGAATTGGGAGGCATCTGCATTAGACTTTTCTTCCCATCATAGCTCGCTTCTCGTAGGCTCTAAGGACTTTTCTTAGGTCATCAAAGAGTCGTGATCTAGCATAGGCCACGCGAGTATCATCGGTGTTTGACTGTTTCATCGTAAAAGCTTGGGAAGTGTTGCAAAGTTAACAATAAATGCTACCAGCGGGCGGAGTCGAAAGCTATGATTCCCGCTGGTGTTTAGAGCATTTTGCCAATCTGTTGTACCTCTGGTTGTACCAGTAAGTCATCGATACCCCCCCAGAAATGCATTGATACCGGCCTAATAATATAGCCCCCGCACCCCCTTTGAGGCACTATTAATTATAGTTGTACCATCCTCCATACATTAAAGTCGATTTCAAAAAAAGAGGAGACAAAAATGACGGCATTAGTCGTAAAAACTTCAGAGCGGCGGAAGGGAAATTTGAGGCGCTTGGGGAGTATTTTAAACTCGTCCTTGGAGACACCCGATCTTTCGATGG
>MDTC01024394.1_pt1 | contig 10769 bp, 11 predicted proteins | sample 811181 | NCBI WGS metagenome assembly MDTC01 (sample SAMN05326644, study PRJNA326480) | marine metagenome | isolation source: seawater | place: Pacific Ocean: North | collected 2011 | reverse complement strand
TCAAAATATTACAGGTGATTCAATTAAAACTTCAATTCCTGTACCTATGTTTAATATTCTCAATGGAGGCGAGCACGCAAATAATAATTTAGACATACAGGAATTTATGATTATTCCAAATGGAGCGGAAAATTTTTCTGAAATAATGAAATGGTCAACGCAAATATATCACAATTTAAAAAATATTATTCAAGACAAAGGTTTCTCTTCTGCTGTTGGAGATGAAGGAGGATTTGCTCCCGATTTAAATAACAATGAAGAAGCAATCACATTAATAATCGAGGCTATCGAAAGATCAAACTTGAAGCCTGGTGAAGATATTAATATTGCTCTTGATTGTGCAGCAAGCGAATTTTTTGATGGAAATCATTATTTATTAAGAGGTGAAGACAAAAAACTTTCTTCAAAAGAATTTTCAAACTTTCTTTCAGATTTAACTAAAAAATATCCAATTACATCAATAGAAGATCCTATGGATGAAAATGACATAGATGGATGGAAGTTAATTACAGATCAGATGGGACATAAATGTCAGCTTGTAGGAGATGATTTATTCGTAACTAATAAAAATTTTTTAAAGCAGGGTGTTGAAGAAGAATTAGCAAATTCAATTCTAATAAAATTTAATCAAATTGGATCAATTACGGAGACAATTAAAACAATTCACTATGCCAATGTTAATAACTATAAATCAATCATATCTCACAGATCAGGTGAAACTGAAGACACCACAATCGCAGATTTAGCAGTTGGCTTAGGTGCAGGACAAATAAAAACCGGAGCCCCTTGTAGATCTGACAGAATAGCAAAATATAATCGATTACTTTGGATAGAAAGTGAAAGCAATAATATTTTGTTGAATGAATAAGTTATATTATTCAATTTCAGCAATTTTAATTTTTATAATTTTACTCTTATTAAGAAGTATTTTTTTTGGTGAAAATAATTATTCAAATAGAAACATCCTCTTGGAAGAAACCAACGAATTAACTAACATTAATAACAATCTAAGAAAGGAAAATGAGATTCTTGAGTTTGAAATTAAAAATGCTCAGGATTCAACTGATCATGTAGAAAACTTTGCAAGAGAGAATTTAAATTTAATATTTCCTGAAGAAGAATTTATATCTTTTAAAGAAGAGGAAAAAGATGAATGACAATAATATGCTAGCAATTATTGCAGCAGCTGGAATTGGTGAAAGGTTTGGCAATGAAATTCCAAAACAGTACTTAAAGATAAATGGAAATACTGTCATTGAGAGAGCAGTGAAACCTTTTTTAGAATCAAAAGATATATCTGAAATAATAATTTCTGTATCTCAAGATGATAATTTAATTCAAGATCAAAATTTTTATAATTGTAAAAAAATAAAATATGTCTTTGGAGGTACCACAAGACAAGAATCAATAAGGAATGCTTTAAATATAGTTGATGAAAAATATAAATATGTTGTTACACATGATGCAGCAAGACCAAACGTTACTAATAAAGACATTTCTAAATTATATGAGGATATAACTAGCTCAAAAACAAGCTGCTCTTTCTTATTTACTCACATTTATGATTCAATAAAAGAGGCCAAATCAACAGATAAAACCAAAGATAAAGATAAATTTTATCTTGTTCAAACACCACAAATTTGTGTATTAAAAGATCTTAAAGCATCGTTAAAAAAATGCAGTGATGAAAATATTAATTGTCCAGATGAATCTTTTGCGATCGAATATGCCGGTCTTTCTTTATCAAAGGTTCAGGGATCTCGTTCAAATATAAAGATCACTGAGCCTGATGATTTAAAGATGTTAAATAATTTTCTTGTAAGAAGTGGAGTGGGTTTTGACATGCACAGATATGAGACTGGAACTGAAATAATTTTGGGAGGCCACAAAATAAAATGTGAATATAAGATTGTTGCTCACTCTGATGGAGACGTTTTACTTCATTCAATTGCAGACTCAATCTTAGGAGCAGCGGCCTTAGGTGATATTGGAATATTTTTTTCGGATAAAGATAATAAAAATAAAGATTTAGATAGTTCAGATATTATTAAATATTGCTTAAATCAATTAGAGAAGCTTAAATTAGAAATATTTAATATTGATACTACAATAATTTGTGAAAAACCGATGATTTCTCCACATAGAGACAAGATTTTAAAAAATCTATCAAGTTTATTACATATACCTATTTCAAGCATTGGCTTAAAGGCTACGACTTCTGAAAAATTAGGGATCATTGGAGAAAATAAGGCAATAGCCGTTCAAAGCCTTGTAAATCTCAAAGAAAAAATATGAAAATATTATTAACAAATGATGACGGTTATCTTGCTGAAAATATAAGATGTTTGTATAAAGAACTCAAAAAAAATCACGAAGTTTGGATTGTTGCACCTAAAAATAACTGTAGTGGAATGAGCGCAGCTATTTCTTATCTAAATGAGATAGAGGTTACTAAAATTGAGGAAAATATTTATGCAGTTGATGGAACGCCAGCAGATTGCTCATATTTAGGTTTATTAAGTATAGTTGACTTTGAATTTGACATTGTAATATCAGGAATAAATCATGGTGCAAATATTGGCAATGATGTTTTATATTCTGGTACCGTAGGAGCTGCAGTTGGAGGAAGGAACTTAAAGTATCCACCAATTGCTATATCCGTAGCATCTTATGACGCAAAAGATATAGGTTTCATAACAAAAAAATCTATCGAATTAATTGATAAAATTATTAAATCAAAGGAAAATTTCATTGGAAAAGTGATAAATATAAATTTTCCAGATATAACAAAAGATGATTTTAAAGGATCAAAAGCAACTGGCCTATCAAAAAGAGATGTTCCGGCAAAACCAATTAAGATAGAAGATAACTCTTCACCAAAAGAATCATATAAATATAGATACAATATTTCTGGAGAGCCTTTAAAGGCTGATTATATAACTGATGCTGAAGCAGTTATGGATGGATATGTTTCAATTTCCATTCTTGACTATAGCTTAGGATCATCTAAATTTATAGGTAATCTATCTGAGATATTAGATGAGTAACTCTGGATTTACTTTTAGAAGGGTTCGTGAAGAAATGATTGAAACTCTTTTAGATTTAGGTATAAAAGATTTTAGAGTTCTTGATGCAATTTCTCAAGTACCGCGACACATTTTTCTTGATGAAGCTCTTAGATCAAGAGCTTATGAAAATAGATCACTCACCATTGGCTATAAACAAACAATTTCACAGCCTTATATAGTTGCAAAAATGACTGAACTTTTGATATCTCATACAAAGTCAAGAGGAAAAGTATTCGAGAATACATTAGAGCTGGGTTCAGGATGCGGATATCAATCAGCGATTTTATCTTTTTTTAGTGAAAAAGTTGATGCTATTGAGAGAATAAAACCACTCGTTCAAAAATCTAGAGAAAATTTATCTAAGTTAAAAATTAATAATGTTATTTTTAAATATGGTGATGGTTATCAAGATTTCGATAAAGAAAAGAAATATGATGGTATTTTATGTGCTGCTGCTCCAAGACAATATCCAAATGATTTAATTGAATTATTGGGTAATAATGCGAAACTTGTAATTCCAGTCGGTGGATCCTCACAAAAATTAAAAGTTGTATCAAAAATTAATGATGAAAAATTAAAGGAAGATGAATTTGATGAAGTATCATTTGTGCCAATGCTTGCTGGAAAATCTGAAGATGGAAATGATGTATGAAAGAAAAAATTAGATACTTTATAGCTGGTATTTTTATTGGGATTTCTGAATTATTGCCAGGTATATCAGGAGCCACGGTTGCACTAATGTTTGGTGTTTATGAAAAATTATTAGATTTCTTAAGAAAATTTAAAAATTCGAATCTCATACTACCTCTTGTATTTGGCATGATTTTAAGTGTATTTTTATTTTCTTCCTTAATTGATTTTTTATATCAGAATTACACAAAGACATTTAATATTTTAATTGCCATCCTGATGGTGGGATATGGAATTTTTTTAGTCATAAATACATTCATTAATGGAGACATAAATAAGGATAAATCATTTTATATATGCATTATATTATCTATATTAATTGGACTTTCATTAAGTGGGTTTTATATGACTGGCGCATATCCCCCTGATGGCCCTTTTATTCCATCTTCAGCTGCCTTAATTTTATTTGGCTTTTTTGCATGCTCATTCCTACTTTTTCCAGGAATTTCAGGGAGCGCTTTTTTATTAGCTGTTGGCATCTATCCATTAATAATTGGAAGTATTTCAGGTTTAAACTTTGAGATTTTATTGCCTTTTTTTATTGGAATGACTATCTCATTAATTTTTATGCCAAGATTAATCAATAAAGCTTACATAAGATTTGGAAATATGATGCTTGTCTTCTTTGGAGGATTAATCTTAGCAGCTGGCATTGACAGCCTAATTTCAATTATAGTGCCCAATCCAGAAGTATACGAATATGCCCTTTAATTATTTTAAGGTTTTGATTTGAACATCTAAGAATTTATTCTTTTGAAGAAATTCCATAATCTTCATCGCCCATTCATGATATGCCTTTCCCTCTACATTAAGATTGACAATATTATTTTTATTTAGATTATTTAAAAGAGTATTTTTAAAAATTATATTATCCATATTTGAAAGGTCATCAATTTTGAATTTTGAATTATTAATAACTATTTCTCCATTATCATAAAGCAATATCGTATTTGAATTTTCACTTGGTGATGTTGCTTCATTTTGATTGTTAATGCCAATATTTAAGAATTCTCTTTTGTTCTCTAAATCTTTAAAGTTATCAGCATCAGGAAGTGGTTCTTTAGCCTCGGTTATATTTTCATAAACATCAGCAAGTCTTGCATTTATTTCAACAAATTCGATTTGGTTTGCTGGTAATTCATCATCTGCATATATTGCTTCAATAGGGCACTCTGGTTCACAAAGACCACAATCAATACATTCATCTGGATGTATTACCAAAAACTCAGGACCTTCATAAAAACAATCGACAGGACAAACCTCAACACAGTCTGTGTATTTACATTTTATACATGATTCTGTTACTACATATGTCATAATTGCTCAAGAAATCACGATTTTAACCTACTGATGTTTAAATTTACACAAAACTATTTAAAAAAATAAAAAATTACTATATACTGTATAAATATACAGTAAATCAAGGAGTCAATTATGCCTAAATCAAAAGATACTTCCTCAAAATCGTTAAAAGATACCCTTTCAGATATAGATAACCACTTTGGTAAAGGGACTGTTATGAGAATGGGAGACAGAGAGAACCTCGATATTCCATCAATATCAACTGGATCCTTGGGTTTAGATATTGCACTAGGTATTGGGGGAATCCCAAAAGGCAGAGTAACAGAGATATACGGACCTGAATCTTCTGGTAAAACTACATTAACTCTTCAAATAATTGCGCAGTGCCAAAAAGAAGGTGGCACTTGCGCATTCATTGATGCTGAACATGCATTAGATCCTCAATATGCTGAAAAACTTGGAGTTAATGTAGATGAACTTTTGTTATCTCAACCAGATACAGGAGAGCAAGCTCTAGAAGTTGCAGATATGCTTGTTAAATCTAAAAGTGTTGACCTTGTGATAATTGATTCTGTTGCTGCGTTGGTTCCAAGAGCGGAAATTGAAGGCGAGATGGGAGATCATCATGTTGGCCTTCAAGCTAGATTAATGTCACAGGCATTAAGAAAGATTACTGGTAACATACAAAGATCTGGAGCAACAGTAGTGTTTATTAATCAAATAAGAATGAAGATCGGTGTAATGTTTGGAAGCCCAGAAACCACCACAGGAGGTAACGCTCTAAAATTTTATTCATCTGTAAGATTGGATATTAGAAGAATAGGTGCGGTTAAAGAAGGGGATGAGGTTATAGGAAATGAGACACGAGTTAAAGTTGTCAAAAATAAAGTATCTCCACCTTTCAAACAAGCTGAATTCCAAATCATGTATGGCCTTGGAATTAATCAAGAGGGTGAAATATTAGATTATGGTAACAAGCTTGGATTAGTTGATAAGTCGGGCGCATTTTATAAATTAGATGGCGAGACTATTGGACAAGGTAAAACAAAAGCTAGTTTATTTCTTAAAGAAAATGCAAAGGTTAAGAATAAACTTGTTAAAGAAATAAGATCTTCTTACATATCAAGTAAATAAAAATAATTTTTTTGATACAATAATCCTTATTAAGAATATTAATAGGGATTTTTTATGGCAGAGAAAGCATATATTGTAGAAGCAGTAAGAACAGCTGGTGGTAAAAGAGATGGGAATCTAAGTCTATGGCATCCAGCAGATTTGGGTGCAAAAGTTCTTGATGAAATTGTTTTGAGATTGGATATGGATCCTGCTCTTGTAGATGATGTTATTTTTGGATGTGTTGACCAGGTTGGTGCTCAATCTGGAAATGTTGCTAGAAATGCAGTGTTATCATCATCTTTTCCCGAGTCTGTTCCTGGTACTTCCGTAGATAGACAATGTGGTTCTTCACAACAAGCGATACATTTTGCAATTCAGGCAGTAATGTCTGGTACTCAAGATATTGTTATTGGTGGCGGAGTTGAAGTTATGTCTTTAGTGCCAATTGGGGCATCAGTAACTGATGGAATGAAAGCTGGTCACGGTTTTCCATTTGATTCAAATGGAATGAAAGTAAGATATCCCGATGTCTTTTTTTCTCAATTTACAGGAGCAGAGCTTGTAGCTGATAAGTGGAACTTATCTCGTCAGGATCTTGATGAATTTGCATTTGAAAGTCATCAAAAAGCTGCACATGCAACTGAAACAAAATATTTTGATAGAGAAATCTTGCCAGTTGAAGGAAAGAATGCTGAAGGAATTAATGATATGGTGATTGCTGATGAGGGCATTAGATTTGATGCAAGTTTAGATAAGCTAGCTGGATTAAATCCAGTTACAGAGGGTGGAGTAATTACTGCAGGAAATGCAAGTCAAATCACCGATGGAGCTGCAGCTGTTCTTATTTGTAATGATGCAGGCTTGAAGAAAATACAATCAAATCCAAGAGCTGAAATAGTTTCAATTTCAGTTGTTGGAGATGATCCTGTATTCATGCTAACTGGTCCAATTCCTGCCTCAATTAAAGCTTTAAAAATTGCAAATCTATCAATTGATGATATTGATTTATATGAAGTAAATGAGGCTTTTGCTCCTGTTCCTCTTGCTTGGGCTGAGGAACTTAAGGCAGATAGATCAAAATTAAATGTTAATGGTGGCGCAATGGCTCTTGGGCATCCACTTGGAGCAACTGGCGCAAAGCTTATGACTACTCTTTTACATGAAATGGAAAGAAGAGAATCAACTTATGGCCTTCAGGCTATCTGTGAGGGTGGTGGAACTGCTAATGCCACAATCATAAAAAGGTTATAGGTAATTTTTTTAGATGATTGAATTATTTGTCTTTTTCCCAATCAAATTTTGGTAACTCTTTAAAGAGATTTCTTAATCCCTCTGACCATTTACTTGATAAATCAGAGAAAAAGGGTGTTTTAAATTGAAGATGCTCTTCCTGTGAAATTTGTAATGAATCCTTTTTATATACTATTAAATCAATTGGTGGACCGACTGTTAGGTCACTTTTCATTGTTGAATCAAAAGAAACGAGCGCGCATCTTGCTGCGTCTCCTAAATCAGTTTCATTCCTGATTAGCCTATCAAGTATAGGTTTGCCATATTTGGTTTCACCTAGCTGAAAAAAGGGTTTGATTTCAGACGCTCTTATGTAATTACCTACTGGATAAACCATCATTAAATCAGGGTCTTGTCCCTGTATTTGTCCTCCAATTATAAAATTGGAACCAAGATGTGTATTAAATGAAATCCCATCTGTTTTTGAATGATTCCATGAAATTTGACCAACATAATCGGCTATTTCATCAAAATTTTTACATGTATTTAGACTATTAGTTAGATTATTAGAATTAATATCATTTTTGAGAGTTTTAAAAACATGTTGAGAGGTAGATAAATTTCCAGATGTAACAATCACAATACATCTATCGCCAACAGCATGAGTAAACATTTTTTTATATGTAGAAACATTATCTAGGCCAGCATTAGTTCTTGAATCTGATACCATAACAATACCATCATCCATCTTCATACCTACGCAATAAGTCATAATATCAATTAATTTTTATGATTAGATATTCTATATTTATATAACAAAAAAATACATAATAATGATTATCTTTATGTCTTCTCTTTGTTACAGTATTAACATCGTTCATCTTTTAATAAAAGACGGAAGTAGGTTAGAACCGAAGGAACGCAATTTTTTCATCTAAGACCACTTTTATTATTAGACATGGATAGTGTAATAATGAAAAATCAGAATACTCAAAATAATAATTTTTATGATGAATATCTAAGTGATAAAAACAAACCACGAAGATTGTTTCTAAGCGCCTTTAATTATTTTTTTAAACAGAGTTCATCCAAAAAAAAATTATTAGCAAAAGTAAGAGATTCATTCATTAAAACGATGGGAGTAACTTTCAGAGTTTATGATAACAATGAGCTTATTGATAGAGAGTGGCCTTTAGACTTAATACCTAGGATATTAAAAGAAAAGGAGTGGATCGAAGTTAAAATTGGATTAGAACAAAGAATCAAAGCAATTAATCTCTTTATTCATGATGTATATCATAAGCAAAAATTTTTAAATCAAAACCCTATTTTGAAATCACTGATTTTAGAGTCACCAAACTATTTAAAAGAATGTTCAGGTGTAGTTCCTAAAAATAAGATATGGGCCAATATCTCTGGAACAGACTTAATAAAAGATCACAGGGGAAAGTTTTATGTTTTGGAAGATAATTTAAGAGTACCATCGGGTGTGGCATATATGCTAGAAAATAGAAATGTTATGAAGAAAGTTGTAACAGATCTTTTTAATAAATATAAAGTGTTACCAATTGATGATTACACTTCTCAGCTTTATACGTGTCTTTCAAATGCTAGTTATACAAATGATTATAAGAAAAATATAGCCATCTTAAGTCCAGGAATATTTAATTCAGCTTATTTTGAACATGCTTACTTGGCACAACAAATGGGTATAGACCTCGTTGAATCAGCAGATTTATTTTTATCAAAAGACAATTTCGTATATATGAAAACTATTAATGGAAAAAAGAAAGTAGATGTAATTTATAGGAGGGTGAATGATAACTATTTAGATCCAAAAGTATGGGTTAAGGACTCTATTTTAGGAGTTCCTGGAATAGTTAACTCATGGAAGGAGAAAAAGGTAGCAATTGTAAATGCACCTGGATCAGGAGTTGCAGATGACAAAGCTGTATATGCTTTTGTTCCCAAAATGATTGAATATTACTTGGGTGAAAAACCTAAATTAAAACAAGTCAAAACCTATCTTTGTGCTTTTGAAAAAGATATGAAATATGTTCTAGAAAACATTCATAAATTAGTTTTAAAACCAGTCAACGAATCTGGTGGATATGGAATTCTTATAGGACCTCAAGCAACAAAAAAAGAGTTAAAAGAATATAAATTAAAAATAATTTCAAATCCAAGAAATTTTGTTGCTCAACCACTAATAAAGTTATCCACAACCCCAACTCTCATAAATACAAGTATACAACCAAGACATATTGATTTACGTCCATTTATATTGTCTAGTAATAAAACATTCATTACGAATGGAGGACTTACAAGAGTAGCACTAAAAAAGGGTTCAACTATAGTAAATTCGTCTCAAGGTGGTGGAAGCAAAGATACATGGGTAGTTAGTTAAAATGTTATCAAGCATTGCTGAAAAAATATATTGGCTTTCAAGATATATAGAACGAATAGAAAATACATCTAGATTAATTAATGTAAATTCAGATTTGCTTCTTGATATTCCTCATGATGAGTCAAACGATTTAAAACATTTAATAAAAATAACAGGCCACATAAAAGATTTTAAGAACGAAAATACTAAAGAAAATGTTTTTTCTTTTTTAATAGAGGATGAAAATAATCCGTCTTCAATTAAATATTCTATCGAAATGGCAAAAATGAATTCTAGATATTTGTTGACGATGCTACCAAAATCAGCTTGGGAGCAATTTAATAATCTATATTCAGATTTTAATAATAATAACAAAAAAAATAGTGAAGACCTTTATCAAATCATTCGGAATTCTCAGAGATTTTTTGCAATTATTTCTGATGGAATGCAAAGAAATGATGTTTTTAACTTTATTAAACTTGGCAGATTTATTGAAAGAGCAGATATGCTTTCAAGAATAATCGAAGATCAAATTTTAAGAAAAGAAACTCATGTAAATAAATACTATCAGAATCTTCAATGGAGCAGCGTATTGAAATCTATCAATGGATATGAATCTTTTAAAACACTTAATAAACAGAATCTTAATCAAGAAATTGTCCTAAACTTCATGATTATGGAAAATTTATTTCCAAGATCTATAAAATATTGTGTTGATAAGCTCGGTGAAGTTCAAAAGTATTTACCTAAGTCTGTTGAAATTAAAAAAGTAACAAAGATATTACTTGATGGGTTCTCTAAAAGTAATATATTTAAAAATGATAATAAAATACTTAAACAAATAGACAATTTTCAATTAGGTCTAATCACATTAGATAAAGAGATTAGTCAAAGATTTTTTTCCTATTGATTTTTAAAAAAATCTAAAATTGTTTTGATGTCATCGATTGCATTTTTAGAACTTTGACCGTCCCTTG
>MDTC01005415.1_pt1 | contig 10769 bp, 7 predicted proteins | sample 811181 | NCBI WGS metagenome assembly MDTC01 (sample SAMN05326644, study PRJNA326480) | marine metagenome | isolation source: seawater | place: Pacific Ocean: North | collected 2011 | reverse complement strand
TTCGTTGAACCGGATTGTTGCCTTGCGCTCACTCACTTTAACCTGACCATTCTTCTTGTAGATCAGGTTTGGAACCCCATCCAGGGAAGAACCGCTTTTAATCGCGACCAAAAGTTGGTCAAGAGGTTCCTCTCCCTCAAAAGTAATAATGGCATGGCAGAATTCATCAAAAAATTCAGGCCATTTTTTGAGCTTTTCCGCGATCACGCTGAATATTGGCCCTCCAAGCACAATAGAAAGATGGGGATAACGTTTTTTAAGCATTCTAGCCAGTGTAAGACCTGGAATTATCTGTGACGTACCAATAATGGAAATCCCTATAATGCCATAATCCTCCCAGCGCTCCGATTCTAACAGGAAATTTTCATATAAGTCTATAAAAGGGTTGGTGTTCTTGTCTGATACCATGGTTTGAGTCTTCTGGGAAGATTCCTCTGCTCCGTTCCCACTCCGGTAAGTTAGGAAACTGAGCATGGATGGGAAATAGGCATCGGAAATTAGTTTAAGTGCCGACTGAATGACCGTATGGGCTTCCTGGTAAATGTCGAATTTGAAAAATTGTTCAGGCGAGCGCATCACTTTTTTAGCTTCATCGACCCGGGAAATGATGACCCCGGAATATTGATCCCCGACAGAAAGGACCTGGAGCAAGGCATTTTCTACCTTTGTCAGGGATGATTTGCCACGAAGGAAGTCTATCTTTCTTCTGCTCCTTGATACCGCTTTTTCCAGAAATGGTCGGGATAGAAAAATGTCATAGGAGAGGATATTAAAGTCTCTCTGGACAACATCCCACCCTTTTGACTGGAGAAATGATGTCAAATAAGGTGTACTCAGATATGGCTGGGTAGGATACCACTGAAAGGGAAAAAGGAGTAAAGTCTTCATGGAAGCATCGCCGGGAATTTCTATATTAAGGGTCTTTTTATATTTTTGAAGTTTCCCGTTGCGCAAGCTACGGGAAACTTCAGTGCAGAGTATGATTTTATTTCAAGTTCGCTCGCTAATCCAGCAGCAAACCCTATACCAATACGGTTGAAGGCAAGCAGCGGGAAATGCGCTCGCTGAACACTTTCATAAAACTGTCCGGCTACTCCCTACAATTTAATTATAAGGACATTCCATTTATTATTAAAGGAAATTGTTTTTCGTGGTGGAAATTTATCATAGGGTGGAACAGGTGTCAAACTTTACTTTATAAAAATTTGCTTTTTGTCTTTGTTACTTACTAAAATCAATAGCATAGCAATCTATTCCTTTGCCAAGTTTTCATCGTTATATGAAAATGTTCCAGCATCAAAAATAAGAAGAATTTTATCAATTTTTCCATTACTGACATCAAATTGTTGTGCCATTGGTATAGAAACCCCTGACTTTAAAAACTGATACACCAAGCAAGCAGAAGTAGCGTTCTCGTAAGATTGTATTATTGAGTATTCGAGACCAACAGGTGGATCTGACTTCAAGGAGTTTATATACTCTTCCGCTCTATCAAACTCGAAGTATGGTCCTTTGAACGAAAACTCATTGGAAAAAAGTTGATACAAATCGTCAAGATCTTTGCCGGAATAGAATATTTTCATGTATTTGAGTGCTAATTCCAAAGGACTCATATTGGTTTTCATTTACCTTTTTGAAATATAAATTTGTCAAAACCATAACGATTGAAAGTGTTTAGCGAGCGCATTCTTCGAAGTTTCTTGCGGGGTTAGCGACACACCCCTTGCGCCCCCTAACAAGGAGGGCTTCAATCAATGGTTGGGCCTAATTGTTTTTTAAAGATTTGGTCCCATTATATTTAAGAGATAACCTTTGAATCTTTGGTATAATTATCAGAAGACTGTCAAGCCCAACTGACCGCTTATAGCTGCATCATAGAGTAGACTTTACTCCATTATTCCGTTAATAGCTGGCTGCTGATGGCTGTATTATAAATAAGTGTATCACTGTTAAACGCATACCAGGCAAACCAAAACCCCACGGTTGAATTTAGAAGTTTATTGTTTTTATTCGTAATATATGCTGTTGAAGACGCTTTGTCATAATGCACCAATATTGGTTGACCGCCAACAGCATCAGCTATAGGTGTCTTTAACTTTTCAAGTGTTGAATAAAAATACGCCTTTGCAACACCATTTAACCTGACGCCAATGATTGTTTCTTTTGGGTGAAAACGGGTATCCTTTTTTGATACCGGAAACATGAGTTCGTTGGATTTGTTATACGCAGCATATTCATCTGCTTCGTAGCTCGGCATATAGCCAAGTTCCGGTAAAGCAACTGTAGTCTCAGGGTGTTGTTTTTTCCAATAATCCCATGTGGTGTGGTACGAAGGCAATTGCTTTAATTTACTCCCGCTAAATTTTCCGGTTATGGCCTTCCCTTCAATTTGAGACCACAAAGAATCGCTATGGTGATCATAAAACAGAAGGTCACTATTGTAAAGCAATCCTGAGACCGCAAAAGTAAGCTCTTTATTTCCTACCCGTCTATCAAACACCAGCCCTGTACCACACAGGGGGCAAAAGGAGATTAACACATCCCTCTCTCCAAGCCTGTCATTTACAAGTTCATGCCAATTCAGTATTTTAATGGGATAGGCTCTACTCTTTTTATTGATCGATAACCCCATGACACGATCGGAATCTTTCATGAATTCTACTGCTTTTTTTGCGGTAATGATTTCCGGAAAGATAACAGCCGGGATGCCGTCTTTTGAGACTCCTCCCGATTTTATTTCTTTTAAGGGGACTAAATTATTAGAAAAATCGAAATCCAAAAATGCCCAGGACTTATCGTTCAAAGCAAGAATAATTAGCAAAAGCAATAAAACAAATCCCTTGCGACATTTATGTGTCATTTTTGCACCATAGAAACTAGGATCAGGTAGCAATTTATAACCATCTTTGATTTCTCATTTGCTGAAAGCTGATAGCTCAACGTTTATAGCCTTATTTAATTCCTGATCCCCGACCCCTGTCAACAGGTTCATTCAGTTCATGAGTTTCAGAAAGCTTCAATTGCCCCGGCGGTGCAGCTTAATCTGGTTGTACATACCCTCTATGTTGAGCGATATGAATTTTTCGTAGAGGTGCCAGTTCTTGTACTGATCCAGCCTGATGCTCTCCTTCATCTCCTGCAAAGATTTTCCGTCACGCGCCGCTCGAAGAACTTCGTCATACAGCGTTTCCATATATCCGCGAAAAGCGGAGGCATCCGCTTTAGTGCCGATAGGGCCATGTCCGGGCACCAGAATGTCGAAATTCATAGTCTCTACAAGTTTGATCGCATCCATCCAATCGGGAATGTAGGCATCCGTCATGTTCTTCCAGGCCACCGCTTTAACCGGGATAAAGTCAACGGCGAACAGGACGCGTTCTGCTGGAAAACGCATCACAATCATATTATCTGAATGGCCCCGGCCGACATAGGTGAGTTCAACGGTCTTGCCACCCAGTTCGATCGTCATCTGGTCAGAGAAAGTGATGTCTGGAATAGCAGTCGGCCGCTTTTCGCCAATAATGTTCACTCTGGCATTCTCGTGCGCAACAACAACTGCTGAATCGGCAAAAACCTCACCGCCGGCAATGTGGTCCACATGGTCATGACTGTATATCAGGTATTTTACAGGCTGATTGAAACGTTTGACAAGCTCGGCCTTAAGCCATTGCGCCGCATCGGAATTGATCGGATCTGTGACAATGATTCCCTCCGGAGTAACCAGAAACACGGAAAAGTGAAATTTATTTTGGAATCTATAGAGATCGCCTGCGATCCTAGTAATTTTTCTTTTTGCAACCTCTTCCGCGTTCGTTACGCACGCGAGGAGAAGCAATGCCAGCATCAAGCAACCGGTCACAATCCTTTTTACGTGGTAAAAATTTGCCTTTAAAAAGTCAACTTTTGTCATGATAGTCTCCTTATTAGGTTAGACTGCATTTTAGATCTTGCCGTTAATTCTACCAAAATGCACAAGCTAGATGATGAATGGTCTCTTCAATGTATTGATATTATAATACCAAAAAATCTACTTTTAATCGGAATTTATTTATCATTAGATAAAAGCAATTTTCCACAAAATCACTAAGACAGAAAGGAAAGGAAAAATTTTGTATTTTCAATCCTAGTGGCTAATATATTAAAGCTTTCAAAAAAACTTCTACAAAAAACGATTTTTTACAGTGTTATAGTATATAAACAATGAAGATAAACAAAGTCACAATTTTATTTTTATGTTTTTTCTCACTTTCCCCGCTTTATTCACATGCCGAAGAAAAATTAAATTCTGATAAGTCCTCTCGAATCCTCATTCAAAGCGAATATAAGGGTTTTAAATTCGTGACTCTTTCTTCCTGCACAGGTGAGTGGGATGAGGCATGGTGTTTGGACTCAATTCCCAAGCCATGGACTTCTGAAGAAATAAATCTCATTACAAAAGCCTTAAAGGATATTGAAAACCATCATAAACTTTCTGATTTTCTTAACGTGGTTAAACAATCTAAATATAATATGTTCTATAGATATCATTTAGCCGCACACAACCCATCTCAGGCTGCCTCTGCCGCTTCATCAGTAGAGGTAAAAAGCATTGATATTTATAATCGCCTCTTCAATCATTGGATGAGACAAGTTAACCCTGATGAATACTACGAAGAAATTATCAAAGGAACGCTTATTCACGAAATGACGCATGTAATCGACTTCTTAAACGCTGAAAGTCAAGCAAGAAAGCATTCTCATGCTCCTCAGTTTGCGGAGCTTTCGGAGTGGAACTTTAATTCTATAGAGAATCGATGGCAGTATGGAAATGTCTCTTCTTTTATGATTCAGAATACTTTCTCTTACTTCACAAACCTGGTGAACCAACAACAGTATCAATTTTATAAAATAGAATCCGACAAATGGAATGAGACTTATAAAGCTGTTTCTCTTTATTCCACTATAAGCCGGAAAGAATCACTGGCTGAGATGGTAAAAGAAATTGTGTTAAATAAAGAAAAAACAAAAAAAATTTTAAATCCCCGGCTTATTAACTGGATAGAACAAAAAGTCCTTTTAATTAAAAACTAATAGATAATAGTGTTATCTTTACCGCTGAGTACACCTTAGATCATAGAGGTTTTTGTTTTCTCTTTTGCTGATCGCTGACTGCTGAACGCTGTTTTACTCATGCTCCACAACATTTTTTATATTTCTTTCCGCTGCCGCAGGGACATGGTTGATTGCGACCAACCTTTTCAGTATTCCTTTTTACCGTGGTTTGTACTCCCCCTCCACCTCTGCTTTCCGGCGGACCTCCATGATTTTCTAACATTTTCTGCTGTTGTTGAGGCATAAAACCAATCTCCTGTTCTTCCTCAGTAGCTACCTGTACACGGAAGAGGTACTCCATTATCCCCTGTTTAATCCGCTCAATCATCCCCACAAACATTTCATATCCTTCCTTCTTGTATTCGTTCAGGGGGTTTTTCTGCGCGTAGCCACGAAGCCCTATACCTTCCTTGAGATGATCCATGCTGAGAAGATGGTCTTTCCATATCGTATCAATCACATATAGCATAATTCTTTTTTCCAGCCAGCGGATTTTTTCATCTCCCATCTGCTTTTCACGTAATTCATAGGTTTCCTTAATGGTTTTTAAAAGGCGTTCTTTTAAATCTTCACAGGTTAATTCGGCAATTTCCACTTCCTGCTGATTATTTATCTTTAGTAAGTTCTTTCCATTAAGGAACATGTTTACGGAAAACAGACTGGATGTCCACTCTTTAAGCCCTTCCACATCCCAATCTTCGGGATATGCTTCCGGATCAATGAAAGTATTATATGAATCTTCAAAAAGATCTTCGATCATTTCGAAAATTCTTTCTTTTAAGTTTTTTCCCTCCAGGACTTCCCGCCTTTGTTCATAGATAACCTCTCTTTGTTTATTCATTACATCATCATATTCCAGCAGATGTTTCCTGATATCGAAATTATGTCCTTCTACCTTTTTCTGGGCGTTTTCTATTGCCCTGGAAATAAGTTTATGTTCGATCGGCACTCCTTCTTCCATACCCAGTTTTTGCATAATCCCGGAAATTCTATCTGATCCGAAAATTCGCATTAAATCGTCTTCCATAGAAATATAAAACCGAGAGGAACCGTGGTCTCCTTGGCGGCCTGACCTCCCCCTGAGCTGATTATCTATTCTGCGGCTTTCATGCCTTTCTGATCCAAGAATATGCAGTCCTCCTAAATCCGGAACTCCATCTTCGAGGACAATATCCGTACCTCTTCCTGCCATATTCGTTGCAATTGTTACCGAACTCTTTTTTCCGGCAGCCAACACAATTTCCGCTTCTTTTTCATGGTGTTTAGCGTTCAGCACATGATGTTTTACTCCTCTTCTTTTAAGCATATGGCTGATTTTTTCCGAATTTTCTATTGAAATGGTTCCAACCAGCATTGGCTGACCTTTTTTATTCAACTCAACGATTTCATCAACAATAGCATTAAACTTTTCCTTTGTGGTCCTGTATATAACATCAGAACAATCATCACGTATCATTTTTTTGTCAGTCGGTACAACTATAACCTCCAGTTTATAAATGGAATGAAATTCCGCAGCTTCTGTATCAGCAGTACCTGTCATTCCGGCCAGCTTTTCATACATCCTGAAGTAGTTCTGAAAGGTAATAGTAGCCAGGGTTTGGTTTTCGCTTTCAATCTTCACGTTTTCTTTTGCTTCAAGAGCCTGATGCAATCCGTCACTGTATCTCCGGCCAGGCATCATCCTTCCTGTAAATTCATCAACAATAAGCACCTCGCCCTCTTTCACAACATAATCCACATCTCTTTTAAAAATAGCGTGTGCTTTAAGTCCCTGGTTTACATGATGCAGAATTTCGATATTTTTAGGATCGTAAAGATTGTTTAAATTTAATAGCTTTTCAGCTTTTGCCACCCCGCCTTCCGTTAATGAGACAGAACGGGTTTTTTCTTCTATATCAAAATCACTTCCCTTTTTCAGCGGAGGAATTATCTGGTTAATTTTATAATATTTATCTGTTGATTCTTCTGAAGGACCTGAAATAATCAAAGGAGTTCTTGCCTCATCTACCAGAATGCTGTCTACTTCATCCACTATGGCATAATTTAAGTGTTTCTGTACAAACTCGGCGCTGTCAAATTTCATATTGTCGCGCAGATAATCAAATCCAAACTCATTATTGGTACCGTAAGTTATGTCAGATTGATAAGCTTCCTGGCGTTCTTTATCGTTCATATCGTGTTGGATCACGCCAACGCTCATACCAAGAAACTTGTAGATTGCACCCATCCACTCACTATCACGTCTGGCTAAATAATCATTTACCGTTATCAGGTGGACCCCTTTCCCTGTTAAAGCATTCAGGTAGATTGGAAGCGTAGCCACCAGTGTTTTGCCTTCCCCTGTTTTCATCTCTGCTATTTTTCCTTCATGAAGTACCACGCCACCTATCAATTGGACATCAAAATGGCGCATATTGAGGGTTCTTTTCCCTACTTCACGAACAACTGCAAAAGTTTCCGGGAGTATATCCTCCAAAGACTCGCCTTGATTCAGTCTGTTTTTGAATTCTTGAGTTTTGTTTTTTAATTCATCATCAGAGAGCTTCTGAGTATCAGGTTCCAGAGCATTAATTTCCCGGACATAGTTATCCAGACGCTTTAATTCACGGTCATTTTTTGTACCGACTATTTTTTTCAAAAAAGAAACTACCATAGTACCCACACCTAATTTTGGATTAATTAAAGAGGAAATTTTTTTATTATACCATTTTTTGTTTAAAGATATATGGATTTTGGATAGTTAATCATTTTGTTTGGATAATACAGAACTATACTAGATTAAATTATTTTTTTACCACCCCGCACAAAAACTTGTTAAAAGTAGCTTTCTTCTTCCCCTCATTGCCAAGAGCCTATCCTGCGCTTGAGGAAGAAAGGGGTTTACGGGAAGGTTAAAATTTTTTCAAATCTATTTTCCAGACTACATTTTTTTTGACTTACAATAAAGTGGATGCTAGCATTGTAATGTTTTACAAATGAACTGGTTGGATATGGTTAGTTAATGTATATTCCAAATAAATTGTTTTTTAAAATTGGAGAAGTGGCAAAGCTGGCTGAAGTAGAACCTTACGTACTTAGGTACTGGGAAACAGAGTTTAAAAACCTGCGTCCCAAAAAAAAAGAAAACGGCCAGAGGCTTTATCAGAAGAAAGAAGTTCAATTAGCCCTTAAAATAAAAAAGCTTCTTCATGTGGATGGGTATACCATAGAAGGGGCTAAAAAAATATTAAAGAAAAGAAATAAAAAAATGGAGTCTTCTCAGATAAGTATCCTCTTTGACAGAGAAAAAGTTGTAGAAATAATAGAGGATTTTAAAAAAGACCTTCGGGACATATTAAAACGATTATCATAACTGTATAAGAACACGGAGTATACACAACTCAGCAGAGCCGCAAGTACGATAAAATTTACCACGAAGAACTCGAAGCTCACGAAGAGTAAGAAATTATATGTAATAATTCTTCGTGGTCTTTGTGCCCTCCGTGGTTATAAATATTTCAATTATGTCATGGCAATACCGGGAAAAATTAAAAAAAACACTTGCTCAGGAAAAAGGTTATGTTGTAAAGAATCATGCCGGAAATATCTCGGTTGCCCTTGTTTATCCCAACACTTATTCGGTTGGAATGTCCAATCTTGGCTTCCAAAAGATATATTCTACCCTGAATCAGCTTGACTATGTTGTTTGTGAACGCGCTTTTTTGCCCTCTCGGGAAGACATTTCCTCCTTAAAAAAAACAAGATCGCCGCTGATTTCTCTGGAATCCCAAAAAGAACTCCATAAATTTGATGTAGTCGCTTTTTCCATAACATTTGAAATGGATTATTTGAATGTTCTGAAAATTCTTAAACTTTCCCGCATCCCAGTAAAGACCGACAACAGGACTGAGAAAGATCCTATTATTCTGGCAGGAGGCATTTGTCCGACTTTTAATCCTGAACCAATAGCGAATTTTATCGATATAGTTGTTATTGGAGAGGGAGAAGAGGTTGTAAAGGAGATAGTGGAATCTTTTAAAGAAAATGAGAATTCACTCAAACAAAAAAATTTAGACAAAATATTAAATGGAATTGAAGGCGTTTACATCCCTGCAACAAAAAAAAACCAGCCGAAATTAAAAATAAAAAAACGATTTCTGAAAAACCTTGATCTATTTCCGACTTCTACTCCTATTATTACAGATCAAACCATATTCGGTGACATGTTTCTTGTAGAAGTAGGAAAAGGATGTAAAATGAAATGCAGGTTTTGTGAGGCAGGGTACATTTGTCTACCGGTACGAAACTACTCCAAAGAAACCATATTGAATGAAGTACAAAAAGGTAAAGTTTACAGAAATAAAATCGGCCTGGTGGGTTCTGCTATTTGTGATCATCCTGAAATTGAAAGTATATTAAAAAAATTATATCAAGAGGGTTTAAACTTTTCTGTGTCATCGCTAAGGCTAAACCAAATTTCATATAATATATTGAAATATTTGGCTTTAGGTGGATGCAAGACCATTGCGGTTGCCCCGGAAGCAGGGTCAGAGCGTTTAAGGAAATCCATCAATAAAAACCTACCAGAAAAAAAATTGTTTGATTCCATCAGAATGATAGCAGAAAGCGGAATTCAAAATTTAAAATTATATTATATTATTGGGCTCCCGGGAGAAACCGATGAAGATATCCAGGGAATTATTCGTGAAGTAAAATCAATTAAACATTTATTTAATGAAGTAAGGGGGAAAAAAGGTTCGTCCGGGTTTTTATTGACAATAAGTGTGAATGCTTTTGTTCCAAAACCTATAACACCCTTTCAAAGAGAGCCTATGGAAGACATTAAATCTCTAAAAGTAAAACTAAAAATTTTAAAAGCAGGTTTCAGAAGCATCAAAAACATTAAATTAATATATGACGTGCCTAAATGGTCCTTTATTCAAGCCCTTTTGTCACGTGGTGATAGAAAAGTGGGAGATTTGCTCTGCAAGGTAATAGAACTTGATGGAGACTGGTTCAAAGCGATGCGTGAGCTTAATTTAAACGCTGAATTTTATGTTTATAGAAAGTTTGGTGAAAGTGAGTCTCTTCCCTGGGATTTCTTGATTCCAGAGTAAATTTTTAAATAACTTGTAACTGTTTTACCTTTTTTAACGGATAGCGGCTCTTAATTATACAAGATAACAGTCATTTAATGGGATTTGCCACCAACTGTTTAAACGACATTTTTTTAATGCAGCAATAAACTGGAAATCCATTGTAAACTATTGAATTTAAATAACAAAAATATATATTGACAAGCATATATAGTTGTGATAGATTCAGTTAATTCCCTGGAAGTACGGTGAGCAATGAGAAAATTTCTTTTATTGCTGCTAATAATTGACGAATTCCTCATTGATTATGTATTTACCCTGAATAATGTTGTTACCTGGGATTAATGGCTTTTTTCTTGGTGGCCAGCAGAGTTCAAAGGGTATATTAAGATTATAACTTTCAGGGAATTTTTTTTTTAATTGTCCGCATTTTGATTTCCTTGTTTAAGTACTTCCCACCGTTGTTCTATTTTTTTCAAGAGTGTGGCATACAAAGAAGAGTACTTTTTCTGAATTAATCTATGCGCTTCATTCCAACTACAAAATCAGATATTGAAGAGATGCTAAATGAAATTGGAGTGGATTCTATTGATAAACTTTTTC
>MDTC01176154.1_pt1 | contig 10771 bp, 6 predicted proteins | sample 811181 | NCBI WGS metagenome assembly MDTC01 (sample SAMN05326644, study PRJNA326480) | marine metagenome | isolation source: seawater | place: Pacific Ocean: North | collected 2011 | reverse complement strand
CTACTGAATTTAAAAACCAGATTTGCTCGGTAATTAATGAGCAACTTGTAATCCTTGATAATTGTGTTTAGAACGAGATGATCGGCGGAAAGTGGAAAATCGACTGGAGTATTCTCGTGACCGGGCACAAGCGATAGTAGGGTTTTAGCATCGAGGCGACCGTAAACGTTGTGTGTGCTTAAACGGCAAAACAATACCCTATAAAAATGGCTTGGGATAACCATCAGGGTTTGTTCGATCATCTTCCACTCCGGTGTATTGTTTTTATTAACGCGCTGCATCAGGCTGGTATTAAAAGGAATTTTGTCGCGGTCCCATACAAAGGTTTCTTGGATTCGCCTCATCTGCTCCGAGTTCAAGCTGTCGTTGGTATGGTAACCATCAACAAAACCAGTGTCTGTTGGCCACGCAAAATGAAAAGCATGCGAGTTGTTGATTGCCGTCTTATACAGTGCTACCCCTGCTACCTGTGCCGTTTGAAGAACAACCGGTTTTTTGTTGAGGGCCAATAGGTTGATGCAATTGTTAAAGAAAAAGTAGTTTTGGCTATTCTTGTACAACCAATTTGTACCCGAGTCTGTTAGCCATTTTAATTCGTCTTCGTCGCGTCCCGTTATGTATTCAAGGACCCCTTTGGCGCCATCGTTTGCCATCACCAAGGGCGTCTGTTCACTCTTCCCGACTTTTGTGGTCATCAAGCGTTTGTGAAATTCAGCGACATTCAACTCCTGCTGCAAAAGCTGGACCAAAAAATGAAGCAGGTATTTGTCACAGCTTAAATCGTAGCCAATGACATTGCTCGTTCTTGAGGTTCCCCATGCTTCGTCCGAGGTGTTGCTTTGGTACAGACCAATTGAATTGTAGAGTGGGCTAATTTCAAACTCGTCGGAGCCCCTGTCGTTGATTAAATCGTCGATGTCCGACTCTTGAATGGTTTTGATTTTCATCTTAATGTTCTCTAAGTTTGTGCCCTCTGGCAATTCCACAAACCCGCGCAATTTGCAAAGCTGTGGATAGAGAAAGCACAAATCCTTCAATGACATGCGATAATTTGGCCTTAATTCAATAAGAAGGCCGCGGTATATTATTAAATCTTCGCCTTTTTCTTTCAGGATTTGTTGCATCATGTGAGTGATATCTTCGTCTACTGCAAAATTAGGCATTATTGTCAGCTGCTCCACGTTCTCCCTTCGTGTGTGTATGTACTGTTCCAAGCGCCTTATGTGTTCATTGTTCTCTACTGCATCAGCCCCGTAAAGCTGTTTGTAGAGTTCAGTATTAATGGACATATTTTCACCTATATCAAGTCTTTCTAACAATTTAAAAGAAGCCCCCTACGCTCCTATATAGAGCTTTGCAATGTACAAAGGATCAGAGGAACCAATTCAAACCTTTGAGTTGAAGATACGGTTGCGAACGTACTCACATTCGGTCTCACCACACGAATTACCGCAATTGATTACAGCGGCACTTGACGGCGATGGGCACTCTTGTTTGCTACATGCTTCGGCGTGGACCCCCATGGTTGCCGGAACAAAGTACAAGAAAGACGACAAGCCGACTTGTTCGATTTGTTGGGAAGAAATTGAACAGAACAAGTTAGTTGCAAAAACGCCCTGTGGACACCTTTTTCATAAGCAATGCCTTCAAAACTGGTTTCGCCGCAGCCAGATTTTATTCTCTCCAACATGCCCAAACTGTCGAAGCACAATTCCTGTCACGTATCAATTTAACCGATGCGCAGAGGTGATGACAAGACCAAAAGTCAATGGAATGGGCGAGGTATATTACGACCGCGTACTAGTACCACAGTCTGGCAAACACCACAACCAATTGATCTATGCAACAAGAGTTTGATCCCGACAAATCGCACCTCAGCGCCGAAGCAAAGGCAGAATTCATCCAAGAGGCTAGCCCAACCTCCAGCCTTTCGATCGTCCCGGGAATTGGCAAAGTAACGACAGCCAGGCTGGAAGCGAAGGGAATTCGGACGGTCGCTGATTTGGCCACGACTACAAAATTTCCTGAACTGAAGGAATTGGTGGGACCGGTCAATGCACACAAAATACACGATGCCCTCATTGGTTACAGAGAAACACTTGGGGGCCAAAAAAGGGAACAAAACTTGGAGGAGGCGATGGAGAGTATTTCTTTGGTGGACAGCAAAGAAGACAAAAGCTTGGCGAGCAGCATAGACAAAAGCTCCTGTTTTATTCAATAAACACTGAATAGGATTGATGCTATTCGTATGTATATGTATATAAATTATTAATATATAAATAGCGTTATTTTACCTGCTACACACCGCTTAAATTAGGTCGAAATCGATCTTAGAAAAATGAAAAATAGAAATCAAAAAATAAAAACAAGAAATTATAAGATCGATTTCGGGCTCTCACAAGCCCACACAGCACTACTACAATGCTATAAGCCTGTTACGGAAAAACGGAAAAAAAAATAAAAAAATAGAACTTTTTTTTTATTTGTATTCTACAAGTACCGAGGTTGGACACTTTTGATACCCAAATTGCCCCCACCCTTGGCCACGATTATGACAAAATGTGTGCCACCTGTGCTTCTATGTTGACACCATTTTCCCCCATGCCATTCCCGAAAAAGGGAACGAGGATCATAAAGTTGGCTTAAGTAATAAACCTTACTAACAAAATAAAGTTAGGGCGGACGGACAACAAATAGAAGGACACAGCATTGAAGCATTAATATTCCTCCGTCCTGTTCAACAAATTGCATTTAATGGCTTTCTTGCAAAGTCTACCGAGAATTTGTTTTTTAAAGAATCTTAGGTGAGTTACAAGTATTGGCATAACTTTTTAATTAGGCAAAATCTTGGTTACAAACCTATATGAAAACGTAAGTTTAGATAACGTAGAAGATGCCAAAAGCACTTTTAACAGAAACCTATGATAACTTTTCGGGCAAAGCGAAAAACTTTAAGTATGCCCACCTCAAACAGTACGACCTTGGAAAGGGGGTCAAGGTACAACTGAAAAAAGAAAAAAAAGGTTTCACTTGCGAAGCAGGTTGGGGGTTGAAAGCAGTGACAAGTATCCCTGAAGATTTTGTGTTGGGTCACTTTGTCGTAAAAGCAAGGGACGCAGAAAAACCAGAGGAGGGGACTTACAACATACGGACACGAAAGGGGACATATATCGTTATGGAGCAGCTTTCGTTGATGAATAGAGTCAACACTATTGCTCAAAAAAGGTACCGAGGACGCTGCAATTGTGTGATAGGAAACGTAAGAAAGGGACAAGTGTCAATACGAACCATAAAACCTGTACCTGCTGGAGCGATGTTGTGGGCGAAGTACGGAGAAAAGAAGCACTATTGGGAGATCCAATATTATATTTTGCAAAAGCGATTGCGTGCGGTTCCCCCACTGGACGCCAACGAGGACAAGTGTCGAGGTTGCCACAAGAGGCATTTGGTACTGACACTTTGTGATACGTGTTCGGTAGCCATTTGCGAAAAGTGTTTGACTCAGAAAGAAAAATTTTTAAAAGAAAGGGAATACTTCTTCTGTCAAAAGTGTTTGGAGGACCCTCCTAAGTACATGAATCGATATAAACGTAAGTAGAATGAGTAGGATAATTTACCTTTTATAAAAAATTTATCTATAATGAACATACTCCTCCCTGACCCCTATTCGACTGGATCGTAGAAGACACTCATTGCCTTCCCCGTCAATTTGTCTGGCATGCAAGCTGCTAGCAGAGCTGCAAGGAGAAGAGAAAGGACGTAGTATCCGATGAAGGAAAGCGTTACCCAAGAGAACTCCAATTTATGCAAACAGTCCTGCGACTCCTTGACCATCTTTCTCGTGTTGATGTATATTTCTTTCCGCACCTCTTCGTCCGTTGCATCTTCGCTCAAACCCAAGGAAGCCTTGACATCATCACTGTTGGTGACGATGGTTTCTTCCCCTTGTTTATCCATTCCAATAACCTGCGACTGCGTTGCTGCATCATCTCCTAAGTTTACATTGATGTTAAAAGCGATGGACGACCCTCCTCCAAAACGAGCGTCTGGGACCACACCGGCACCAGAGTCCAGTTGCAATAATTTCCTTGCCTGTCCCCCGCGAATGTGCTTTCGTTCCTGAAAGCTCAAGAGACGCCTTCTTTGGCTCAAGGCTGGGTCGTATTCTTCGCTACAGGTAGACCCGTGAATCAATACCTCAACCTTTACGGGGAGTTGGAAATTCTCCGTATCCGGCTGATAGTGATGGCTCAAGTCTCCAATGTCATCCTGTGATAAAAAAGATTGTGTGTGTTAGAAAGGGTTGGGAGGAGAATTTGATGGTTTGAAAATACTTACAGGGTGAAAGACAATTGCATCCCATGAGGGGCTAGCCCCACTTAAACGAAATGCTTTTTCTTCGGCCGTCATCTCAAAGGAAGGCTCTTCTACAGAGTCATAATTAAAATTGAAAAGACCGACTTTGGACCATGGACAAGGGATGTGCTTGTTGTAACCACGTCCTCCAACACCAGCAGAGCCCTGACGCCACACGTTGTTCTTTTGGGTGCATACCATTTCATCCAAATCTTCTGCCACACCAATAGAATCAAGGTAATCTTCGAAGCTGTATTCGGAAGACAAACGCTCCAATATGTTTGTCATACAGGTTTCACTGTCCCCGTCATGCGTCACGGTTTGGTTACCAGTGCTGTCGGTAAAGCCGTCCATCCAGCAGTCTCTTGGTTCGAATCTGACCCCAAAGGCTGCTTTGGAGCCAAAAGAATCGTTGTGTGCATAGCCTTTCAAGACTGCTTCCTTGAATTCGTTCGACATGTCGTCGCCATGCGTTGCAAGACGGCGGCAGGGCACTACTTCTCGAATTCCTCTTATGTTTTGCCTTGCTTCGTTCATCAGCAGGGCCTTGAAATTCCTTACCAAGGTTTGACTTGCGGGAATTTGTTGTCCCTGCGGACCAATCTGCCTGAAGAAATCCTGTGCTGTTGGTGCCCCTGCTTTTACACAGGCAGCGTCTACCGCTGCTTGCCCTTGTGAATTTTCGGCATATTGGTAAATAATGTCGTTAATCTCCGCTCCATAATCAGCAAACGTAAGCATTCCCAAAAGCCTAGAGACGGCCAACATATCGCAGGTGTTATCTATGAACAAGTGACCGTCTCTACCAAAGAGAGCTCGGTACGATGCAAGCAAGAAATAATTTTCTTCCTCCTTCTTTAACGAAAATCCCGTGTCCGTGCGAAGCGGGCAGTTCGTGCGTATGTTCTCGCATGCAGTCAAATCTCCGTTGGTTACACAATCCACCACGTCCTGTGAAATGACATTTGCTGCAACGTAGGAATTTAACAAGTCTACTTGTGCATGAGCACACACGGACACTCCCTCGATGTTAATATCCCAAGCGTGCGGATCGTGCTCTCGATCAAAGGATTGGGCCGTAATAACAACTTCTTCCGTCGTGACTGTAAAGAAAAGGTTTTGTGTTAGAATTGTGTTAGAATTGTGCAAAGAAGGGAAGGGGTTTTTAACTTACCTTGAGGATACACGAGGTCGCCCATGGACCGCACATCTCGGGCTTCTGCACTATTGCCAAGGTCGGTATTTCTGACCCATGCAATCATTTCTACGCGTGAGCCCATGCCCTTAAGTGTCACGTATTGATCTTCTTCAAATTCGATTGTATCAAGAAGCGAGATACCAACGGAGTATTCAATTAGCTCGGCACCGTAGAAGGAGCCGCGCGTCTGTTCGATTGCAGGGATATCTACAATCATGAGATTACTTGCGTCCTCGCTCCCTTGTTGGGAAAAGAGTTTTGCGTTTATGCCCAACCTAGCTTCCTTGTCATGGAAATCCCTTCCAGCACAGGTCATGTCAAACAACCGTTCCGCTTCGGTCTTATCCTTGCACCCATGCGTTTCGGTGCTGCACACTTGGCAATAGTGCTGGGTCGAAGGAGTATCGCAGTCGGGGAGTATCGTAGCGGCATTGCCGGAAACGGAAACCTTCAAGAGTGTTTTTCCAGTGGTCACGCCCCCGTTGTCGTCAACGACATTGCAGGCAGAACACTGCTCGCCTTGTACAAATTTGATTCTGTTTAAGCCGATAGCATGAGCCTGAGCTGCACACTCTTGAATGTCATTTTGACCAGTAAGTACGGTTGCCGTACCAAGGCAGTCGGTCTTTCCCGTCTGTTCTACTTTAAACACCATGGCAATCTTCTCTTCCATTTCACCATTGTTGCAAAGGTTTCCTTCATTTGTGTGGTTTACCTTTGTTTCGATAGGACCACAGACTTGCTTTGAATCAATGGAAATATTGGCAGCGGTGTCAAAAGACGGAGAAGCGCGCGCAAGTGCACCGGCGGTGGTGATATCCAAACCTTGGCCGTCTCCGTCACAGGTCCCCGCATCGGCGAGGCGTTCTGCTGGCCACCTTCCGTCCTTGAACAACTGAATTTGAAAATGGGACGAGTGTACTTGTTCTTTCGTGCGATCCAAACAATCACTAAAAAGCTCTACAAGATAACGTGAGTATATTTTTGCGTCCCCTTCGTCTTCCATGTAGTTCTGCGCTAGATCCGTTAATGGGTTCAGCGAATTGGTGGCAATGCCCAAGTACGAGATGGTGGTCAACGAGTCATCAATGAAGGCTTTTCCCCCATTTACTCCCGCTGCTTCATCACTACCAATGTCTCGAACGACGTATTTATCAATAATTTGAACAAGTTCGTTGAATTCTTGTTGCCCTTGAATGTTTCCCGGTGGAACTCGTTCGTAGGTTTGCGTTGGGTTTTTTGAGTAACCAACGGTTCGAAAACCGTCTTCGTATCGTTGTTTGCGTGTTTTATCGTCCGCGTCTGTGACATTTTCTCTTGCATCATCCACATCATCACCAGTTAACTTGTGCTGACCAACTGTCTCAATACTCTCGCACACGTCACATTCATCTGTCCCTTCAATGAGGCCAGTAGGCAACCCACGGGGGAGTATGGCTGCATTTGTTATTCCTTCGTCGAAGAGATCTAATTGGTTAAGGACATCGACATAAAAAGCAAGGCGCACTCTATCGTATTTAGAGCGTCCAGAACTGGTTCCCATATTGGCACAGCTCAACCTTGAATCCTCAAAATGCATTTGTTCTATTAGTTGGCTATGGTTGTTTGGATTTAATACCGACGCGACGTAACCAAAGGACAAATCTGTGATTGTCCACTCAAAGACCAAAACCTTTTCACAATTTGCGCGAATGGACGGATCAATCCACTCTGCTCCATCTGCCATACAAAAAGTGTCGTTTAAGGCAAGAAGTGCTCCATTTTTTACACAGACATTTCCTTTTACCAACGAATTGTCGCTCTTCTTGTAGCACTTACCACCGTCGGTCTGTTGGTGCCCTTTAAAGTCAAACCATGTGTGCCCAACCATCGATTCACAAGCAGTCTTGTCCCCATAAACAGAGGTCACGTCTGTTTCAGACGAATCTTCGACGCACTTAGCCGCAACACTGAAATCCAAAGAACCGTACGGTCGATCTTCCGAAAGTCCAGCTTTCCTCGGAATTTGTTTGTGGCTCAGGCACACACCGCCATCGGACATATCTTGCTGTTTGGCCGTATGGTGACCCGTTTCGGTTCGGCACCAATCAGGGTTGGCGGCGGGTAATATGCGCACAATCTCTTCCGCTTCTTGGACATTAAAGGCCGCTGTAGTCCCTTCGGCTATGGGCTGTTCCTCGCGAATATCAATGTCGGAGCAGTCTTCCTCTGTGATTTCGATTTTGTATGCGTACTCTTTTATGTACTTTCCAGTAACATCCGAAGGGTAGCCTTGGTAAATAACCGTGTCCGGGTTCTTTCCGAACTTGCTAACGGTAATACTACTGCGACAGAATCTCGTTCCCCAGCGTTTGTACATGTTTTCATCCACTCCCATACCAAAATTCCCGTCTATTCCGTCGTCGGGTGAGTCGGGGTATTGTCTGGTTTTTAGGATTCGAAAGCCAGAGCCGTCTGGCATTTCCGTCGTACAATCTTCCAAGGAAGAAGTAGAGAAGGAAAGCATCATTTTATCGTGGTAGTACGTCTTGGTATTCTGCCCATCTGAAACGGTGCCGATTGGCTCAGTAGAACGCCCCATTTCTTTTACGAAGCGTTGTCCTTTTGCAAAGCCAGACCGATAACCGTCAGCTGTAATAGGATTGAAAAAACTCTTGCGTAAACTTGGGTACAGAAAATTGTCGGAGACATCATCGTTCCTACAACGCTTGAATTGCTCGTTGTATGGAATGTTGTCAGAGCCTCGCTCGTCGTCCAAGACAGCAATGTCGTACAAATCTGGGTCATCCGTGCCACAGACGCTGTTGTCGCTTGCTTCATCAGCCGCACCAAAGAATTTATCAATAAACTCCGTACGAACATCCGTCATATTACGAAAGTCAACAATTGTGGTGTCTTCGACGGTGTGGCAACGATGTTTGTCCACCACTCCATTTACACCCACCATCAATGGGAACCATTCGGCAGATTCGGGTTTTGAAGTTTTCACTTCAGACAAGGGCACATCATCTCCTGACAGGGCAAGGGTGTCAAAGAAAGCCATGAGCGCTGCTGCGTTTGCAATGTTGCTTGCTTCTTCGTTGCTTCCTTCTTGAAGCGAGCTCAAGACAATTTTATCTTTCATCAGTCGGCCTATGCTGTAAATGTTCATGCTGACCACTTCATTTGCGGTCGAGAGTTCGTTCACTGCCATAGAAGCAGAAACTGGTTCTTGCATTTCGTACGAGAATTGAATTGCCTGCTTTGAATATCCGTTTTCTAATTCCCTGATGCCATCGGGCAGCCCTACGGAATCACGCTTGTGGATTTTGTAAAGCGTCGCGTCTGCTTGAGCAACGGTGGTTGAATTCTCTACTGCTAAGATACATTCTTTCTTATCTTTCACCTGCCATGTTTGATCCCATTTACGCTCGCACTTCAGACGATCGTCAAAATCTAAGCCTACCAATGGATCGCCCTGAGCATCTTCGCACACGGAATACGTATCTTGGTAACTGAAGGAAGCAGCGCTCGCGTTTTTTGCTGCTACTTCACACGCCATTGCACTCTCCACCGTTCGTTTGTCCCCATCTTCTATTTTCGTGTTTACGCTCACAATCGTTACGTCAGGTTCGCATGTAAACTTTGTTGTACCGTTCACCTGCCATTCAATAATTTCTTGCTCGTCGGCAAATTTTGCATTCCGAGGAAAGTCACAGTAGTATGCCTGCTCCGTCGAAGGGCATGGTGCGAGAGGATAAAGTTCGCGGTCCAACTTATTAAGCGGGCCAATGCTATCTCCATCGTAATTGCATTGCTTTGCTTGTCCTATTTTCGAAAAGGTTGCATGCGCCATCTTTTGATCAAAATTCAAATTCTTCGTTTCCGTTCGATCGATGCGTGGCGTGCTGTGACACATGGAATCTGTTTCATCGCACAGATCCACCATGCCATCTTCAGCGTTGCACATTTTCAGTTCATTCAAACCATTTCCGTACACTCGTTCCTTGCAAGCCTCGAGATCGCCAGCCCGACAGGGCCCTTGCTTTGTTACTACATAATCAGTGGAGTGTGTGCAATCCTTTGTTTCCGTGTTGTACGAATAGTAGGTAGAGGAACCTGCCGTAGTTTCGCACGCTAATACACTGTCTTCTTGAGTAACGGTCTTCGAAGCGGAGGTAATTTTTCCTAAGGAAATAATATGTCCTCGCAATTTCATGCTGTAGGAACGCGCCGGGTTGAGATTCCCCTTGTACAGCTTGTTGTATTGGTTCAAGGCTTTGCACCCAGTTTCTGAATCAGTCCTCATGTACACAATGACCGTGGCAGAGGTGGCTTGTTGTTGAAGGTACGTTCCTTGGGTCGTAGCAATGCGGCAGGCGCCATCAGCAGTGTCGTAATCGTAAAAATCCTTTTCAGCGGTCTGTGCTTTTGCATGACAGGCTGCCAAAGACGTCTCATTCGATTCCACCACGCCCTGTGCGTCGATGCCCAACTTGTGTTGAAGCGCCAACTGTTTACGTGGATAATCCTCTGCTTCTCCGGCGGGGTTGTGGCATGCTCCCACACACCACTTATGGCTTGGGTTTTCTTCACAGAACGGATGCACTAGGTGCTCTGGTTCCGTTTTCGAGACTTTGTAGGCGGAAGTTGCCTCTGCGCAATCGCAAGAGAAACTTAATTTTAATTGACACTTGATTCGTTTCTGATCAGGAGTCAAGGTCGGGAGCCAAGAAAAGTGATTGGCTGATGCTAGTTGTCGCCTAGTGGCGGATGCATAGGTAGTAAAAGATAGGACAAAGAGCAACAATTGGCACTTCATCCTGATGGATTCTTTGCAAAAGGTATATGTTTGCGTGCGGGGAGCATATATACTTATTTTTCTTATGATACTGAGTGATTATAAACAAATGAATGAAGGCCTGTCTCCTGCTAAGGCTCAGAACATTGTGGTTTGTGAGGGCTATTTTGTCGGGGAAAAAGATCGACTTAACTTTATTTCGCAACATTTCGAAGAGGCCAGTGTGAAACTGTTGTGCAAACAACGTTGGACACTGTATGGGTCGATTGGGTTCCCGTTGTCAGACGTAGAGGAAGTTTTGAGCTCACAAAATCAAATGGATTTTCTTTACATTTTATTTAACTCACCGTTCAACATAGAGAACTTAATCTACGACGAATTCGTGTTTAAAAACTTTCCCATGGTGGTAAAACTACTTAAATTGATGCGCGCAGGTG
>MDTC01122375.1_pt1 | contig 10773 bp, 10 predicted proteins | sample 811181 | NCBI WGS metagenome assembly MDTC01 (sample SAMN05326644, study PRJNA326480) | marine metagenome | isolation source: seawater | place: Pacific Ocean: North | collected 2011 | reverse complement strand
TTTTTATTTAAATAGCAGAATTGAAAAAATAAACTGTAGTTATAAGAAAGGAAAAAAAAAGATTTTAAAAAGAAATAATAAAGCTTATAAAAGATTTAGTGATCATATTGGTCTTCTACCTCTTGTAATTATATCGCCAACAGATAGAGACTTAATTTCAGAAGGAAGTAATATAAGAAGAAAATTTGTCGATAGTATAATTGGTCAAATAAATAAACATTATTTAGTTAATATTATTAATTATAATAAACTGATAATTCAAAGGAATGCATTATTAAAATATTTCTCAACAAATATGACATTCAATTTAGAGACTTTATCTATTTATAATGAACAAATAGAATTTTTAGGCAAAAAAATTTATTTAGAAAGAAAAAATTTTTTAAAAATTTTCATTCCTATTTTTGAAAAACAATTTAAAAGCTTTTCTCATGGTAATGAAAATGTATCAATAGATTATAAAAGTGATTTACATTATCATGATTACAAAAGTTTATTTAATGCTAATCTAGAAAAAGATAAAAAAACTAACTTAACTAATTCTGGAGTTCATAAGGATGATTTGTCTTTTAAAATTCATGGAGAATCAATAAAAAATTTTGGAAGCCAAGGTCAACAAAAATCATTTTTAATTGCATTAAAGTTGGCTCAGTTTAATTTCATAAAAAAAGAATCTTCTGTTTTGCCAATAATTCTTTTAGATGATGTTTTTGATAAACTAGATCAAAAAAGAGTAGAATTAATTATGCAGTTAATAGAAAAAAATAATTTTGGACAACTTTTTTTATCAGACACTCATCATGAAAGAACAATTAAAGCAATTAAAACTACTAAATTATCATATAGCGTCTTTAATTTACCTATTGATTGAAATTTGAAAAAAATTTATTGTTAAAATGAAAAAAGAATTTGAACCAAAAAAAATAAAAATAATCCTTAACGAATTAATTGAAAAAAGTAATCTAAAAAAAGGAATTTTAGAATTAAAAGTAAGAGAAGCCTGGTCTAAGGCCTTGGGCAGTAATATAGATAAATATACTTCGAAAATTACTTTAAAAAAAGCGAGCCTATACGTGACTATAACATCTGCTCCTTTAAAACAAGAATTAAACTATGAAAATAAAAAGGTGATCAATTTATTAAATGAACATTTAGGTGATAATATTATTTCAAAAATCATTATTTATTAAAAATTTCAGATTTTGAGAAATGGAATAAACTCTCTAACAAAGCATTTTCATTACTATCTGATCCATGAATAGCATTTTCTCCTACGGAATTTGCATATAACTTTCTAATTGTCCCTTCCTTAGCTTTACTTGGATTTGTGGAACCAATGAGTTTTCTAAAATCTTCAACTGCATTTTTTTTCTCTATCACAGAAACAATTATAGGACTTCTAGTCATAAAGTTTATCAACTCCCTAAAGAATGGTTTATTTTTATGAATACCATAAAACTTCTCAGCTTGAGTGACAGATAAATTAATCATCTTCATTGCTCTAATTTTAAACCCTGACTTAATTATTTTATCTAATATCAAACCGACATAACCATTTTCAACAGCATCAGGTTTAATCATTGTAAATGTTATTTTATTTTTCATTTTAATGATTTGTAATTATTTTTTGTAAAACTAAGAAATAAATAAAAAAAGACAATAGATAATTAAATTTCTAAGTAGTATTTTTTTTTATAAAAACTAATTAACTTTGCAACAAATTATATAATATAAAACTATATAATTCTAAATGGATAAAAAATTTATTTTAAATCTTAAAAAATTATTAAGTGTTAAGCAAAACATTGTAATTTTTCCTCATAAAAATCCTGATGGTGATGCTTTAGGAGGAAGTTTAGCTTTATTCCATTTTTTAAAAACAAAAGGACATAAGTGTAATATAATATCTCCATCTGATTATCCTGATTTTTTAAAATGGCTCCCCGGTCAAAATAAAATTATTGAATATCCATCTAACAAAGTGATTTGCAATAAAATTATTAGCCAATCAAATTTAATTTTCACTTTAGATTTCAATTCATTGTCAAGAATTAATGAAATTAAAGATATTGTAATAGGATCAAAATCTAAAAAGATCCTTATAGATCATCATCCTAATCCTGATGATTATGCTGAATTAGTATACTCAGATCCAACAATCGGATCTACATGTGAAATGATATACAACGTAATATATGAAATTGATAAAAACTTAATAAATAAAGATATTGCTTCGTGTTTATACACTGGAATAATGACTGATTCAGGTTCTTTTAAATTTCCATCTACCTCATCTAAAACCCATTACATTGTATCAGACTTGCTAACTAAAAAAATTAATCACTCATTAATTCATCAAAATATATTTGACGTAAATAGCTTTGATAAAATCTCTTTACTATCAAAAACACTTGCAAATATTAAAAAAGTTAAAAACCTAAACGCAGTTTATGCAATTTTAACAAAAAATGACTTAAAAAATGCAAATTATAAAAAAGGTGATTCTGAAGGTTTTGTTAATCATGGATTAAGTATTAAAGGAATAATTCTTTCAGTAATTTTAATTGAAGATTCTAAAGAAAAATATATTAAAATGTCCTTTAGATCAAAAGGTTCTTTTGATGTAAACAAATTTGCTAAAAAATATTTTAATGGAGGAGGACATCGTAATGCTGCTGGTGGAATTTCTTTTGAAAGCATAGATAAAACAAAGGAAATGTTGATTTCTGCAATTATTAAAAATAATCAAAAACTAAAATGAGAATTTATTATCTATTATTCTCAATTTTTTTCTGTTTTTCTTGCAAAGAAATAACCCCAAGAAAACCATTAAATCAAAATAATAAAACATTTTATAGTAGTTCAATTGATAGAAATCTAAAAATAAAAACCCAACAAGAATCACTTTTTAAAATGATAATAGAAAAAAGCAAAGAACCATATTACAGCTCTAACTCAGGGTTCTGGTATAAGTTTTTAAAAAAAAATTACAAAACTAATCAACCTGAAAGTGGAGATAAAGTCACTTTTTCTTATAAAATTGAAGATGTAAATAGCAGGTTAATATATGATGAGCTTACTTTAGGTGAAGTTACATATATAGTAGACAAAGAAGATATTCTTCCAGCATTAAGAGAGGGAATAAAAGTGCTAAGTGAAGGAGAAATAGCTAGATTTTTATTTCCCTCCTATTTATGTTATAGTTATACTGGTGATGGTGAAAAAATTAGTATAAACCAACCGTTAATAATTACAATTAATTTACTTGAAATTATTGAAAATAATTAAAACGAAATTATATATTTACCTAAAAAAATAGATGAATTATGAAACATATTTTTTCAATTTCCCTAATTATCTTATTATTGACATCTTGTCAAAAGAATAATTATTCAGAACTTGATGATGGTTTATATGCTGAAATGGAAACAAATAAAGGAATAATTATTTTAAAATTGGAAGAAAAGCTTTCCCCCATCACAGTTGCAAATTTCGTTTCACTAATTGAAGGAACAAACAATTTTGTTTCAAATGATTTTGTTAATAGACCTTATTATGATGGCTTAACTTTTCATAGAGTAATTGAAAATTTCATGATTCAAGGTGGAGATCCTACAGGAACTGGAAGAGGTAATCCAGGATACAAATTTGATGACGAATTTAACTCTAATTTAAAACATGATAAAGCTGGAATTCTTTCTATGGCAAATAGTGGTCCTTCTACGAATGGCAGTCAATTCTTTATAACTCATAATGAAACTCCTTGGCTAGATGGAAAACATACCGTTTTTGGAAAAGTTGTAAAAGGTCAGAGTGTAGTTGATTCAATAAAACAAAATGATACAATAAAAAAAGTTGAAATTATAAGAAAAGGAGATAGTGCAAATAAATTTGATGCACCTAAAATTTTTTCAAATCACTTTGCAAAAAAAGATTCTGAAAAGGCTATAATAATTGAAAAAAATAAAAAAATCTTAAAAGATCTAACTAAAAATTATAATAAAACAAAATCAGGTTTATTCTATAAAATAACTAAAGAATCTAATGGTAAACTACCAAAAAAAGGACAAACCGTTTCAGTTCATTATAAAGGAATGCTTATTAATGGAATGGTTTTTGACTCTTCTTATTCACGAAACAAACCTCTTGATTTTTCAATTGGAATTGGTCAAGTTATTAAAGGTTGGGATGAAGGTATTTCTATTTTAAAAAAAGGATCTAGTGCCTCTTTAATAATTCCTCCTGAATTAGCTTATGGTTCTAATGGTGCTGGTAATGTAATCCCTCCTAACTCTACTCTGATTTTTGAAGTAGAGTTGATTGATATTAAATAGTGAAAAAAAATATTTAATAACTATTAAGTAGATGCATTTTATTTCTTTTAGAAAAACAATAATACTCTTAATTGTACCCCAATTTGTTTTTATACAATGGATTAAAAAAAACCCTGAAATAATTGAGATTTATTATTCAAATTCACTATATCAAAAAATTCTATCAGCTAGCATATTCCTAAAAAAATTTATTTTTTTTTCTTTAGGAGATATAATATATCTTATGATGTTTATATTGCTTTTTTATAAACTCTATAATTTTTTTAAAAAAAATACTTTTATCTATTTAAAATTTTTGACTAATACTCTTTACTGCTTTTCAATAATATTGTTTTTGTTTTATTTTACCTGGGGGTTAAATTATTATAGAATACCTATAGCTGATAAAATGAAAATTAACAAAGATTATTCGACATCAGAACTTATTTCATTAACAAACAATTTTATTAATTCGTCCAATAATCTTCATGAAAAATTAGCATTAAATGAAAATAAACCTGTCAAAAACAATTATAGTGATGAAAAGATTTTTTCTCTTATAAATTCAAATTTTAAAAATTTAGAAGGTAAAAAAATCCAACTTTCAAAGATAAACTTCTCCATTTATCGTTTTCCTCTTTCATACATGGGATTTTCTGGATATATAAATCCTTTTACACTTGAATCCCATCTAAACAGAAATATACCAAAAATAAATAAGCCCATTACAATAGCACATGAAATGAGTCACCAAATAGGATATGCCAAAGAAAATGAAGCTAATTTTATAGCTTTCTTAAATACATATGAAAACAATGACAATTATATAAGGTATAGTGCTTATGTTTTTGCACTAAAATATTGTTTATTAGAACTTAAAAATAGAAATTTTGATGTAAGTAATGATAAATTAATCAAAATTAAACCTGGAATTATTCATAATTTAAAAGAAAATGAAAAGTTTTGGAATTCATATAATAATCCTTTTAGACCATTATTAAAGATGGCTTACACCAAATTTTTACAAATTAATGGCCAAAGAAATGGGATCAAATCGTATAATGAGGTTGTAAATTTACTAATAGGCTTTTATAGAATAAAAAAATAAACTAAACATGGAACATATTTCAAGTATTAATAATAAAAATATCAAATTACTTAGAACATTAAACTTAAAATCTAGAATTAGAAAAGAAAAACAAATTTTTATCATTGAAGGATTAAAAGAAACCAAACATTCAATTGATGCTGGATACGAAATATTTAAAATCTTTACAACAAACAAATATTTAAAAGAATTAGAGTCAAACCCAAAATTCAATCAATTCATTAAAAAAAATAAATTGATCACTATTGATGATAATATTTACAAAGGTCTTTGTTATAGATCAAAAACCACTAAATTATTAGCCATAGCAAAATCAAAAAAGCACGATTTAAATTCTTTAGTTCTAAAAAATAAGAACCCTCTAATTTTAATACTAGAATCTATTGAAAAGCCTGGAAATATTGGAGCTATAATAAGAACTGTCAATGCGGCTAAAATAGATTTATTAATCCTTTCAAATCTAAAAACAGATTTATACAATCCAAATATCATTAGATCAAGTGTTGGGTGTTTATTTAACACACCAATAGTAATAAGTTCAAGTGATGAAATACTCTCTTTTATCAAAAAAAATAATATTAATCTATATAGTTCTACTATAGAATCTAATTCAATTTCTTTTCTAAAAGTTTCATACAAAAAAGGATCTGCAATTGCTATGGGCACAGAGGATAAAGGGCTTTCAAAAAAATGGTTTATTAATTCAAGAAAAAATATTAAGATACCAATGCTTGGATATAATAATTCATTAAATGTTTCAGTTGCAACTGGAATTATAATTTACGAAGCCTTAAGGCAAAGAAACATGTTTGAAAATTTGGGTTCTTAAATAAAGTTTGTGTAATTTTCATAAAGTTATGATAGTTGATAAAAAAATTGAAAATAAAAAAATTGCTAAGGAGTATAAAGAGCTTCTAAAAATTAGTTATCAAACATTAAATGAAAAGGATAAAAAATTAATTCGTCTTGCATTTGATACTGCTGTGGACGCTCATTCAAATCAAAGAAGACGTTCTGGCGAACCTTATGTTTTTCATCCAATTAAAGTGGCTAAAATTGTTGCTTCAGAAATTGGTCTAGATTCAACTTCAATAGCTGCTGCTCTTCTTCATGATGTTGTAGAAGATACTAAATATACATTAAAAGAAATAAAAAATATATTCGGATTAAAAGTAACTAAAATCGTTAAAGGGCTTACTAAAATATCTAACCTTAAAAAGGATACAGAAATTTCAGAACAAGCTGAAAATTTTAGAAAAATGCTTTTAACAATTAGTAAAGATGTAAGGGTTATAATCATTAAAATTGCCGATAGACTTCACAATATGCAAACATTAGATTTTATGCCTGAGCATAAACAAATTAAAACTGCATCTGAAACTTTATATATATATGCTCCTATAGCTCATAGGATAGGACTTTATAATATTAAAAATGAATTAGAAGATCTAAGTTTGAAGTTTACAGATAATATAAATTATACCGAGATAAAAAATAAAATTGAGGAAAGCAAAGAAGAACAAAACCAATATATAAAAAAATTTTCTAAACTTATTGAACAGGCGCTAAACAAAGAACGTCTAAAATATTTTATAAAAGGTAGGACTAAAAATATTTATTCCATTCATCAAAAAATAGAAAAACAAAATATTTCATTTGAAGACGTTTTTGATAAATTCGCAATTAGAATAGTTTACAAATCTAATCGTAATAATGAAAAATTTTTAGCCTGGAAAATATATTCAATAGTGACTGATCATTTCACTCCTAACCCAACTAGACTTAGAGATTGGATTTCTTCCTCTAAGACGAATGGATATGAATCTCTACATATTACTGTGCTAGGTCCAAATAGTAAATGGATTGAAGTTCAGATTAGATCCGAAAGAATGCATGAAATAGCTGAAAAAGGTTATGCTGCGCATTATAAATACAAAGAAGTGGATAAAAGTGAAAGTGGAATCGATACTTGGCTTAATCACTTAAAAGAAGTCCTAGAAAATAAAGGTTCAAATGCAGTTGACTTTGTTGAAGATTTTAAATTGAATCTTTATGCAGAAGAAATATATGTTTTTACACCTAATGGAGATTTAAAATCCCTGCCCATAGATTCCTGTGCTCTTGATTTTGCTTTTAATATTCATACTGAAATCGGATTAAAAACTATAGGAGCAAGAGTTAATAATAAGCTTGTTCCTTTAAGCTATAAACTTAAAAGTGGCGATCAAATTGAAATAATAAAATCTGAAAAATCTAAACCTAATCCGAATTGGCTTGATTTTGTTAAAACATCAAGAGCTAGATCAAAAATAAAATCCTGTTTAAATGAAGATAAGAAAGTTTTCGCTGAAGAAGGAAAAAAATCCCTAATTCGAAAACTAAAACATTTGAAAATATCATTCAACGAAAAAACATTAACTGATCTAATTTCTTACTTTAAAGTTAACAGTAGTTTAGATCTTTTTTACAGAGTTGGATTTGGAAGTATTGATAATAAAAAAATAAAAGAATTTGCAAACTCTTATAATAATAAAATCTTTAATTATTTTAAAAATAAAATTTCTAGAAAAAAACAAACCAATTATAATGAGACAAATGTTTTTTCATCTAAATATGATAAATTAGTCTTCGGTAGTGAAAAAGAAGAATTACCTTATAACTTATCAAAATGTTGTAATCCTATATCTGGTGATAAGGTTTTTGGATTCTTAACAATTAATGAAGGGATTAAAGTTCATTCTAACCTCTGTAATAATGCATTATCCTTACAATCAAATTTTGCTTATAGAATAATTTCAGCTAATTGGATAGATTCTTCTGAACAAGAATTTGGTGCAATTCTTAAGCTCTCAGGTATTGATACAATGGGGCTTGTAAATCAAGTAACTAGAATAATTTCTAATAATATGAATGTTAATATTAAAAAAATTAACTTTAATACTTCAGAGGGTTTATTTAATGGGGAAATTAATGTTTTTGTTAAAAATAAATCAACTTTAAATAAACTTGTAAATAACTTATCAAAAATTAATGGCATCGAAAAAGTTTTAAGTAAATAATACAATTAACTTTGTAATAATTTTTATTTTATGACACTAATTGAAAATCACCAAGAAATTGTAAAAAATGTTTTTATTAATTTTTTAGATAGTCAAAATCAAAGAAAAACCCCAGAAAGATTTGCTATTCTTAAAGAGATTTATCAACATAATGATCATTTTGATATAGAATCATTATATATTATGATGAAAAATAAAAAATATAGAGTAAGCAGAGCAACTTTATACAATACAATTGACCTTCTTTTAGATTGTGGATTAGTAAGAAAACATCAATTTGGAAAAAATCAATCTCAATATGAAAAATCTTTTTTTGACAAACAACATGATCATGTTATTCTCACTGATTCAGGAGAAGTAAAAGAGTTTTGTGATCCAAGAATTCAAAATATAAAAAAAAGTATTGAAGAAATTTTTAATATTGACATTCATCATCATTCTTTGTATTTCTATGGCACTAAAAAAAATCATTAATAACCATGTCTGTTGATTTATTACTTGGACTACAATGGGGGGATGAAGGAAAAGGCAAAATAGTTGATGTCTTAACAAATGATTATGATATTATAGCAAGATTTCAAGGAGGCCCTAATGCTGGTCATACTCTTGAATTTGATGGCATTAAACATGTTCTTCATACGATTCCTTCTGGTATTTTTCATAATTCTGTAATTAATATAGTTGGTAATGGAGTTGTCATAGATCCTGTTATTTTTAAAAAAGAATTAAACGATCTTTCTAAATATGCTTTAAAAATTAAAAATAATCTATATATATCAAAAAAAGCTCATCTTATTTTACCAACACATAGATTGCTTGATGCTGCTTCCGAAGCGGCAAAGGGTAAATCAAAAATTGGCTCTACACTAAAGGGTATTGGTCCAACATATATGGATAAAACTGGAAGAAATGGTATAAGAATAGGAGATATAATTAATTCTAATTGGAAAGAAAAATATAATTCTCTAGCAAAAAAACATCTGAAAATGTTAAACTTTTATAGTAGTAAAATAAATTTTGATTTAAATGAATTAGAGTCTGAATTTTTCAATGCTATTGATACATTAAAAAAATTAACATTAATTGATAGTGAAAACTTTATACATGAATCTAGATCTCAAGGAAAAAAAATATTAGCTGAAGGAGCGCAAGGATCAATGTTAGATATTGATTTTGGAACTTATCCCTATGTTACATCATCTACAACAACCGCAGCTGGAGCATGTACAGGTCTTGGTGTTCCTCCAAATTCCATAAAAGATGTTTTTGGTATTTTCAAAGCTTACTGCACTAGAGTAGGAAGTGGACCTTTTCCAACTGAATTATTCGATAAAGTTGGCAAAAAAATGCAAAAAGACGGAAATGAATATGGTTCAACAACTGGTAGATCAAGAAGGTGTGGATGGCTCGATTTAGTAGCACTAAAATACTCTATTCAAATTAATGGTGTTACTAAATTAATTATGATGAAAGGAGATGTTCTTTCAGGCCTTAATAAAATTAAAGTATGCACTAGTTATAATTATTTGAATAAACAAATTCATCATTTTCCATTCTCAACTGAATCTCATAAAATTAAGCCTAATTACATTGAACTTGATGGATGGGCAGAAGATTTAACAAAAATTTCTCATAAAAAAGATTTCCCTTATAACTTTGTTAATTACATTAATTTTTTGGAGGATCATTTAAAAACTCCTATTTCTATAATATCGGTTGGACCAGATAGAACGCAAACTATAATTATATAATGGTTTTTATAACTTCACTAAAATCAAATATTACTTTTTTATTTTTTTTTATAGGTTTATTTATTAATCATAGTGTTTATGGACAAACAAAAATTATTAAAATTATTCAAGCAGGTTCATTCAATAAAAATGAAAAAATTTACCCTGGTGCTAATATACTTTTAAAGAGAAATGCTACAAGAGTTCATCTATTTCATGAAGGTGCTTTAATAAAATCTGATAAATCTTATTTTTATTCAAAAAAAAATTTTTTTAATGCAGAAGGAAAAATAGTTTTTACTCAAGGAGACAGTATAAGAATGACAAGTAAATATATTGAATACAATGGTAATTCAAAAAAAGCTAAAGCATGGGGAAATGTTATACTTGTAAGCCCTGAAATGACTTTAATGACTGACACTTTATTTCTAGATAGAATTGAAAACACAGCTTTTTATAAAAGTCCAGGTAAAATTATTGATAGTTTAAGTATTCTAAATAGCAAAGAAGGTATATACTATTTAAAGAATAAAAAATATAATTTTAAAAAAAATGTAACTATA
>MDTC01062275.1_pt1 | contig 10773 bp, 15 predicted proteins | sample 811181 | NCBI WGS metagenome assembly MDTC01 (sample SAMN05326644, study PRJNA326480) | marine metagenome | isolation source: seawater | place: Pacific Ocean: North | collected 2011 | reverse complement strand
CCAGCTTTGATCCTATTAAAGATCCTCTTTCTCATGCCCGGCTTGGTGTAATTGCCAGCTTTATTAACAGTAGATTTTGTTTTTCCACCGCCACTCATAGCTATGGGTTTTTTGCTCTTGTTTTTACAGAGCATTTTTGCTGCCTTCATTAGAAACTCCTATGCTCTCCTGTTTAACTTCCTTGCAGTGCTAGTTCTCTTGAAAGACCTGTTTTTAGACGCTGGGACAGCCTTTAAATTTGACCTTCTGTTGTCTCTAGGATTCCCATTCCTGTGAGCAACATCTTTCCCATCACCCTTTTTAACTTTTCCAGCGGCAGTCATCTTACGCCTTGCTGTATTTCTGCCAGCCCTACTCTTCTTCTGAGTGGTTGTTGACTGGTAGTTCTTATACTCAGATCTGTAATTGCGCTTACCGCTGGGTGCCACGAGTCTTTCCCCTTGTAGCCAAACCATCTATAGAGCGGGTGCGCTTTGACTTAACCACCTTACCACCGCCAGACATTCTATCTGCTCCAGCCATGCCTTCTGCTTTCATGGCATCAGATCCTTTTTTCTTATTTTGTTTTTGTGCTTCAGAAGCAAGCAACCCAAGAACACCCATTCCTTTGCCGCCTCTAACAGCCCTGCCAATCGGACCTTTGCCTTTAGCAATACTATAAGCGGGCGAAAATGTTTCTAAGAAACCACCAATGTTTTTCTTCTGAGCATTTTTCTTCTTTTTTCTAAGACGATTCATAGCTTTTGGGTTGTCCCTGACAGTACGCTTCTTAGCGATAGCTTCTGGCTCACCTTTGACATACAGACCAAAGGAGTCCTTCACATCCTTGACCTGCCCCTTATAATAATCAGTCAATGACTCTTTAATTGACTTTGGTGGAGTTACCTTTTTACTTTTCTTCTTCATCTTATTCCCCTTTAACTGCTGCTGCATGGAAGCTCGCGATATTGTCATCGTAATTCCTTCCTGTGAACTCTTCCCACATTGGCCTCAACATGTTGTGAAGCTCATCAATCTTCTGACTATTGTCATCAATCTTCAAAGACATGACAGCAACGCTCTTATCCACACCTATGAGAGTGGACGATATCCAAGTTACCCCTGTGGCGCATATGCCCACAAAAGACACAAACAAAGTTCCAGCTATAAATTTAGAACTCAACATTTCCATCTCTTCCTAGCCTGCCGCAGCCTGCTATTTGGATTCTTTGCTGCTTTGGGGAACTGCTTCATCTGACCAGCAGAACGGGCGCAGAAAGATTTCCTACGCTTCGCCGCTGCGCTTCCGGGTTTTACCTTGCCTGTAACCGCTGTCTTGAGCTTGCTGCCGGGGTTTTTACGCCTATAGGCAGCAACACCAGCCTTAGTCATGCCAGCGCCTGACTTGGTAGATCGAAAGTTTTTCTTGTTTCTGGGGGGCATCTTAGCCTTACGCTCTGCCATAATAACCCCTACGAGAGAAACACCGTCACACTAGAGCAAGCTGTCAGATCTAAATACACATCTGTATTAAACAATATTCCGTTATCAGGAATGTTTACAGAGAATGTACTTCCAGTGCCAAAGGCAAGATCAAGCATAGTTGTGCCACCAGAGCCGCCATCTTTCAGAACGACCTGTGGACTTCCCGATCCCGCTGTTACCACTTGGATCTGACGCACCCTAGCGCGACCATTAAAAACAGTCGCATCTGCCGTTTTTGTTACCGCGAATACATCAGAGGTTGACATTGTAACCCCCTACTAGCTTGCTACATCATAACCAGTAATTTCAATCAAGAAACGACCAGCAGTGTATGTGGCATCACCTGTGCCTTGGCTAACAAGATAAAGGTACTGATCAGCAACTATATCTCCACCAGCAGTAAGCGTTCCTGCTGCTTGCGTTCCGCCATTTATGATTGACGTTTCTGTTAGGTCACCGATAGCAGTGTCATTCACGCCTGTGCCTTCAGTGGCGGAAAACAGATCAATGTCTGCGCTTCCTCCAGCGGGAGCCTCTACGCACTGCATAGTCACACCAAATACTACGCCTTGGTTAGCAGTTTTGACTTGAGCGATGTAAGCAACGCCAGCGCCGTCCTTACCAATAATATCACCAGCAGTACCACCATCTTTAAGACCTGTAAGATCAATCATAATCGTGGTTTTTACGATGTTAACATTTGTTGAGGTGTCGCTTTTTAGGCGGTTTACCTGAGTAATGTAAACAGCAGCAGTGCCTTCAATGCCAGCACCACCAACGGCTTCAGCAGACATTTTGTCACCACTTGTTACAGATATAACACCTGTAGTGGCATTCTTAGATATTGTTTGGAAACCGTTTTCTGAACGGACGGGACCGTTGAATGTTGTATTAGCCATTTTGCACTCCTGTCGTGGCTAGTGTCAGCTTTCGCTGTCAGGGACTTATTTAGTATACATAAAAAAGGGCGGTATGAAACCGCCCTTCTTGTTTTTTTGCATAAAAAGTTACCTGTAACTTTTGAATGCTTATGTCAGCCTCCTGCGGAGCCAAACATACCAAGTGGATCAGAAACACCGAAGCTGTAACGCTCACGGGCTTTATACCGAACATTGCCAGTGTCAAAGTCACCATCCATTGATGTCGCCATTGGTGTCCTTACAAAGTGCTTCATTCCGTTAGGAACGTCAGTAGTAAGGAAGAACGCATCAGTATCTGTCAGATAGTGATTAACACGGTAGCCTTCAGGTATAGAACCATTAGAGCGAATAGCGTTCAGATCATTATCGGCTGTGCCGACACGCAGATCTGTTTCAAGCAAACGAGTTGCCACAAACATCAGTGCAGGTGGAACGATCAGCTTACGAGGCCGTGCTGCAATCAAGAGGCCACGCTCGTCAACGAAAGCGGCGATCTTAATTACTGCATCCTCAAGAGATGTCTCGTTCAAGTCTACATCTGTTGTTGGACGGTTTGCATTGTTTCCACCAGCTACAGTTGGGTGTGCAGTGCTAAACAAAGTTACACCATCTCCAGAATTGAAGGTGGTAAAGCCAGTGTTCAACAAGGCAGCAGCCTTAACTTGCTTGGTGTACGCCATCGCCCTAGCAAGGGCTTTGGTGTAGCGAGCCGAAAGAGCATCGTACAGGTTATCTTCCATGGCCTCTTCGGTCACAGAAAAGCCCATGGCAACCGTTTCGTGGTTGTAACGAGCAGTGTACGACTCTTGCGCTGAATCGAAGCTGATAGCAGAACCTTCAGGCTTAACTGGCGCTGCGCCAAAACCTGATAATTTCACCTCTTCTTCAAAACTACGCTCTGAGTTCTCCGTTTCGTAGATCTCAGCATGTTCGTTTTCATACTTTTCGTACTCAAGACCGAACAGTGCGTTAAGACCGGGGAGTAGCTCTTTTAGGAGTTGTGCGCGTGTAATAGCCATTTTCTACTCCTTACGCTGAGCCGGTTGTTGATGAATGCTGATGGTAATTAAATTTACACACCAGAATCGGGAAAGACGTTCCCTTCTCATCTCCCTGATCACCACCAAGATAATCAATAACCCGAATTGGATTCTGAGCATCTGTGCTTAGTTCAGAGATGTCCAACGCCACGCGACTAATTTTGAGCGAGGTGTTAGGAGCAGTTTGTACGAGAAGAGTGTTCTTGCCATAAATATCACCTGTATTTGTCGGTGCGCCATCAGCTTGGATGGTGAACAGAACATTAGGATCATCTACGACATACGCCATAATATCAGAAGCTGCTGTGCTTGCTGGATATAGTTGACTGAACGTCTTTTGATTAGTGTTCGGATCTGTGTACGAACACCCAAGGAAAACACCAACGATGTCGATTGCTGTCGAATCATCGCCAGTTGCGGACTGCTTTTCGATTGTAGTTGCGGTTCCACCGTCAACTAGCTGTACGACATCTCCTGTTGCAATCGCAGTACCATATCCTGAAGCGATAGGATACTGACGGAAAGCCTCAAGAGAGCCGCTATCTAAGCGACCAATCGGGCGCAGACCGAAGGGAGCGGCTGCTGAAGACATGTTTCTCTCCTTCTAATCAAGCCATTTGAACAATGGTAAGCGCCCTGTGTGGGGTTACTTACCAAACGAAGTTTTTGTTGTGCGCTCTGGACTCAGAACGGGCATTCTTGGGTCAGATTGACGAAGATAGCTGTTATCAACAGCATCTATTTGAGATTGATTCATCTCTTCGTGTGCGTCTTCTCTTGACTCAATATAATCTGTGGAGTTCTCGCAAAGTAGCAATCCTCCAACCTCAACATTACCTTTAAACCTAGAATCATGGTCAGGTATTACCTGCAATTCAGGATGATCCTCTGCCTTAACTGGTGTCCACCCATTACGAAACTTGCCAGAAACATTCTTATTATCTGTCTCACCCATGATTGATGTGCGAACCCAACGGTATTCAACACCGTCTTTTGGTTCGGGGTCAGGAAGAGTAGTCGGCCTCTGCCAGCTTCTTTTGCGCTCCGTTTTGTCTCTTGACTCGTTAGAGCGAGGTGTACGATTAGACATTAGATGCCTCCTTCATGAGTTGCGCCGCATATTGTTCAGGAGTTAAACCAAGTCTCTTGGCGAGGGAAACTTGAGTCGAGGTTAGCTGCACTCTGCGCGGTTTTTTTGCACTCCTATTAGCGGGGGCAACCACGTTACCAGTCTGACGGGGCGGTGCTTCCTCAACTTCTACCTCGTCAAACTTGTCTGGAAATCTCTTGCGCATAGCCTCATCGACTGCGCCATAATATTCTTCTACCCTTTGTGGGTTAGCTGGATCAATACCATTCTTTTTTAGCTTCTCATGAACACCAAAGGCAAATCCAGTCATTTCTTCATCACTGCCAAACCACTCATTTTCTGATGCCCACTGTTTTGTGCGTTCATCAACCTCATATTTTTGCTGCTGCGGAGGCTGCGCTTGAGGTGCTGGGGTCTCTTGTTGTCTTTTGACTGGCTTATAAGACTCTACCTTGAACTTTTCATTCTGCAAGGCTGTAAGTTTTTCCTGAGCATCAATGAGTTTATCAGGATCTCCTGTCTCATATGCCTCCTTATACTCTGCTTTTGCAGTGTTTATCTGAGCTTCTACACGGCCCTTTGCCTGCTCAACAAGAGTAGACTCACCCTCTTCAAGGGTTTTTCTTAGCTTGTTGTTTTCTTCTTGAACCTTTTGAGCGTAAGAAACAGCCTCTTCGCGTATACGTTGAGCTTCTTCTTTTGCCCTGCGCTCTTCATGATACTCGTATCTGATCTGTTTAATGCGCTTTTGAACATTCTCTCCATAATTGGAGATCTCATCATCATCACTTGTATCTGGTTCTTTTTGAGCCTTTTGCTTTGAGCGATCACGGTCTTCTTCTGGAACATCATCGATAATATCGATTTCAAGTTCTCCAGAGTCAACGGCCTCTACCTCATTGTCATCAGGCATATCATCAAATTTTTCTAAGGGGTTTGTACTCATGCTCTTGAATATCCTCTTGGGTCATCGACTACTGCCTCAACAGTATCGTCATTGATCAAACGAAATTCCTGCTTATCAATCTTGAAACGTGTGCCTGAATAGGATCTGAAAATTACAAAGTCACCCTCTTCACAATATGCACCGTTAGGAAACTTTTCTTTGTCCCTATACGCATCAGGCCCAACCTTGACCACAAAGCCAATGACTGAAGCTGTTTGTTCTGCTGATTTCAGGGAGTCAGGCATATAAACGCCCGTATCCGTTTTATCTCTTACCTCTAAGGGCTGTATCAAGAGTTTGTAGCCTGCTGGCTGCGGTATCTTTAGTTTAACTTCTTCTTTTACTTCTTTTGTTGCAGAATACATCTGTTTTCCTTGCAGTGATTGAGGTTCACAGTACCTTGCGGTGCTAACCGTATTAGTTATCTTGAAGCAATTTTTCTAAATCTAATACATCTCTCTCTATTAAAGCAAGTGCTTCCACCTTGCCAACAAGTCGCATGTATGATTCGTAGTTTTCACAACCCCCTCCTGCCATGTGATCTGCAATATGATTCATATACTCCCTGATCTTCTGTCTTACTGCTTCTAGCTCATTCATTTTCGCTAACTATCTCCCTAGCTATTTCACGCCCAAGCTCTATGCCGTCTCTAATGTCCTCTCTGCGTATATTCTCTGCATCTTGAGCGATTTGTACACCGAGCCTAGCACCTTCGCGCTTCTCTTCAGACTCGATACGATCCTTCTGTACTTCAACATTTGCAGCCTTGGCCTGAGCTTCTGACTGCAATTTAGCAACATCAAGTTGTTTCTTATGCTCAAACTCTGCTTCCTTCAAGGCCAATTCACGCTGCTGAATTTGAGTAAGTGGATCTTGCTGTTGCTTCATGGCCTCTTCTTGTGCCATTTCTGCCTGATCTTTCTTTAATAGCTTTGCCGCAGCCTCAGATGCGAGGCGAGATATTTCAATCTCAACATCTTCTGGCAAAGGCTTCTCCTCATCCGGCATGCCCACACCAAGATTTTTCTCAATCTCTTTACGATACTGGAATGCCACATGTTCTGTAACGTGAGCGGCCATAGCTGCTTGGATTGCCCCAGCAAATGGGCTTTGACCAACAATCTCTTGGAGTTTCGGATCTTGTGCCGCAGCCAAGTGAACTTGGATATGGGCCTCATGATCCTGATACTTGAACGCTTTGACAGGCTCTTGCTTGAGCATAGCCATGTTTTCTGTAACCGGATCTGCTGGCTTGATGTCATCGGGCAACTTGATGATCTCATCAGCATCCTTGATTCCAAGAACTTCTAGCATCTGCCTGTGTAACTTGCCCATGTCATACAAATTAGGAGCCTGTTGTGCCAACTGAAGAGCAGCTTGATACTGAACCACCCTCTGAGACATTGTGGCTGCATTCGGGTCAGACACTGGAATTACATCTACACGCTCATCAAAATCTTTGCGGCGATCAAAATCACCATCCATCTCGTAGGCATACTCTGAAGGCATATAATCTTTAATTACAACAGACAGTAAACGTAGCTCTCTTTTTAAAGCTGCATGTAATCTGGCCTGCACACCAGACATCACCTTCATGCTTCGCTCCATGAGGGCGAGTGTTGTTCCTACTGGAGCTTGTGGATTGAGGTTTCCAACTTGTACGTCCGCAACGGAGCCAACCCTTCTCCCCTCTTCAACAATGTTTCCGAGCAATTGATATAAAACTGAGGATGGCTCCTTGTAAGGAAGGAATGCAATCGAATCCCTGATTGCACCACCCGGTACGTCCACATCCCTGAACTCACCCGGCATGAGAGGCGAATCATCACCCTTAATACGAAGACCCCTAGCTTTGAGGCCAGCAGGAAGATTAGACAGCGTACCCGCATCAATAAGCTGACGAAGTATCGATGTGGCGCTTTTAGCAAGACCACCGATAAGGTGGATAAGACCTGTTCCATAAAAACCAAGCCCCGGCAAATAACGGTAATGTACAAAGTGCTGCCTTTTACGCTTCTTGGGATCATTCTCATACCAGTTCCTTCTTATCGAAAGGATGATCTTTGATGACTTGTCAAGTGTAACAACATATGGACGAGCTATGCCATCTGGATCATCAAATGGCTCCGGCATATTTAAATCAACATGAGACTCTAGAATTGTGTGCCTGTCATCATCTTCGATGACAGCGCTTTCTCCTTCAATCTCATCATACTTTTCTTGTATGTCAGAATAATCTGGCTCAGGATCTGGAAGCTCTATATCACGATAGAAACCATTGACCTGAAGCTCCACAATCTCATTAGCGTTTTTCTTCATCACATGCGTATATCGTGGGCATGTAGCCAGATCAGAAGCTCCATAAGAAACGACAAAGTCTTCTGCTGGGACAAACATGGCAGCAGGTCGCTCCATGAGAGGATCATAATAAACCTTCTTGAAAGAAGACCCAGCTAGAGGAAGACGGAAAAGCATTTGCTCTGTCTCATCTCTGTATTCAGTCATTTTTTCTGTCAGGAGATAGTTCATCTCCTCTTCTACACGCTGCGCCTGTTCAATTTTTTCTGCGTCTTTACGACCAACAATCTTTGTTCTTACAGGACCGGAGGCAGGGAACAACTCTCCCATGGCCTGAGCTTGGAAACGAACCACCGCTTCTGTGAGAAGGGGATGAAATACACCTGCTGCACCCTGCCAAGGCTGAGTTCTTTCTTCGATCTTCATTCCTAGAAGATCTAAACCACGGGTATAGCTTCTGGCCCAGTCACGGCGGGACTGCTTGTCGCTTTCAAAGTCAGTTACAAGTTCAGATGCCAATGACTCAAGGTCTGAATCGTCCATATATTCAGCGATATTGGCATCATGTTCTGGCCCCATAATCTCATCAACTGCATCTCCAGAGAAGTCGATAACCATTGCACCGTCATTGTCAGATATAGAAACCGCTTCAGGGTTTACGATTTCTACCTCGACAGCATCTGTATCCTCAGTATCTACATCGGATGGTGTCATCTGTTTTTCGACTGCCATTTTAAATCCCCTTAATAATACTCAATCGGCCTTCTGTAGATCGGTTCATCGTCCCACTCATCCATAGAGGATCTAATCCAACCCCCTTGACGGAATCTCAACAGAGCCTGAGTGGTGGAGTCAACTAAATCATCGTGATCTCCAGATGGGAAAGAGGCACATTCTTCGATAACCTCATCAGCCCACCTTGTTGCAGGACACCATATAACACCACTGGCGAATAAATCACTAACTGCATTTACACGAGCTATCTTATCTTGGCCTCGTGAAGGTGTAAACTCTGTCACAGGAATACCCATAGCTCTTAGCTCAAATATAAGGGGAGATCCAGCAGCTTTTGCCTCAACAATCATTTGATCTGGCTCATATTCCCAGTATTTTTCGTATGCCGCTCTTTTAAGATCGGGAAACTCTAGCTTTTCCTTGTATGCGTCCAACAATATAAGATTTGGCTGTGAGTCTCCGTTCTCATCTGCGCGATAGAACACTCCCCACGTTGTACAGGCACTATAATCAGCCCTTTGTGTCTTCAAAAAAGCTGTATCCCAGCTTTGAATGATGGCTTCACAAGATGGAGGCTCAGATTTCTCCCATTCCTGCCACCATTCTCGCTTTATTAGCGCCCCCTCTTCTGAAGTGGGGTTCTGTTGGTACTGTGCAGACCATTTTGATACAGGAAGTTCAGCTTTTAGAGACTCAAGTTGGTCAATCGGCCAAAACTCAGGCCACAATGGCTTGCCAGACGGCATGATTGCGGGGAGTTCTATGACCTCCCACTCGTCAACACCCTCTTTTTGGGTAACAGACTTGATGATTTTACCTGTCAGGTCTCTGGTAGACCATCTAGTCATCACAATTATGATGGCTCCCCCCGGCTGGAGTCTCTGCCTTGGTCCAGATGTGTACCATTCGTATGTTTTCTCGTAGACCTCTGCGTTGTAAGCCCCCAGTGCCGCCTCTTGTTCCGAGTGCGGGTCATCAATAATGAGGACATCAGCGCCTTTACCAGTGACTGCACCACCCACACCAATAGCAAAGTAATCTCCCCGCTTGTTTGTGTTCCATCTGCCCGCTGCCTTGGAGTCAGATGACAACTCTATACCGGGAAACACGCTTTGGAAATCATCTTGGCCTATCAGGTTTCTGACCTTACGGCCAAAACCCACCGCCAGTTCGGCAGTGTGTGCCGTCTGAATGATTTTTTTCTCCGGGTATCTGCCAAGAAACCATGCGGGGAAGAGATACGAAGCAAACTCTGATTTGGTATGTCGGGGTGGCATGTTGATTATCAGACGCTTCAACTCTCCATTTGCCACACGCTCAAAAGCATCGGCCATGGTCTCATGGTGCCGACCACCAATGAAGGCGGGCCACATCTTCTTCACGAATGTCAGGAAATCAACACGAGACTCTTCGCGCTCTTTCGCCTCTTCCAACTCGACAATCAAGTCGAGCATCTCCTTCTGATCTTCTATGGGAAGTGTATCTATCTTTGCTTTTATCAAAGCAAGATTGTTCATTCACTGTCTCCTAAGAATGACGGCGGGGAGCGGAAAGGAACAACGCTACACCCGCCGGGGATGCAGGGAGACTGACATCCCGCGAAATTATAGACATAGTCTCCCGATTCTTCCATAGCATTATGATGCTTTTGCTTTCTTAGGTCTCCCCCTTTTTTTCTTTGCAGGGGTCAAGGTTGCTTTCGCTTCAACAATTTTTTTCGGTTGGGTCTTCTTTTTAGGTGCGCTTTCAAAAGAAACATCTTCCTCAAACGAGGTGGGGAAGAAAAACTTCAGGATAGCTTTCAACATCATTTTTCCTTTCTGACAGTTAAAGCCCTTATATTATAATATATATATATTTTAATATAAATGACTAATGTATTATAATATATTAACATATGGGGCTTGGGAGACGACATGCCTTTTCTACAGAGTAACATAAACCACTTCAAGTGTTGGGTTAGGCGTGAATACACATGTAATCACATGAGGTATCATGGTGAGTTTCTTCATGCCATGTGTATTGCTGTGACAACGATGCCTAATCGGTGTTTGAGTTTTCAGGTAATATTCACAGGATGTGAAGCAGATGATGAGGATGAGCCAAATGTGCATGGTGGTGCCATGTGGGCTAGAATGCCAATCACTGCCTTAGTTGGTGACACACCCTTTGAAGACTGGCCTGAACCAATGCCGGTCCATTACGCCCAGCCATGGGATTGCATGTCACACACTCATTCAGTCTACACACTCAACAGAGCAACACCTTGTCCATGGCTT
>MDTC01011207.1_pt1 | contig 10775 bp, 16 predicted proteins | sample 811181 | NCBI WGS metagenome assembly MDTC01 (sample SAMN05326644, study PRJNA326480) | marine metagenome | isolation source: seawater | place: Pacific Ocean: North | collected 2011 | reverse complement strand
CTGCAATCTCAATAATATAGTGTTCATCATCTTGTTTGATGATATTGTAGGGTGGATAGTTGTTTGCGATTTCACTGACTGTGTTGAGGTTGTCGAACACCTTCTCAAATCCAATTGTGAATGGACGATATTGTTCTACAAACTTATCAATATCAGCTACACCATATTTGCGTGTGACCATGTTAGTCTCCTTTTCAGCGAGTTTAAAATTACAGGAACCCATTCGGCATTCCTATACTATATATAATACTTTTTACCAAAAATGTCAATAGTAAAAATTACTTTTTTCTTCCAATGTTATATTTGGTAACTAGTGTCCATTCATCCTTTTCTTTAAAAGGCAGAATTTTTATTTGACTTATGGGAGCAGTGTCTTCGATAATTGTATCATCTAACAGTTCTACTAGACCCCAATCACTCAGAAGTTTTGCAATCGCGTTTCTACGTTGCAAATCTGAATCACTCAAATCTGCCTCTTTGCCATCAAGAGCAAACAGTTCTTTGAAATGGGTAATAAAATATCGTCCCTGTTTGTGTAGGATGTGACAGGACTGATATAGAACTTTATCTTTTTTAGATGCGACACCGATGCGGGAAAGTGTTTCTCTCACCTTTAGGAAATCATCATCACTTTTTAACTTTATCTCTACGGGCTTGTAGTTTGGATAATTTATCTCAAAAAACGCACTCATAATCAATACCTTTATTATAATTGTAATAAAGATATTTATAAATTATGCGTTTTTGCCACCCTTTTTGATCAAAGATTTCATCTGTTCTATATCAGACTCTCTTAGAATCCTCAATGCCTCCATCGCCTTGACATTGTTATAACCAAAATACTCCTTCACAATTTCAATATGTTCTTCTTTTTCTGCCTTCAACCACTTGTTGAATCTTCGTTTCTTGCGAATTATGCCACGCAAAAAGTCATACTGAAGTTTGGGGTCAATGTGTGGTCTAGCATTCATTTCATTTGCAGCAACAACCGTGTCTTGACCATGAGACAGAGACTTGTTCACAATGAAAGCATTGTATTGTTTCTCTGACCAATCATCAACTATAAGATTTTCTTTGGTATCAGTTACACTCTTGACGAAATCAAAAGGACTGATAGCCTTCTTGCGAGACTCAAAGTCATCTGCATCAAAAGTCTTTTTTGGTTCACCCAAACCTTCAAGCATCAAGACATTCCTTCCAATCCATACAATTATTTTTTGCAATTTCCCTAGCTGTTCGTTCCCAAAAATCAGCAAAGTCTGGGTTCATTGCTCGAGTGTATGCCTCCAGACACTTTTTAATTCTGCGTCTGGCGATGTCCCTGTTGTCATACCCCGTCTCGTTGTCTGCCATATCTCTCATGATGCGTAGTTAGCATACAACATTAAAGGGAAGATTACAAGTACAAAAATCCAAAAATGTTTATCTTTGAAAAAACTTTTCATAATTAAATGCAATCCTATGCAAGATTCGTTTGTCCATGCGTTCAAACGTATGTCTTTTATGTATCGTCAACCACTGTTCGCTAATGACAACATCACCATCCTTCCAGTGGTGGTCATATCGATATTTATCCTGTAGCACATGTTCTATCAGCCAATCCATAGTCTGCCTGAAATCATGTTCTTTGTATCCTACCATTCCAAAAATTTGTAAGAATGGAAAGTAGAGACCTGTCTTACCCGCATCATTGGTATGCACCAACTTAAACGGTCTATCAGTGGCATGATGTTCTACGAAAAAATTACTATTGGAGTATGAACCAGACTTGTATCCCAAGGTAATCTCTACGTCTTCCAATTCTCTTTTGATAACTTGTGGCAAGTCTCTGTACGCCGCTTGCATGTCAATCCAACTAGTGCAACTCCCAGCGGTATCCTTAAAACCATATAACCAGATCAAAGGTGACCTTTCATAGTTACTTGCTTGGTTGGCATGCCAATCTAAAGCAGATGTATGACCAAACAACCCCTCTTCACCGTGTTCATTCTTTTGTCCTGTTACCCGCAAAATGTTTGGATGACAAGCAATGTGTTTGGTTCTTTCTACGTCTGTGTATTCTTGGCAGTTACCTATTCTTTTACAAAACTCAACTTCATCATCCATTGAGAGAAATTGATTTCGTAAGACAACTACACCATCATTCAAAACTGCTTCAAATATTTCTTTTACCTGATCATCAGAAGCATTTTTTAAATTGAGATCAAACTCTATCATTTAAACTCACAACTTGCCATGATATCAGTAAGACAAGCAGTCATGTTGATCTCTTGATCAGCAACAAAGGCAGACTTATATTGATAGTCTGCAATCAACAAGACAAGATGTGGAACTTGTTGTACCTTATCTACCAGACTGTCGTACACTTTTCTGTACAGGCCAGTTGGATCACTATCGATGTTATTGACAACCCACTGTCGCATCTTGCGCCAATCTTTGTCTCGCAACGCATCGTGAAGACCTTTCATGTTGACTTCAGCAATGTTACTCAGTATGCCTTCATCGATGACACCAGACCTAGAGTACCGCTGGAGTTCATTGAGTGTCCTACGATAATCTGGAAAATACTTCATCAGAAGTTCGGCAATCACTTTATCAGAGTAATCGATATCCTCACTCTTTAGAATGAATTGCATCCTAGACATGAATTTTGATGCGATAGTTTGTTTTTCATTTTTGTTGAGTTTGAAATCAATCACCGCACAACGAGAGTGCAGTGGTTCGATGATACGGTTCTTGAAGTTACATGTAAATATGAATCTACAGTTACCAGAAAACTCTTCAATGAATGCCCTGAGTGCAGGCTGAGTTGAATTCGGATTCAGATAATCTGCCTCATCCAGAATGACAACCTTGGTCTGTCCACCAAAACTTACCGTCGAAGCAAAGTCTCTGATTTTTGTCCTAAGAACATCGATACCAGATTCATCGGAACCATTGATTACAATAAAATCAACACCTAGTTCATTACAAAGAGCTTTAGCAACGGTGGTCTTACCAGTACCCGCAGTGCCACACAAAAGCATGTTCGGGATTTCTCCCTGCTGAACAATTTCCGTGAAAGTATTTTTTAGTCTATCGGGTAAAACACAATCTTCAATCGTGTTTGGTCTGTATTTTTCTACCCATAAAAACTCATTCATTTGTTCTCCACTCTTTTCTCATAACCAAATAATCTTCATCGTATGCAGCCAAGTCACGAACCTTCTTGAAGATTCTTGCAGCGACAGCATACTTACTAGTATTCCAATCGGGTTCCTGTGGTTTCACATTCCCCTCACTGTCATACTTTTTGCCATCGTTGTGATTCGCATACCTTCTCGCACGAGTGAATCCCATTTCTAGGAACTTGCGTGCCATGTCCATACCAACAAAGTCATTATTATTTTTGTAGTGTTTGAACATGGAATAGATTCGTTCACTGGATTCTTCTGCTTCTTCGGGAGTTTTAAATCTCCAGTGAGCACAAATCAAATCAGTATAGGGACGAACTAGCAGAACACCCTGTTCACCCCTACCAATCCGATAGAGTTTACGAGTCACTTCACATGTGAAGTCAAGGGACTTGTAGTCCAACTCGTAATCAAACTCTTTCATCGAATTCTCTTTTCAAGAATTTCGATTTGTTGCGAGCGTTTCTCGTTCCAAGTTTCTTCGGAACGGTCTACCAATTTTTTTCCCGACTTAATTTTCTTGGGGAAAAATTTTGCGTCTTTCAAATTTGAAAGAGCAACCTTACGGCGTTCATTAACACCTTTCTTTTTCACAAAAAACTCCTCACGACATTTTGTCTTTTGCGCCAGGCCCATCAAACAATTCTAAAGTCAGCTGACGGCCAGGCATATCAACTGGACTTTCGTTGGTGATGTAATCGAAAACCGTCTCAGCGTCAGAGACCTCAAACGGATCATCGCCAATATTATCACCAAAACCATCTTCGATAAATGTCTTTTCGACTATGCCGTCATTCAACAACAAAGCGTATCGCCAAGAGCGAGAACCAAATGACAAGTTATCTTTGTCTACCATCATACCAATTTCAGCAGTAAACAAACCAGAACCATCGGGGATAGGTTTTACATGTTTAATATTTTGATATCGAAACCAAGCGTTCATGACAAAACTATCGTTCACGGATAAACAATAGATGTCATCCACCCCAGCTTTCTTAAACGCCATATAGTTTTGTTCATACATGGGCAACTGTTTTGCAGAACAAGTTGGAGTGAATGCCCCTGGCAAAGCAAACAAAACTATTCGGCGATCCTTGAAAAGATCACCAGAGGTTAGTGACTGCCATCGATAAGGATTTTCTTCTCCAGCATCTGCCATCTCTTGATCACGGACTCGCGTATTCCACACAATATCCATCGGCACTCGTTGGCCAATTTCTATGTTCATTTTTATCTCCTAACTGGTTTGTGAGGATGGGTCAAGTGCCAACCAGTAAGTTCGATTAGCGTTCTGGAACATCATCACGGGTTTGGTTCCAATAGTCACGGTGTAACTATCTGGGATCACCTTCAGAGATTCGATACTCAATCGAGCATCAAATTCAAGATCACTCTCACCCAGAGACATGGTAAAAGAATTACTCTTTGGTGTGTTTGGATCACCAACTGTAAGTAATACTTCACCGCCACTGGCAACAACTCGCAGGAACGGGGCATTGATAGCAGAAGCCGCACGTTGGATTTTGATGATGCGGTCAGCATCAATATCAAAAACATACTTCGCTTCGACTTCAATCTCTTTGTCGGGGGCAGACTTGATGACGGATGGTTCAGCATAGAAATACTGGAACTGACCGTATCCTGTATTGACAGTGACGGATTCGTCACCAAAAGTCAACTCAGGTTCTTCACTCATGGTCAACAGAGAGAGGAACTGGTTAAGGTCGTAGATAGCAAACTCTTTTGGAAAGGTTTCCAAGACTTCTGCCTTAGACAGAATGTTCATAGAGTTTGCCACCGTAGACAAGCGATTACCTTCACGAACTAACAAGTTAGTGTTGATGGTTGCAAAATTCTTGAGTTGCTCAAGAGTTTCTTTAGATACTTTCATAATATACTCCAATCAAATTCATAATAAAATAGTATCATAAAAAAGGACTAACTGTCAAGGGTTATACTTCACCATATATTGTAGTGTAAGTAATGTTGTTGTCAGTCATATAAGTAGTGTAAGCAGAAGCACCTTGAGGATCATATTGGTCTTGATCCAGCGCGTTGAAATCAGCGGCATAAGCAGCTTGAGCATCAGCATCGGCAAAGTCCATTCTGAACTCAAAAGTTAATTGGTCAGCACTTGTATATGTGCTTGTTGTAACATCACTCCTTCCGCCCAACCATGTCATAAAATTGTTGGAACGAGTAGTGTAGTCACTGTCAGTTAAAGTCATCATCGGAAAGTCAGTCGCAGTATCGGGTCTAACAAACCGTGCAGTCATTCGATAAGCCATTTTAGAAATCTCCCTTGGTTTCTCTCCACTCTATTTATAAAAAAAAGAACAGGACAGGCGGTTGAGAGAGAGTGAGAGAGAGGCCGCCTGTCCTGCCGGCGTGACGCCGGAACTGGTTACTCTTGTTCAATATTTTCTGGATGAGTCATCCATTACTTCCAAGTCGTGAACATAGAGCGCGATGATTGCATAGTGCAACACCTTCATCAAATCTTTTCGGTTGTATCCTTCTTTCTTGCCGTATCGTTGTGCATACTTGAGGATATTTCCGATACAGAATCCCTCACCATGTCCACCATCAATAATAAATTCAGTCGCCTGAAAATTATTGATTGAGTAGTGTTCACCATAGGTGGAATCTATATACGATTGGAGCTCTTTTACAAGAGCTCCTTCGTTGTATTTGTAGTCAATGGGTTTAGAGATCATAGTCATCAGCCTCTGGGTTATCATCACTTTGACCCTCAGTGGTCTCTTCATTGAGATCAACACCAGCATCAACCTTAGTGTAGAGGTCGATGAAGGCAGACTTGGTGTCAGTATCGAATCGGTTGACACACAACTGAATCGCCTTGAGACGGTCATTGAACATAGCGAACGCCTTGACAATGTGTTCCAGACGACGAGTCGAAACCAGTTCATCAATGCCACCCTCATAGAAGGTTTTCCGAATCACATCAGCCCAAGTCACCAACTTGTCTGCAAATTCATCATCGACACAGTTCGCCACTTCCATCTTGTTGAGAATGATTTTTTTCTCTTGAGAAGCAGAAGGGTATTCCTGTTCAACCGTGATTGCGAATCGCTCGAGGAATGCCTCATCAAGAACCTGAGCACCCATGAACTTACCATCATCGGAACCACGGCCCTTGGTGTTGGCAGTAGCGATAATGTTGAAGCCTGGTTGGGGTTGAATCACTTCACCAGACTTTTTGTTGAAGTAGGGTTTACCTTCAAGGATTGCCTGAAGACACATCAACTTGTTTGATCCACGGTCAATTTCATCAAGGATCAGAAGCGCACCGCGTTTCATGGCAGTGAGGACAGGGCCTTCACGATAAACAACATTGCCATCAACAAGCGTATTGCCACCGATCAAATCATCTTCATCGGTCTCAATCGAAATGTTGACACGAATAGCCTCACGTTTTTGGCGAGCAGCGATTTGTTCAACCATCATGGTTTTACCGTTACCAGACAAACCGCAAATGAAAACGGGATAGAACATACCAGATTTTACAATCCGAGTTAGGTCAGTATAGAAACCAAACGGAACGTATGTTTCATCTTTTTGGGGAACTAGGTTATCAACTTCCACAGATAATTTTGCCTGAGTAAGGATTTTCGCGGAAGGCGGTTGAGACTGAATCGTCTCCATCGGAACAATCTTTTGTGGTTTGGCGGAAGGCATTTGAACTACCTGACCAACCATCGATGGATTGAATTGATTGCGACCAACCTTGGCCTCTTTGAAAAACCACATTGGTTTACTGAGACCAGCAGCCTCTGCAACTTCAAGAACTTCTGACTTCGTAAAAATTCCAGTAGCATTGTCGGAATCGGCAAGGGCAGCAAGTAACTGATCTTTCTGTTTAACACTCATAATAAAACTCTCTCATTTAACTCAAATCACTCAATATACAACTAGCTTACTACATACTGTAGCAAATGTCAAGGGGCTTGGCGAAAATAATTTGATTTTCTTTCCCTTAAAAAACAACAACTTAGGCAACCCGATCAATAAATCGGTTGATAAACTGGCGTGAACTAGTCTTTTTCTTCTGAAACTGACGGAATCCACGCAGCAAATCACCCTTCTTTTCGGACTTCACTTCCAACTCATTTTCGGTGGAGTCGAGGTTCTTAGCACCAGCGATCAGAAAACAAGAATCAAATCCCCAAGCGTTGTTAGTTATCTCAGCAAAACCTTCTTTACCAATTTTTTTGTATTCGGGTTCAAAGTAGCGGGGATCGACATACCAATCGTTAGGGCCAGTCAACCAACCAAAAGCATCTTTCATCTTTTTCTTGTTTTTGGTTTCGATCCAGAACTGAATCATGCGACTGCCGGTAACCTGTTTGAAAACAGCAGCGGCAGATTGTTGAAGCATTACCCGATCAGCACCCCACCGAGAACTGTTTGTAGTAGTGGTAGAAACTGAATTCAAACCGTGTTTGATGATCAACTTGTGGCAACCGTCAATGTGACGATGACCGACACTGAGATAATCAGTAGCACCACCGTCAGACAAAACAATCGTACTCAACACTTCGATGTTATTGTTTTCTTTGAACTCATTGGCAACCTTGATAGAAAGCAGATATCCTTGGCACAACGGAGTAGAACCCAGAGACAAGTGCCGTGGAATATCGTAGTAACTCAGGTAGTAATCAGCGTCCTGAGTGTAAGTAAAACAATCTTTCCACTCGAGCATTTGAGTAAAGATTTTTTCATACAGTCGATTAGGAAGATCAGATGAAATCAACTCAACCAAACCATCATCGTCATCAAGAGTCAGAATGTTGTCACCCTGTTGTTGAAGGGTTGCCAACAACTCTCTCCATCCCTCAGCGAACCTTGGTGCAGTATCATTCAAAGCGGCGATGCAACTAGTGAATCCCATGACTTTGAAGGGAATGCCAACTTTTTTACAGAAAGCAACTTGAATCAGCAACTGTTCAATAGTACCAGACATGTGTTGATTCATAGAACCAGACATATCCAACAGCATGAACATACCGTGATTCTTACCAGTAGGCACAACTTCATTGGACAAGAACAAATCTTCTGTCAACTTGTAGGCCCACAACTTGTCTTCGTTCAACTTACCAGTATTGTGGATGGCAGTCTTTTTGAGTTCGGCAGCTTTTCGCTTCATCTCAAACTGCATCACCAACTGATTGATAGCGTCACGATTACGGGACATGAAATCGCGTTTGATTTTGGCGCGAATCTCGGCGTTGGTAATATCAGTGTTCTTGTTCCAATTGAACTCAAAATCCCAAACTTTTTCAGCAGAGTGAACAAAGTAATCTTCTTTGTACCACTTCGGGAAATAAACAGTTTTGACAGGGCAGTCTTCACTAGACAACAAACGCGACTCATTGTCTCTGAACTGACGATCCGTCAAAGAAGAAACACTTTCATTGGTGTCACTCTCTTCTTCAACTGAATCGCTGGAATCATCGGAACTGTAATCAGACTCACTACCGACATCATCAGATTCTTCGGTCTCGCCATCTTCAGTAGTAGATTCAGAACTGGTGGATTCGCCATCTTCAGTCTCTTCGCCTTCATCAGACTCACCAGACTCATCAGACTCACCAGACTCACTAGATTCTGACTCACCATCGGACTGATCATCGGACTGTTCGTCACCTTCTTCATCGGAATCACCAGAGGCAGACTGTTCGGTGTCGGCCTCTTGATCACTGACCGTCGGCGCAGATTGAGACACATCAGTCTGAGGTTGTTGACTCTTAGCAAGTTCAAACAATTCTTTAGCGATTGTTTCTACTTCATCCCACTCGACAGCATTGTCGATGCGGGAAAGAAAAACTTTTTCTTCATCGGTAAATTGAACATTGAGGAATGAACCAACCTTGTAGTGAAGATTGATTCGATCAATCAGAAGCAACTCATTGACATCATCGTATTGACCAAAAAACCCTTTCTTGTAGAGCAACTGATACCCTCGATAGAATGATTTGGCAAGGCCAGGATATCGTTGTTTGACTAGTCGCTCGTTGCGAGCGTCTTCAACTACGTTTAGATATCCCTTGAATGAGGAACCTTCTCGACAAATGGCATCATGCCACCCCTCAGCGGGAGTGACAAGAGCGTGGCCAACTTCATGACCAACAAAAAGATCATAGAGAAAAGCAGGCATGTCTTTCCAGTTTGGAAGAATGACTGTACGACTCTTGAGATCAAATGCCGCAGTAGGAACATTACGATGTTCTACGCCAATATCTTCTGTGGCAAGAAGTTTGGCAAGGTAGGATTTGGACTCAATATTCATGTAACTCTCACTCTCAATATATACATATTATGACAGCTACTGAAGCAAAAGTCAAGGGGCCCGAGCGAAAAAAGTGAAAATAGTTTCCTTTTTAAATCAAGGGCTTACAAATTTATAGGGTTTCTTTTGACAAAATTTGACTCATTCTGGTCTGTTCAGCGAGCAATTCGGTCTGTTTTTCGATTATTTCCGCCTGATCCTGCAATTTTTTCTTCAGTAATCGAATATCATCACCCTGTACTTCGATCAACATCTCTAAATCTTCTTCTTCGGTTTTCATCTAAATCCTCTCAAAATATCGTGTGACCGCCTGTATCCTCTCTATCTGTTTGTCAATGATAGTAGTACGGTTCGGCCAATGAATGTAATCCTTTTCGGGATTCTTTTTAAGATTATATAGCAGAGGCAATATTAGGTTTTCAACATCCTGCAACTTACTAGATACATCCGACTCCAATAAAGCTCGATGTTCATTTATCATACCAGTATTATCAGCAGCAAGAATCCTAGATTCCAACTGTTCTAACTTATCCATAATGGCATCCATCTGATCAGATGATACTTCTGCCTGAACTGGTTGTTGTGTTTTACCGCTCTCTGGTATTTCATCTACCGCAGTAAAACCGAAATCGAAATCGTCTGACATGTTTGCTCCTAGAATGAATGGATATATAACATCCAATCAATAAAAAATATCATCCCCGTCATTAAGGTCAATGCCCCCAAAACTACGCATGTTGGGAACACTGCATTGGCCAAGATAGGGTTATTTATTACCCAACTCTCTAGCTCTTTTTCTGTCATTTCTCTCCTTATCCAATAACAGCATCTACGAATTGTATACTCTCTCCGCACCCACAAGCACTTGCTTCATTTGGGTTGGTAAGTTCTATGTGAGAACCACCCAAGTTCTCTACAAAATCAACTGTGCTACCGATAACTGCGGTGCTGGCAACATCATCCACCACTACGATATCATCAACTAGCGTGCCTCTGTCATCGTTGTCAGTGTATTGCCATTCATAAGAGAATCCAGCACATCCACCACCTTTGATTGACAGTCGAACATACTTAGCGCCGGGCTTTTGGGCAAGTAGATTACTCCAGTATGACTTAGCGGTATCAGTTATCTCCAGCATATCTTTCCTTGTAGTCTTTTATTGCGGCTTTGATGGCGTCTTCCGCCAAAACACTACAGTGAATTTTTACAGGCGGGAGTGCCAGTTCTTCGGCAAGTTCTGTATTCTTTATCTCTGAGGCTTGATCCAGAGTTTTGTCTTTTACCCATTCGG
>MDTC01004024.1_pt1 | contig 10776 bp, 8 predicted proteins | sample 811181 | NCBI WGS metagenome assembly MDTC01 (sample SAMN05326644, study PRJNA326480) | marine metagenome | isolation source: seawater | place: Pacific Ocean: North | collected 2011 | reverse complement strand
TTGGCTTCTATCAAGACCATTGCAGATGATATTGTTGTAGTCGACTCTTTTTCAACGGATAAAACCGAAGAAATTTGTTTACAATTCAATGTGCGCTTTATACAGCATAAATTCGAAGGACATATACAACAAAAAAACTGGGCTTTAAAGCAAGCTAAATATCCACATGTCTTATCATTAGACGCGGACGAGGCACTTGACGAGAAGCTTAAGTCAGATGTGAACTCAGTAAAAAAGAACTGGACAGCGGATGGCTATACGATGAATCGACTTACGAATTATTGTGGCCAATGGATCAAACATTGTGGATGGTATCCCGACAAAAAGCTTCGCCTATGGGATACACGGCTTGGTGATTGGGGCGGAACAAACCCTCATGATAAAGTAATCATGCAAAAGGGAACACGCATTACTCATCTTAACCATGATATTCTTCATTACTCATTTTATACCATAGACCAACATTTAAAACAAATTGATTTTTTCACCGACATTAGTGCCAAAGCGGCATTTGACAAAGGCGAAAGAAGCTCAAGTTTTAAAATCATCTATAAATCTGCATTTAAATTTTTTAGGGATTATATCCTGAAATTAGGTTTCCTTGATGGTTACTATGGATTTATTGTTTGTAAAAATTCTGCTTTTGCAAAGCAAATGAAATACAGAAAACTTCAAGAACTGAATAAAAGTAGGAACTGAATAAATGGAAAGAAAAGATGTTATATTATTTAATAGTAACGCTTTTCCAGATCGCCTCTATCTCTCTCAAAGAATGTGTCCAGCTAGTAGTAGAAGGCGCGTCAACGTACCCAGAAATACAAATTAGCTTATTTGTTTTAGGGTGCACAAAGTGAAAGGACCAAAAAGCTCCACCTGTCGTATGAATTGCTTTCCCTTTAAAAACAAACATACCACGCATTTCGATACCTGAAATACTTCCATTATAATTAGAACTCTTCGAAGACTCTGGATAAACTAAATCTGTGTATTGCGTTCCCATGTACAAGCGCGAGGTTTCATGAGGAACATTGTATTTAAGCATCGTATCTCTCGCCTGAAGTAGATTTTTATGGCTTAGCTGTGAAGAATCATTGAACGGGTATTGGTAGACCATTACTCCAGAATAAATCGCGCCAACATCTTGCTGGCCGGTACCAATAAATTCGATAGGCCTTGAAGCATTAGGAAGCTGAATTCGATAAAAATTAGGTTGAGAGGCAACAACATTTGCACCATCGGGAAGCTCAATATGAATACCAAAACCATCTGCAATTTTATCATTTACATAGGGGCTCTGTTTTTCCCTAAAATACTTTCGGATACGATTCCACTCTGCAGTATCAAAAGAATAATGCACCTCTTGTAATCCATCTCTACAAGTAGCATAAAGATCCTCAATGTTTTTTGCAGTTATTTCAATCACTAGCTGACGGTTTGCCCATACATCTTTTCTAGAAACGATCGATGGCTCTGACGCTGTATAACCTTTATCTATGGTCAAAAAAAGAATATTGCGATGTCTCTTAATTGCTCCCTCAAAAGTTTTTGAATTTCTATGTACTAATTCAAAAGTTGGTACATCTGGCCAATAAGGCATAATAAACTGCGTCAATGCCGTATCCATCTCATTGGTTAATGGCGCCTGCCAAATCGCATCATCGCAAACCACCAAAATTTCTCCGACCTTACCCGTAACATTTAGCCCTGCTAGGTTTTTTTCATCACAACTAGACAGACCAGCTAAAATGAGCAAACAGCAAACAATACTAAAGGCTTTCATATTATCGGATTCTTATTTTTTGTCCTATTGATATCCGGTTGATATTGACGCGAGGGTTCAATCGCTTTAGCCTTGACTGAGACATTCTGTGCTTTTCAGCAATATGACCAAAAGTATCTCCGCTCCTTACAGTGTAATATTTTCGTGTTGTTGGACTTACTGCCGGTTTTGGTTTCGGCTTTGGTGCAGTTATTTTTTTCTCCGTTTCTATACGCAAGTGTTGACCAATGTATATGTTAGAAGTTTTTAACCCGTTCCAATTCATGATTGCATCAGAGCTCACGCCATAATAGGCAGCTACTGACTTCAAGACATCTCCTGATTGAACCTTGTGGTAGTAGATATTTAATGTTTTTTGAATGGTATCTCCCGACGCGGAATCTTGTACAAAAATCTGTTTTACTTGAACTTCATCTGTTCCAAATATAGAGTGCTCTAGGGCCATTAATGAATCCTCTAAACCTGCTATCAAACTAATTTTCTTGTACGGCCCAGTGAGACAATAAGGAGGTTCTGCCTTAGGAATGTATGTTGTTTTATAGATCGGGTTAAACTCCTTTATTTCTTCTAAAGGCCAATCAATCACCTTTGAAATTGTTCCCATGTGAATGGAAGACTTAAAGCACAAAGTATCTGTTTCAATATTATGTAAATTAAATTTTACAGGAAAAATATTATGCTCCTTATGATAGGTCATTAAATAAGCTGCAGCAATAAAGTTTGGCACATAACCCCTAGTTTCTTGGGGAAGATACGGCCTGACCTCCCAATATGTTTTTTTATTACCTGATCTCCTTATTGCTTTATTGACATTTCCTGGACCAGCATTATATGCCGCGAGTGCTAAATTCCAATCGCCATAAATGCCATATAATTTTTTCAAATATCTGCATGCAGCATCCGTCGCTTTTTCTGGATCCATTCTCTCATCTACATAAGAATTTTCTTTGAGCCCAAAATAGAGGCCCGTGCGGTACATGAACTGCCATAACCCGAGGGCACCGACGCGAGATTTAACATTAGGCCGCAAACCACTTTCAATAACCGAAAGATATTTAAGCTCAATAGGTAATCCGTAAGCGGATAGCTTAGAGGCAAACATATCGAAAAACAATGGAGAGCGCCCCAATACGACTTTAATGAAACCACGTCTTTTTTGAAGGAAATACTTGATTGTACTCAAAGTACTTTGATTGCAATCCAAATGAAATGGACTTATTTCATTCATTTCGTCCAATCTTTCGCAATAAACCTCATCTGAGTATACTGGAAGATCTGTCGGAAGGTATTCAAGTACTTGCCTTATAGAGTCGATATTTTCTAAAGCCTCATATTCCAAATAAAACGCATTTAAGCTCTGTTCAACAGTATTCAAAAATGGGTCCTTATGCAAAGAATCTCCTATTTTAGGAGGGTTAGTTGGCTGAGAAAAGCCCGAAAAAGCGATCGCTAAAAAATAGATGAATACCCTTATGTTCATTACGTAAAATATTTCTTGATTGCCTCTGAATAATAAATAAGTTTTTCTTCTTCGTTACAAGCTGACATGAGCTGCAGTCCAAAAGGCATGCCGTTAGTATGTTCACCAAAAGGAATACTTATTGCAGGGTGTCCTGTAATATTTGCATGAACTGTAAATATATCTTGGAGATATAATTGAAGCGGATCTGAAATAGAGCCTAGCTCAAAGGCGGTAGACGCCGTTGTCGGCATTACCAAAACATCTACCTCTTCGAAAATAGCATTGGTTGCTTGCTTTGCCAAACGTCGAACTTTTTGTGCCTTGGTGTAATAGGCATCATAATAGCCATGAGATAGCACAAAAGTACCGGTCATTATTCTTCTTTTTACCTCCTCACCAAAGCCTTCTGAACGAGAGTTTTTATACGTCTCTTCCACACCCTTTGAAGCTTCACTTCGGTAGCCATAATGAACCCCATCGAAACGAGATAAATTAGAAGATGCCTCAGCTGTAGATAAAACGTAGTAGGTCGGTACTAAATGATCTAGATAAGGAAAGCTAAAATCACGAACGTCTATATTCTCCTGTTGTAAAGAATCCTTTAAAAGATTTACTTTCTTTTTTATTTCTGGGTCGAGACCTTCATGATTCATATATTCAGTAAGGAATCCGATGCGTAATGGTCTATTTTCATCATACGTTAAGGGGTGTTCTGCTATGGACGTCGAGTCCATTGAATCTTTCCCTTGTGTCAAGTCAAAAATTAACTTTATATCACTTAAATCATTTGCAAAAATCCCTATTTGATCAAACGATGAACCATAGGCGATTAAGCCATAGCGGCTCAATCTTCCATAGGAAGGTTTTAATCCAAAGGTATTGGTCCAAGATGCAGGCTGGCGCACAGATCCTCCTGTATCGCTTCCCAATGATACCGTACACATACCCGCTGATACTGCAACTGCAGAACCACCGGAAGAACCACCTGGAACATATTTAGGGTTTATATTATTTTTTACTGGACCATAAAATGAAGTTTCACTTGCACTACCCATTGCAAATTCATCACAATTCAGCCTACCAATAACAATTGCATCTTCGTTTATAAGCTTTTGTAAAACAGTCGCTGTAAACAAGGATTCGAAATTATCTAAGATTTTAGAAGCGGCAGAAACCTTATGCCCTTGATAACATATATTGTCTTTAATGCCTAGTATAACTCCTGCAAGCTTACCTGCTGTTCCTTTTTTGATCTTATCATCGATTTTAAGAGCGGCCTCACGGGCAGAATCTGAAAAAACCTCAACAAATGCATTGAGATCATTACATTCGGTTATTCTAGAAAGGCTTTCTTCAACAATCGACGCTGCTGAAGTACCAGATTGAATGGCCTGTTTTATATCCGCAATCGTCCTAAACATGAAAACTTACTTTGACTCTTTTTCGTCTTCTGATTCTGAGTCATTTGAAGCTTGATCTCCTTTTGACGCGTTTTTGAATTCGTTGACTCCTTTACCGAGTCCTTTCATTAATTCAGGGATTTTTTTACCACCGAAAAATAATACAACGATTACTAAAACGATAATTAAAATTTGTGGACCACCTACAGCACCTAAATAAAACATATACTTAACTTTTAATTACAAACAAATGTAGTGAATAAAACGAAGCCTCATACCCTTAAAAAAGTCTCAACTTAAAGCTTTCTAGCTACCTCAACTTCCTCATAAGCCTCAACGATATCGCCAACCTCAATATCATTGTATTTATCAATATTCAAACCACATTCGTAATTGTTCTTGACTTCTTTAACATCATCTTTGAAACGTTTCAAGGAACCAAGCTCTCCAGAGTGAACAACTATTCCATCACGAATAATTCGAATCATGGAGTTTCGTTTTATAATCCCTTCGAGTACAAAACAACCTGCGATGGTACCGACTTTCGTGATATCAAAGGTCTCCCTAATCTCTGCTGAACCAACAATTTTCTCCTCAATATCAGGAGAAAGCATTCCTTCCATGGCGGCCTTAATTTCTTCAATTGCTTTATAAATAATAGAATAAAGTCTAATATCTATTTGCTCATTTTCAGCAAGTTTTCTTGCACCCATCGTAGGTCTCACCTGGAAACCAAGTATGATCGCATCAGAAGCTGAAGCCAAATTAACGTCTGCCTCAGATATCGCACCTACTCCTTTGTGTATAATGTTTACTTGGATTTCTTGAGTAGATAAATTCAATAAGGCATCCGAAAGTGCCTCGATAGAACCATCAACATCTCCTTTGATAATAAGGTTCAACTCTTTGAAGTCACCAATTGCTAATCGTCTTCCAATTTCATCTAAAGTGATATGCTTCGTTGTTCGAAGGCCCTGTTCACGGTATAGCTGTTCTCTCTTCGTGGCAATAGATTTTGCTTCTTTTTCGTCCAGCATGACATTAAAATTGTCACCCGCACTTGGCGCTCCATTTATTCCTAAAACAGATATGGCTTGAGATGGACCTGCTTCCTTCATTGCAATACCTTTTTCATCATGCATTGCACGAACCCTACCATGGTGTCTTCCGACCAATAGAACATCGCCAATCTTTAAAGTACCCGCTTGAACAAGCATATTTGTTATGTAACCCTTACCCTTATCTAAAGAAGCTTCAATCACAGTTCCCAATGCCGGTTTTGCAGGATTCGCTTTAAGGTTAAGCATTTCCGCCTCTAATAATACTTTTTCAAGAAGCTCTTCAATATTTAAATTCTGCTTGGCAGAAATTTCTTGACACTGATACGTTCCTCCCCAATCCTCAACCAAAATATTCATAGCTGAAAGCTGTTCTCGAATTTTATCAGGACTTGCACCAGGCTTATCAATTTTATTTATTGCAAAGATCATTGGAACACCAGCAGCCTGAGCGTGAGAAATTGCTTCTTTCGTTTGAGGCATAACATCGTCATCAGCGGCAACAATAATAATCGCAACATCAGTCACCTGAGCTCCCCTTGCACGCATCGCTGTAAAGGCCTCATGACCGGGTGTATCTAAAAAGGTCATTTTACGGCCATCCTTTAGCACTAAAGAATATGCGCCAATATGCTGTGTGATTCCTCCTGCTTCACCTTCTGTAACATTCGCATCACGAATCCTGTCCAATAAAGACGTCTTACCATGATCAACATGACCCATAACGGTGATAATCGGAGGCCTATCTATAAGATCTTCCTCGCTGTCTTCGACCGTAGGAATTGATTCTTGAACCTCAGCACTTACAAATTGTGTTTCATAACCAAATTCATCCGCAACGATTTGAATCGTTTCGGCATCCAACCTCTGATTGATTGATGCAAAAATACCTAATGACATACAAACTGAAATAACCTGAGTAGGCTGAATGCTCATCATTACAGCAAGTTCAGACACTGTCACGAACTCAGTAAGCTTTAAGATTTTCTCTTGAAGTTCAGCTGCCTCCATTTCTTCTTGACGACGCTGCGCAACACTTTCTCTCTTTTGTCTTCTATTCTTTGATGCTTTTGACTTACCACCTTTATTTGAAAGTCTAGCAAGCGTATCTTTAATTTCCTTCTGAATATCCTTTTCAGAAATTTCAGCTTTTTGAGGTTTATTGGATTGGAATTTAGAATTCCCCCCTTTTGCTCCAGGCGCAGGGGTTTCTACTTTCTTAATTCTCTTTCTCTTTCTTTTATTGGCATTATCAGCCTTCGAATTACCAGAGCTTTTTTGCTTTTCTACCGGTAACTCAATTTTACCCAAAACAGTAGGGCCAGTGATTTTTTTTCGTTCTATTTTGATGGTCTCAATCTCATCTTTTTTCGCAGGTGCTTCCTGTTCTGCCTTTACTTTTTCAATCTTTTCAGGCTCCGCATTCGCTTCTTCAGCTTTTGGTGTTTCTTTCTTTGGCGTGTCAGTAGGCGCATCGGAAGGAGTTTCATTGGTTTTTTCTTCAGCCTTTTTTTTAGGCTTTAATGCATTTAAATCAATATTTCCGACAACCTTGAGTCCAGCATCTGGCTTAGCCGGAGCTGGAGCCTCATCCTCAGCAACCTTTCGTTTGATTTCCTCGACATTGAGCTGTGGCTCCTCTTTGACAACTGGAGCTTCCTCTTTTTTAGTGTCTTCGATAGACAGAGATTCTCTTTTTTCACGATTTGTGAGAACACCCTTAGATTTTTCTTTAAGGTCTTGGTCAGCCGCAAATTCGTCACACAACATTTCGTAGTGCTCCTTATCGAGCTTGGTATTCGGATTTGTGTCAATAGTAATTCCCTTAGAACTAAGAAATTCTACAATAGTTGGCAAACCCACATTGAGCTCTCCCGCTGCCTTACCTAATCTAATCGGTCTTCCTGCCATAATTTATTTTCGATTTACAATCGATTTCCAAATTTATTCAAATTCCGCATTCAATATACGAAATACTTCCTCAATGGTCTCTTTTTCTAGATCTGTTCTTTTTACCATATCTTCAACACTAATCTCCAAAACAGACTTCGCTGTGTCACATCCAATCGCCTTCAACTCATCAATGATCCAGCTATCAATTTCATCAGCAAATTCTTCTAAATCAACATCTTCAATATCTACTTCCCCATCTCTGTAAACATCAATTTCATAACCACACAATCGACCGGCCAATTTAATATTGTTACCTCCTCTACCAATGGCTAAAGAGACCTGGTCTGGCTTAAGGAATACTTTTACACGCCCCTCCTCTTCAACGATTTCAATAGAAGTGATCTTTGCTGGAGATAGCGCCCTTTGAATCAAAAGTTGGTTATTGGTTGTAAAGTTAATGACATCAATATTTTCATTTCGAAGCTCACGGACAATCCCATGGATTCTTGAACCTTTCATTCCAACACATGCGCCTACTGGATCAATTCTGTCATCATAAGACTCGACAGCAACCTTAGCTCTTTCACCAGGTTCTCTCACAATGTTCTTAATTGTGATCAATCCATCAAATACTTCAGGAACTTCCAGCTCAAATAAGCGCTCTAAAAACTCAGGTGCTGTTCTAGAAAGGATAATTACTGGGGTACTATTACGCATATCCACTTTAGAAACAACAGCTCTAACAGATTCTCCTTTTTTGAAGAAATCAGATGGGATTTGTTCAGATTTTGGCAGAATCAGCTCATTACCATCGTCATCCATAACAAGAATCTCTTTTTTCCATACTTGGTAAACTTCACCTGTCATGATTTCACCAACACGCTCCTTGTACTTCTTATAAATATGGTCTTTCTCTAATTCTAAAATACGAGAGATCAGGTTTTGTCTTAATGAAAGTACATTTCGTCTTCCAAAATCTGCAAATCGAAATTCTTCTGTTACCTCCTCACCTATTTCAAAATCTGGCTCAATTTTAATCGCATCAGAATAAGCAATTTCTGTATTTGGGTCTTCAACCTCACCATCATCTACAATTTCTTTATTCAAAAATATCTGAACATCTCCTTTATCAATATTCACAATGATATCGATGTGTTCATCGGTGTTGAACTTTCGCTTAAACATCGCTCGAAAAACATCTTCGAGGACATGCTGCATCGTCTGCTTGTCAATGTTTTTTAGCTCCTTAAATTCTGAAAACGAATCTACCAATTCAATACTATTCATATTCTATTATTTAAATGATATAATAATTTTTGTTTCTTTTAATTCTTTCATCTTTATATTGTAAACTTCCTCAACCCACTCCTTCTTCTTTCGGCCTTCCACTTTTTTCTTAACTCGGTCCATAAGCTGAATTTCTTCAGGACTAAAAGAAATCAGTTCTCCCTCAATTTTAGAGTCATCGTTTAGCTTTACCTTAACCCTTTTACCAATATTTTTAAGGTATTGGTTTTCGTGTCGAAATGGTTTATCTAAACCAGCAGAAGAAACATGTAGTTCAAAATCAGCTTCATCTCTGTCTAAATTATGCTCAATATTTCTAGACACCGACATACAATCCTCAACAGCAACATACCCATCTACTCTATCCAGCTCAACGCGTATAACATTACTTGATGATATAGTCATATCAACCACATAAAGGTCCTTGTTTAGCTCTTGAATCCGTTCATCGATTAAAGCCGTTATTCGCTCTTTTGAAATCATGTCAATCTTGCTTAAAAAAAGAGGGGACTTTCGTCCCCTCTTTGTATAAACCTCATATTTGTGAACACAAAGATATAACATTTCCCCTAATAAAAAAGGAATAAGCCTTACATTTATATTTATGCTGGTAGAAATAAATGATAAAATAGTCTCCACTGAGGTCTTTTCAGAGGAATTCGTTTGTGACCTTTCAAAATGTAAAGGTGCCTGCTGCGTAGAAGGTGACGGAGGAGCCCCGCTAAAAGAATCTGAACGTATCTTAATAAAAAAAAACCTTGAAAAAATAAAACCCTTTATGAATAAAAAAGGGATTGATACTATAGAAAAAAAGGGATTCTTTTACGAAGACGAGGAAGACCTTCCCGCCACCCAGCTTGTGAATAAGAAAGAGTGTGTTTTTGTTTATTTCAATAAGGACAATAATCATGCAATGTGTTCTATTGAACATGCCTACAAGGAGGGTGCTATTTCATTCAATAAGCCAATATCTTGTCATTTATATCCCATACGAACAAAAGACTTTAACGAGTTCACTGCTTTGAACTATGAACGCTGGAATATATGCAGCCCTGCATGCGATTTAGGTGCATCACTCAAATTACCAGTGTATAAATTCCTCAAAGAACCTTTAACCCGCGCGTACGGTGAGAACTTTTATAAAGAACTTGAAAAAGTTGACGCTGAGCTAAAGAATCAAGAAAAGTAATCTTAATGCTCTTCCTCTCCTTCTGCAAGAGGTTCAGTCTGCATAATGAAGTCAACCTCCGAACCTGGCTTAGAATAATCATATGGCCACCTGTGCACAGTTGGTAGGTCTCCTGGCCAGTTTCCGTGAACATGCTCAACAGGAGTAGTCCATTCGAGGGTAGTTGATCTCCAAGGATTTTGAGGTGCTTTCGGACCTCTATAGATACTGTAAAAGAAATTAAAAAGAAATATAACTTGAGCAACTGCCGAAAAAATAGCAAACGATGTTACAATTACATTTAAATCCATCATCATATCCAATGCGCCTTGGTCAAACTCTTCATAAACAGAATAGTTATAATATCTTCTAGGAGCTCCAGCTAAACCAACAAAGTGCATGGGGAAAAACACACCATAAGCGCCAATTATGGTAAACCAAAAATGAACATACCCTAGTCGTGTATTCATCATTTTACCAAACATTTTAGGGAACCAATGATAAACACCACCAAACATTCCAAAGACAGCCGACATTCCCATTACGATGTGAAAGTGAGCTACAACAAAGTAGGTGTCATGTATGGCAATATCGAGGGCTGAATCTGCCAAAATAATCCCTGTTACACCACCTGTTATAAATGTAGAAACCAAACCAATGGCAAACATCATTGCAGGCGTTAAAACCAAAGAACCTCGCCAAAGGGTAGTTAAATAATTAAATACCTT
>MDTC01164665.1_pt1 | contig 10777 bp, 9 predicted proteins | sample 811181 | NCBI WGS metagenome assembly MDTC01 (sample SAMN05326644, study PRJNA326480) | marine metagenome | isolation source: seawater | place: Pacific Ocean: North | collected 2011 | reverse complement strand
TGGAGACTGGAGACTGGAGACTGGAGACCGCCCCGCCTCTCCCCTGGCCGCGGCAACGCGACTCCCCGCCAGCGGATCGAGCCCCGCCACCCCCCCGCCCGCAGCAACCCGACTCTGCGCCCACTACTCCAGCGGCAGCACGTAGAACCAGACCGCGGCGAATTGCGTGGCCGCGCCGGCGAGCACGAAGAAGTGCCAGATCACGTGGTGGAAGGGGAGCTTGTACCAGGTGAAGAAGACCACGCCGAGGGTGTAGAGCAGGCCGCCGCCGAGCATCAGCCCGAGGCCCGCCCAGGGCATGGCCATGATGATGGGCCAGGCGGCGACGAGGCCGACCCAGCCCATGACGATGTAGAGCGTGACCGACAGCCAGGGGAGGCGCCCGATCCAGATGGACTTGTAGATCATGCCCAGGATGGCGAGGCCCCACACGACGCCGAAGATGGACCAGCCCCAGCCGCCGCGGATGGTGACCAGGGTGAACGGGGTGTAGGTCCCGGCGATCAGCAGGTAGATCGCGATGTGATCGAGAACCCAGAAGATGTGCTTCAACTTGGGGTTCTGGAAGGCGTGGTAGAGCGTGGACGCGCTGAAGAGCACGACCAGCGTCGCGCCGTAGATGGACAGCGCGACGATGCGCCATGGGTCGCCGTCCATGGAGGCGAAGACCACCATCAGGGTCAGCGCGGCCACGCCCATGAGGGCGCCGATGCCGTGGCTGATGGCGTTGGCGATCTCCTCGACCACGCTCTGCTGGCCGGGAAGGTCGGAGAGGTCTGGCGTGCGCGTTCCCATCGGGTGTCCTCGGGGGGTCCTACCAGCCTTGACACGTTCATCACGGTTGTCGCGTCAACGCTTGTCGATGGTCACGGAATCGGAAGAGGACCGCCGTACGAGGCATCGCCTCGCCCGCGCGCCGAAAAAAACAACGAAGGTGGCTTTTTGCCACCGAGCCCACGAGGTCGGCGCGCGGGGCGAGGCGAGTGCGACGCTCCACCATCGGATGGCACGACATCGTCTTGAGAGAAAATGTGGGCTCGCATCGAAGAACGGAGCCGCAGTGACCCTGGAACCCCTCGCTCGTGCGCTGCGCAGCGTGATCCCCGACCCGTTCGTCATCGCGATCTTCCTGACGATCACAGCGCTCGGGGTCGGGATCGCGCACGGCATGGCGGCCGGGGACCTCGACGTGATGGCTCTCGTGGACGCGTGGGTCAGCGGGTACGTGCCGCCGGACGCACCGCCGGGAACGAAGGCGCTGGGCGGGCTCTGGTCGCTGCTGCCGTTCGCGATGCAGATGTGCCTCATCCTGGTCACCGGCTTCGTCGTGGCCAGCACGCGGCCGGTTCGCTGGCTCATCGATCGGCTCGCCGCGATCCCCACCGGGACCCGCAGCGCCATCGTCGTCATCGGCTGCGCGGCGATGGCGCTCGCGCTGGTCAACTGGGGACTCGGGCTCATCGGCGGAGCGCTGCTCGCCCGTGAGGTCGGTCGCGCGCTCAAGGCCCGCGGCGTGGCCGTGCACTACCCGCTCCTCGCCGCAGCCGGGTACCTGGGCCTCGCGGTCTGGCACGGGGGGCTGTCCGGATCCGCGCCGCTCAAGGTGACCAGCCGGGACGGACTGAACGACGTGCTGGGCGGGGTGCTCGGCGGGCAGATCGACGTGATGAGCCTGTCGGACACGATCTTCAGCCTGCGCAACCTGGTCGTGACCCCGCTCGCCGGCATCGCCATGCTGGGGGTGCTGCTGCTCCTCGTGCCCTCCGACCCCGCCCGCTTCCGCCAGGCGCCCGACGTGCGAGATGACCGCTCGAACGCCGATGACGACGCGGCCCCAGGCGCCGCGGGCTGGCTCGAGCGCACCCCGTGGGCCAACCTCGCCCTCGCCGCCCTGATGCTCGCCTGGATCGTGCCCTGGCTCGTCCGCGGCGGCCTCATGGGGCTGACCCCCGACAGCATGAACCTGCTGTTCCTGGCGCTCGGCCTGGTGCTCGCGGGAGGGCCGGCCGCCTACATGCGCCACGCCGCCGAGGGTGCCCGGGCCTGCGCGGGGATCATCATCCAGTTTCCGCTCTACGGCGGGATCCTCGGGCTGCTTGTCGCCGGTGGGGTGGTCGGCGTGCTCCAGGGGATGCTGCCGACCAGTGGGTCCGGACTCTCCCTCGCGACGTTCCTCTCCGCCGGCCTGCTCAACCTGTTCGTGCCGTCGGGGGGCGGACAGTGGGCCCTGCAGGGACCGCTGGTCATGCAGGTCGCCGCGGAGCACGGCATCGAGCCCGGCCGGGTCGTGCTCGCGCTGGCGTGGGGAGACCAGTGGACCAACCTGTTCCAGCCGTTCTGGGCGCTGCCCCTGCTGGGGATCACTGGGACCCGAGCGGGCGATCTGCTAGGTCCGACCTTGCTCGCCGGCGTCGCAGCAGGCATCGTGTTCGCCTTGGGGGCAGCGATCGGATGAGCCAGCTCGAGCGGCGCGAGGAGGGGCACGTGACGGTGCTCGCCTGGGACCAGCCCAGCGGCGAGCGGCGTGAGGTCGAGGTCAGCGGGCGCCGGCTCAAGATCGTGGACCACGGCCGGGGGCGCGTCACCGAGCACGCCGTCGTGCCGTGGGTCCTCGTCCAGCGGGTCGGCGTCGAGCAGGGCGACGGGGTCGCGACGGTGTCGCTACACACCGATGATGGCGTCGTGCACGTGGCGATCGCCATCGAGATCGAGCTGGCCGAGGCGCTGCGTGATGGCCTCGAGTCCCTCCGGGAGCGCAGCAGCGGGCGCTCGCCCATGTCCGCGCGCCGGGTGCTCCAGCACATCTCCCACCAAGGGGGTGCCGAGCCGGATCACTCGCGGGACTGGCATCCGGACGTGCGGCAGCGGCACCAGATCACCGAGCAGTACGGCTCGGTGGTCGTGCGCGCCCACATCGACCACGCCGAGGTGATCGTCGCCCGGGCGGACCACGCTCGCACCGTCGGCCTCACCTGGATGGGGATCGCCGTCGGCGCGTTCAGCGGCTTCGCCCTGCTCTTGATCGCGGTGATCGTGCTCGCCAGCCGCGTCGCGACCAGCGCGGTGGTGGGCGCGGTCAGCCTGATGCTCGCCTGCGCCCTGCTCTGCACCACGGGCGCGGGGCTGCTGCTGGCCGTGCTCCGCCGCCAGAGTCCCACCACCACCCTCGAGCTGTCCCAGCACGGCGTCCGCACCGGGGGTCGACTGGTGCCCTGGTCCGCGCTGAAGCTGTGCTACCTCAAGGAGCTCGGCCACGGAAACTGCGCGATCCACGCGGATACTCCCGAGGGCAGGGTGCCGCTGGTCGCGCGCATGCTGCTCGCGGACGCCCCGTGGCTGGTGACCCGCATCGAGATGGCCCGGCCGATCGCGGTGGAGTCCTTCGATGACACCGAGCCAGACGGCGTCCTCGACGAGGCAGGCAAGGCGCTCCTCGACCTGCGGGACAAGGTCGCGGACCGCTGAGGCAAGCCCGCTGCAAAGCACGTCTGCACCGGGGCTGCCGACCGGATACGGCCGCTGACCACGCCGGAGTGCCCATGTTCGAGATGACCGAGGATCAGCGCGCCCTCGCCGAGGCGGTGTCGGGCTTCTGCACCGACCTGCTCGGCCCCACCCTCGAGGCGGACGACGAGGAGGAGCTCTTTCGCAAGGAGTTCATCCAGGCGATGGGCGAGCAGGGCTTCTGCGGCGTCGCAACTCCCGAGGAGCACGGTGGACTCGGGCTCGGCTACCTCGACTACGCCATCGTGCTGGAGGAGATCGCCAAGGTCAGCGCCAGCTACGCGGTGAGCATCGCGGTCACCGGCCTGCCCCAGATGATCCTGGCAAAGTTCGGCGCCCCCACCCAACAGGAGCGCTGGCTGCCCGGGCTCGCGGCGGGGGAGCTCCTCGGCGGCTTCGCCCTGTCCGAGCCCGAGTCCGGCTCCGATGCCGGCAGCCTCAAGACGACCGCGGTGCGGGACGGCAAGGACTACGTGCTCAACGGCACCAAGTTCTGGATCACCCACGGCGGATACGCCGACGTGTACGTGTGCATGGCGCGGACCGGCGGCGATGGGCCCAAGGGCGTGAGCGCCTTCTTGCTTCCCGGCGATGCTCCTGGACTCTCCTTCGGCAAGAAGGAGAAGAAGATGGGCATGCGCGCCTCGCCGACGGTGGAGCTGGTGCTCGACGGGGTGCGGCTGCCCGAGAGTGCGCGCATCGGTCCGGAAGGCTTCGGCTTCAACGTGGCCATGGCCGCGCTCGACTCGGGGCGGATCACCATCGGCGCCACCGCGGTCGGCATCTGCCAGGCTGCCCTCGACTACAGCGCCGCCTACGCCTGCGAGCGCCGGCAGTTCCGCACGTCGATCATCGACTTCCAGGGCGTGAGCTTCATGCTCGCCGACATGGCGACCCAGACGGACGCCGCGCGGTTGATGGTGCACCGGGCCGCCTGGCTGCGCGATCAGGGGAGAGATCACAGCAAGGCTGCCGCCATGGCCAAGCTGCACGCCACCGACACGTGCATGGCGGTCACGACGGACGCGGTCCAGGTCCTCGGCGGCTACGGATATGTGAGGGAACACCCCGTGGAACGCTACATGCGCGACGCCAAGGTCATGCAGATCGTCGAGGGCACCAACCAGGTTCAGCGCCTCGTGATCGGCCGTCACCTGAAGCGTCAGCACACTGCCTGAATCCGGTGCGGGGACCGATGTATACTGCCGGCCTTGGAAGAGGGATGGTGACCCGATCATGAAGCGGTGCCCCGAATGCGAGTCCACGTTCTCGGACCGCATCGACTTCTGCTTTCACGACGGCAGCGTGCTCGTCGGAGCCGAGGCAGGGATGACGGACGGGGCGGACCCTGCCCTCGATCCGCCGTCGCTGGACGATGGGCTCGACCTGCCCAGCCTGGACGTGCCCTCGCCGGTGAACCCGGGCACCCAGCGCCGCTCGGACCTGACGCCGGTGCCGCTGTCGCGCCTCAGCGTGCCGGGCGCGCTGATGGAGCTCGACGAGCCGCCGGTCAGCCCGCTGGCGGCTCCGCCCCCACCGCCACGGCCGGGCGCCGACCTCGCTGCTGAAGCCGGGGTGGTCGATCGCGGTCCCTCCGCGGGGCCGTCGCCCTCCCTCGACGACACCGACCCGGGAATCGATGACAGCCCTGCTGACGGGATCAGCAAGGACACGCCGATCACCGCGGGGGAGGGGGCGCGGGTGGGCTCGCCGCCAGTGCGCCTCGATCCCTCGACCGCGTCCCAGCCTCCGCTGCCCCCCGACTCCGAGCTCCGCGAGGCGCCCGACGAAGAGGCCTGGATGGCGGACCGGCCGGCCCGGAGGGCGGTGGACGGCGATGCTGCGGCGGCTGGCGACGGCGACGACCCGTCGGAGGACTGGTACACCGCCGTGCCCATGTGGGCCTGGGTGGCCGGTGGCGTCGTCACCATCCTCGTCATCGGCGGTGCGGCCCTCTTCGCCCTCGGTGGTCTGGGAGCGCTCGGCGCGGCCTCGGCCCGGGTGGCAGGCAACCCCGATCGGGAGGGTGGCGACACCCGCATGGAGCCCCAGGAACTCACGCCGATCGACGAGGCGCGCTTCCCCGAAGGCGACGACGAGCGCTTCCCCGAGGAGCCTCTGCAGGTGGGCGTGATCACGGCGGACACGGACGCCGTCGTCGCGGACAGTGACGCGGCCGACACTGACGCCGCGGGGGTCGCGGAGGAGCCAACGGTTGGGACCCCCGATGGCGGCGCTCCGACCGACACCGGTGGCTCGGACAACGGGCCGGGCCTCACCGTTGGCGTGCGTCCCAGTGATCGCGGCGGGCCCTCGGGCGACGGCGCAGGCGAGGGGAGCGCACAGGGCGGCTCCGCCGGTGGCTCGACCACGGGTGGTTCGACGGAGACTCCGGGTTCGACCGATGCAACGACGGGAGGCTCTGGCTCGCCGACCGCGCCGACCACCGACGGCGCGGGAACCGGCGGGGACCCGGCGGCCTCGCCGTGGGGCGTGGTCACCGATCCCGCCAGCGGCGGGGGCTCCGAGCCCGCGGCCGACCTGGTCGCGGTGACCGTCTCGATGGACGGCGACGCGTCCGACCTCACCCTCTATGTGGACGGCAAGGTCCAGCGCGGCCCCTGGCCCCACGTCGTCAACGTGCCTCCGGGCATGCACATGTTCCGCGTCACCGACACCGGCGGCAAGGAGTACGAGATCGGAAAGCCGATCCGCAGCAGCAGCACCGGCTCGGTGTCGCTACAGCTCATGCGGCCGTAGGACCGGCCGGAACGGCTGCGGGGACACCGGGGGACCCGTCGGCGGGGGCGGGCCAGGAGCCTAGAAGCGACCGCCGAGGGTGACCCGCGCACCGCCCTGGGTCGGCGCGACCGACAACGAGGCCTTGCCCAGGGTGCGCCGGCCGAACACGTGGTTCAGCACGACCGAGGTCACATAGTAGCCGCCGACCGACAGGGCCGCGTGCTCCGGGATCGACTGGGACTCGTTGCCCGTCGCGACGACCCACAGCGCGGTGGTCGGCACGGCGACGCCGATGGCCATGCCGAAGCTCTGCATGTCCCCGCGCTTGAGCGAGGTGTAGCCAGGCAGCGGGACCAGGACGTCGAGGCCGAGGGCGCTTCCGTCCGTCGAGCGCGGCTCCTTCGGCGGCTTCGGCTCCTTCGGATCCTTGGCCTGCTTCGGGGGCTTCTCCTTCGGCTCCTTCGGCTTCTTGACCTTGGGGTCCTTGGGAGACTTGCCGGCGGCGACCTGCTTGGGGGCGATCTCCTCGAGGCGGGAGACAGCACCCGAGCGCCCGGGCACGTTCTCGAGGCCGAGCAGGAAGTCGATGGCGTCGGTGAGCTGGGTCGGGTCGGAGAGATCGTCGACCGCGACGCGGGGGCGGGCCAGGCCCGTGCTGGTGGAGGCGCGCAGCACGGCACCGGCGCCGTCGGGCTCCACGGTGATCACCCAGGCCCACAGGTCAGCACCGCGATCGGTCGCGGACACCGCGCACGGCAGGTCGGTGGGAGCGCACTCCTTGGCCTGGCGGCGCGCGTCGAGGCCGAGCGAGCGCGAGAGCCCGTCATCGCCCGACACCTGGGTCGCAGGGTAGGTGCGCACGACCTGCTCCACCCACATGCGCGCGGCGTCGGGGCCGACGATGAGCACCTCCCACTCGCGCTGGGCACGCCAGGCGGAGGCCGTGGATGCCTTGACCGCCCGGAACTCGTGGAAGCCGACGACGGTCTCGCCCTGGGGCAGGCGCAGGCGCACGCCGCCTGCCTCCGTGGTGACGACGTCGCCGATGTACGTCCGGCCGTCGCCGAGGCTGAACGCGCGTGGGTTGTCCGGCGCGCTCTGGGCCCAGGCGCTGGTCGGGGCAAACGCCGACAGCAGGGCCCCCGGGGCACCGAGCAGGAGGAGGCCCAAGGCCAGGCGATTCACACCCATCAGAAGCCACCCACGACGCGAGGACAGAGCTCCGTTCCGGCGCCGTCAGCAGGCACCAGCGAGATTCCGAGATTGTACCGGTACTCTGCAACGGCCTCCGGAGCCGAGTAGCCGGCGAGCAGCACGCCGTAGCGCGCACCCTGGTCCACCGGGACCTTCCAGCCGCCGTTGGCACCGTCGAAGCCGAGGCCGAGCACGTCGCCCGCCCGATCCTGGAGCGGGTCCTGGGGCAGGTCACAGTTGGCGGCGTCGAGCGGGTAGACCAGCAGGTCCCAGCCGAGGTCCGCCTGGGGGAAGGCCACGTCCGCGCAGAGCACCATGTCGGGCTCCGAGACCTCGATCACTGCAAAGTCGACGTCTCCCGCCCAGTCCCCCTCGCCGCCCGGGCTCCGGGTGCGGGTCTGGCACCCCTCGCCTTCGAGCGGCGGTGCGTCGAAGGTGGCGTTCCAGCCGATGCCCCGGAGTACGCCGTTGACCTGCAGGCCGTTCATGGACGTCAGGGGCTCGACCACCACCTCGCGGGGGTCCGAGTTGTCCGCGCCGTCCGGGGCCAGGTCGGCCTCGGTGACCTGCTTCCAGGTGACGGCCACGAGCGAGCGGGGGTCCTCGCTGGCGGGCACGCTGTCGGAGTCGTCCGGCAGGTCCGTGTAGCGGGGCCAGCCGCATGCGGACAGCAGGGTCGCTGTGGCCAGCGCGGCCGCGAGCAGCCCGGGGCGGAGCGTCCGGAGTCGGACGGCAGGAGTGCATCGGGAAGCGACAGTCTCTGACACGGCGGTCTCGGCGGGGGGCTGGGCCGGCTTCATGGCGGGGTCTCGGGGCAGGGTGGCTCGTTCATACCGCAGGGGGCCCGGCAGGCCAAGGCGACCCACTCGCTGCGGGCTTTCGGGCGGGTTACCGGCCCCGGCGCTCGGGGGCACCCCCGACTGGAGGATCCGTGGCCGATTCGTCGAACGAGCTCACCGTACCCAAGCCCGACGCGGGCATGGCGTTCCGCATGGAGATGTGGGCGACCAACGCGCTGCTCGGCTACTGGTGGGTGCTGGTCGGCATCATCGTCGCCGTGCTGCTCGGTGTCGCCGTCTACGGGTTCATCGACAGCACCACCGCATCCGCCCAGCGCAAGGCCAGTCAGCAGACCGAGGCGGTGCTGCTGCAGGTCCAGGACAAGCTCCTCGATCAGGAGATGATCGAGTCGCTCGAGAAGCGCCAGGGGCCCGACGGCAAGATGGTCCGGGTGGTGCAGATCGAGGTCTCGCCGTCCTACTCCGGGCGCGCCGCTCCAGGGATCAGCATGCTCCCCCTGTCCCTGGCGCTGGAGCGCTTCCCGCGCGAGGGCGTGGAGCAGGGTCCGGTCCTCACCGAGGCTGGCGACGCCCTGATGGCGATCTACAACGGCAACAGCGGGGTCGCGGCGCACCACGCCGCCCTGAACGCGGCGGAGCTCTACGCGCTGGCCGGCGACGCCGAGTCCGAGCGCAAGGCCCTGGACGCCGCCGCGGGATCCTCCGCCAGCCCCATCCGCTACGCCGCCCAGGCCCGGATCGCGATGAACGCCGTCGACGCGGGTGATGCCGAGACCCTCGAGGCCATGCTCCGCCCCTGGATCAAGGAGGAGAACGGCTACTTCGGCCAGCAGGCCGCCTACGATCTCGGCCGTGCCTACGAGGCACTGGACCGCCCCGGCGATGCCGAGGCCGTCTACCGCGAGCTCCTCAACACCTGGTCGGTGACCCCGTTCCGCGACATGGTCGATCTGCGCCTCACGGAGATGGGTGTCGACACCGTGCCCATGGAGATCGAGCTGGAGCAGGAGGGCGTGGAGCCCGCAGGTGAGGGGACCGCACCCGAGGGTGAAGGGCAGGGGAGCGATGCGGGTGACGGGGCTGGCGAGTGATCCTCCCGCTCCTGTTCGGCCTCGCCACCAGCCTCGCCGCACCGGCCGAAGACGCGGGTGCTCCTGACGAGGAGACCGTAGTCAGCGAGCCCATCGCCGGATCGCCGCGCGAGGTGACCGTCGTGCCCGAGCCGCCTGCGCCCGCCGACGGGGACACGTTCCCGGGCCGATTCGACGGGGGGCCGGTGCCGCACTGGAGCCGGGACCTCCCGGGCGAGCGGGTCAACGCGCCCAGCCACGCCGAGCGGGCCCGTCCGGTGCTCTCCGGGACGCGGATCTACGTAGGCGCCGCGGGCGGCGAGGCGCTGTACGCCCTGTCCCGCGAGTCTGGCTCCCTGGAGCAGACGTACGAGGCGGACGGCCCGGTCAACGCCGAGCCGCTGGTGCTGCGCGATCGCCTCTTCTTCACCGACACCGCGGGAACCACCTGGGCCTACGCCATCGACGGCGAGCTGCTGTGGCGGCGCACCGGCTCGGCGCCCCAGCCCACCCGGCCGACCCTGTCCGGAGACCTGCTCTTCGTGCGCGATGTGAACGACCTGCTGGTCGCGCTCGACGCGAGCACCGGGGAGCAGCAGTGGCAGTATCGTCGCAAGCCCGATCCCAGCCGCCTGTCCGAGCTGACGCTGTACGCCGCGCCGCCTGCCCACGTGGCGGGCTCCATGGTGCTGGTCGGCTTCTCCGACGGTGCCCTGGTCGCCCTGGACCGCTCGTCCGGCGATCCCTTCTGGGACCTGTCGGTCGGTGAGGGGCGCTACCCGGACCTGGTCGCCCCCGCGGCCACCTCGGGCATGACCGCGTTCGCGTCTGGCTACCTCGCGCCGCTGGTCGCGCTGGACCTCAAGTCCAGCACCGTGCGCTGGCGGGTCGACGTGGGGGCCTCCGCGGGCGTGACCGTCGTCGACGTGCCCGGGGGGCAGCTGATCCTGCACCCTGGCATCGACGGGGTGCTGCGCGCGATCGACCCCGTCGCCGGCGACGAGCGCTGGAGCTACGACAGCGGCCTCGGTGCGTCCCTGACCCAGCCCATCCTGACCGAGGCCGGCGCGCTGATCGGCGGGTCCGGCGGCCAGCTCGCCATCGTGGATGTGCAGACCGGCGAGCTGGTGTGGCGCTGGCACGAGGACTTCTACCTGGAGGGCCTGTCGTCGGCGCCCTACGTCGACGGGCGCCAGATGGTGTTCACGACCAACGCCGGCCGCCTGTACAGCATGCTCGTGCCCCAGGAGAGCCCGCCGAGCCCTGCGGCCAAGCGCGACACCGGCAAGTTCCGGCTCGCGTACCCGGACGAGCGTTCCTACGGGCGCGACCGCTAGGGGACGGGATCGCGGGGGAGGTTGTCGGCTGCGTTGGCGGGCCCCGCGTCGACCGGGTCGGCATCGACCCCTTCTGACGTTCGATCCTCGGGGATCAGCGTCTGCCCCCGCGCGACCCGCAGGACCGCGA
>MDTC01043774.1_pt1 | contig 10777 bp, 4 predicted proteins | sample 811181 | NCBI WGS metagenome assembly MDTC01 (sample SAMN05326644, study PRJNA326480) | marine metagenome | isolation source: seawater | place: Pacific Ocean: North | collected 2011 | reverse complement strand
GCTGAATATGGCTTTAACTATTCGCAAATCATAAAAGAAGAAGGAGAACATTTCCTTAAAGGAGGAGTGAACTTAAAATATTTGTCTGGGTATGCAGCTGCATATATGTTTAGTAACAACTTCGAATACAACTTATATAATGATGATACGACCCAGTTTTTAAGTGGAGACTTTGGTTATGGTTATTCTGAAAGTGTTGAGGATGCAGCAAATGAAAATCTTGATACCGATGGTCTTTTTGGCGCTCCAAAAGCATCGGCAAATGGATTTGGTTTAGACCTAGGTGTGGTATATGAGTGGAGACCAGATTACAAGGACTATAAATACGATATGGATGGTGAAACCAATTTATGGGCGCGCGACCAAAACAAATATAAATTAAGGGTTGGTTTATCGCTGACTGATCTTGGCGGAATGAGCTTCAAGAAGGGAGGTCTAAGTAGAGACTTTTCTGTTCAAACCTCAAACCTATTTGATTTAAATACTTTTGATTCAGCTGATGGTCTAGATGGTCTTGACGGAATTATTGATTCCTTAATTGTTGAGTCCAGTGCAGCAGGTAACTCAGAGTGGACGGCAGGAGAAAGAGACACTGCATCCACATTCTTTATGCGGACACCTTCTGCCTTTAGCTTTCAGGTGGATTATCATATTTGGAAATCCTTCTATGTGAATGCGACAGGTATTTTCAATATTGTGTCCAAAAACAGAGATGCAAAGGTCAAGGTGCCAAGCCAATTCTCAATCACACCGAGTTTCGACTTTGCCTGGCTAGGTGTTCATTTACCAATATCAATAAACAGCTATAGTGGATTCAAAGCTGGTTTAGCAACACGACTAGGGCCGCTAACCTTAGGTGTTACAGATTTTAGAACACTATTTGCAGCGGGTCAAGTAAGAGGTGCCGAATTTTTTGCAGGAGTGCATATTCCAATTCTTTACAGTGCGCCTAGCGACATTGACGGAGATAAAGTTTCAGACAAGGTGGATGATTGTATTACCGAACCAGGACCTTGGACCTTCAAAGGTTGCCCTGATACGGATAACGATGGTATCATAGATATGAAAGATGACTGTCCAGCTGATTCAGGACTTGTAGAATTTAAAGGATGTCCAGATCGCGACGGAGATTCGATTCCGGATAAAGCAGATGATTGTCCTGATACACCTGGAATACCAGAATTTAATGGTTGCCCGGATACGGATAATGATGGCATCATGGATAAAGAAGATGATTGCCCGTTAGATTCAGGATTGGTGGCATTCAAAGGATGTCCAGATACGGATAAAGACGGCATCATGGACAAGGATGATGACTGCCCATTAGATTCGGGAGTGGTTGAATTCAATGGCTGTCCTGATACGGATGGAGATGGAATTAGCGATCAAGACGATGCTTGTCCGCTGGTCTACGGCGAAAAAGAATTCCAAGGATGTCCAGATACAGACAAGGATGGAATCATTGATGGAATTGATGATTGTATCGAAACCCCTGGGCCAAAAGAAAACAATGGTTGTCCTTGGCCGGATACAGATAAAGACGGTCTGTTAGATAAAGATGATGACTGTCCTACAATCCCTGGTCCAAAAGACAACAAAGGATGTCCATACACAGACACGGATGAAGACGGAACGCTTGACAAAGACGATGAGTGTCCGAACACACCAGGTCCAGTCGAAAATAAAGGCTGTCCAGTTCTTGAACAAAAAGTTGTGGAAGTGCTTAAAACAGCATTTGATAACCTTGAGTTTAGAACAGCTAAAGACATTATCCTTTCAGAGTCAAAACCTTCATTGGAAGAACTTTCCGAGGTCCTTACAGAAAGACCTACTTGGGTTCTAGAGATTTCAGGACACACAGATGATGTAGGTAACGCTGATAAGAATATGGTTCTTTCGAAAAAGAGAGCTGAGTCTGTAAAAAGATTCTTAATCTCGAAAGGAGTTTCAGAAGCACAGCTCGTCATCAAGTTCTTTGGAGAGACAGCACCTATAGCGGATAACAAAACCGCTGAAGGACGTCAGAAAAACAGACGTGTTGAGATGAAAATTGTTTTTGAATAGAAATAATTTAATAAGGAAAATTAAAAGGGGCTTCGGCCCCTTTTTTTGTTCATAAGACTACTCATATAAGCAAAGAACAATGTCTTTGTTTGAACTCTGAAATAGATTTAACGGTTAAAAACCAAAATTTTAATATGCATATATTTGCAGTATCAAAAGAGTCAGATATACATTCTCAGAAAAGTGAAATACCCCAAGCCAAGTCTATTAATTCTATACGGAAGCCTATCAACGCTATTATTTGGCTTTATGTGCACATTATTTGTACACTTCTTTATTTCCGAAGTAGAGTCCTACCTTTTCTTTATTATACCCTTTTTGGGCGCTGTGTTCGTATTTATCATATTTAATTTCTTTTTGAAGAAATTTATTCAGCATAGACTCGCAATTTTGTATCGATCTGTTCAAACCAAACAAGAGAATATTAATCTTCCTTATTTAGAAGAATCACTAGATGAAATGATTGAAAATGCTGAAGAAAGGATTGAGCAATGGCGAAAATTTCAAACCAAAGAAATTTTGAAGCTAAAAGAGCAAGAAGCTTTTAGACGGGAATTTCTTGGAAATTTAGCCCATGAACTCAAAACACCTATTTTCTCCATTCAAGGATATATTCTCACGCTTTTAGAAGGCGGGCTTGAAGATGATAAGATAAACCAAAAATTTCTAGAAAGGGCATCTGTATCCACGGATAGAATTGTTGGTATATTAGATGATCTCGACAACATTACAAAAATGGAAGATGAAAAATTCCAATTAAAAATGGAGTCATTTGATATCGTGACACTAGCCAAAGAAACCTTTGAGTCCTTGGAGCTGATGGCGCAAGAAAAAAAAATTACCTTTTTACTAGAAGATCCGGGTGAACCAACATTTGTGGTGGCTGACCGTGAAAAAATTGGTCAAGTTTTAACAAATCTCGTCCGGAATTCGATCGCATATGGGAATAACGATGGTTCAACGACGATAACAATATTCACCATTGATGATTTAACAACAATAGCAGTTTCAGATAACGGTATTGGAATTGAGCAATCTGAGCTCTCAAGGCTTTTCGAGCGGTTTTATCGTGTAGAAAAAAGCCGCACTAGACATAAAGGAGGTTCCGGGCTTGGACTGTCAATAGTAAAACATATTATTGAGTCACACAATCAAAAGATATCTGTAAAAAGCACGCCCGGAATTGGGAGTCAATTTCACTTTAGTTTAGAGAAAAGTTAAAGATTTGTTTTAGAATCCGATACATGTTGTACCTTTGCCGAAAATTTTGGAAGAGATACGTTTAATTTAATATCGTTTTAACTATGAAAATACTTAAAATTCAAGCACTTAGAGGCCCTAATCTTTGGAGCATTAGAAGAACCAAATTAATTCAGATGAGACTGGATTTAGAGGAGCTCGAAGAACGACCTACAGATAAAATTGAAGGTTTTAGAGAAAGGATTGAAGCTTTGCTGCCTTCTTTAATAGAGCACCGTTGTTCAGAAGGGTGTTACGGTGGGTTTTTTCAGAGAGTGGATAGAGGTACATGGATGGGTCACGTGATTGAGCACATTGCGCTGGAAATACAAACCCTTGCTGGAATGGACGTTGGTTTTGGTCGAACAAGAGAGACCAAAACACCGGGTATTTATAATGTAGTCTTTAATTATCTTGAGGAAAAAGTTGGTGTCTACGCTGCAAAAGCATCAGTAAGAATTGCTGAAGCCTTAATTTCAGGGGAAGACTATGACCTAAGTGAGGACATCCAAAAAATGAAAGAAATTCGTGAAGATGTTCGTCTTGGGCCAAGTACCGGAAGTATCGTTGAAGAGGCTGTATCTCGAGGGATCCCTTTTTTAAGACTCGGAAGAAACTCTTTAATTCAGCTGGGAGCAGGTGTAAACCAAATGCGTTTTCAAGCAACCATAACTTGTAAAACAAGTAATATAGCGGTTGATATCGCCTGTAACAAAGAGCAAACTAAAAAAATGCTTAACGAAGCATCTATACCTGTTGCCAAAGGAGATATATGTTACGATGAAGAGGATTTACAAGAAACAATTGATGACATCGGATACCCGATTGTAATCAAACCCTTGGATGGTAACCACGGAAAGGGAGCTTCTATCAATGTCACAAATTGGGATGATGCTGTAAAAGGCCTGTGGCATGCAAAAGAGTATTCAAGAAGAGTAATTGTCGAGAAATTTATAACAGGATTTGATTTTAGAGTACTTGTCATTAATAATGAGGTTGTGGCTGCTGCACAAAGGGTCCCTGCTCATGTTGTTGGAAATGGAAAAAATAACATTCAAGAGCTCATTGATATTACAAACGAAGACCCTAGAAGAGGTTATGGACATGAAAACGTACTTACAGAAATTACTATCGATAAATCGACCGAAAGACTTATTGAAAATGCTGGTTACACTTTAGATTCTGTACTTACCGAAAATGAAACTTTATACCTAAAGTCAACTGCAAACTTAAGTACAGGTGGAACATCTGTAGATGTTACGGATTTGATGCATCCAGAGAATGTTTTTATTGCTGAACGAATTTCTAGAGTCATTGGTCTTGACATATGTGGAATTGATATTATGGCACCAAATCTTACGCAATCCTTGAAAGAAAACGGAGGAGTGATTTTAGAGGTTAATGCAGCTCCTGGATTTAGAATGCACCTTGCTCCTTCTGAAGGGCTTCCAAGAAATGTTGCAGCGCCAGTTATTGATATGCTATATCCTCCGGGAAAACCGTCCAGGATTCCAATTATATCTGTCACAGGAACAAATGGAAAAACGACAACTACACGACTTATCGCGCATATTGTTAAAAACAACAATTATAAGGTTGGCTTTACTACCTCAGACGGGATTTATATCCAAAACCATATGATGGAAAAGGGAGACACCACAGGACCGATAAGTGCCGAGTATATTCTAAAAGATCCAAATGTCGAATTTGCAGTTTTAGAAACTGCACGAGGCGGTATTCTTAGATCAGGACTTGGGTTTAAGGTATGTGATATTGGCGTCATTACCAATATACAAGAGGACCACCTAGGCTTGAGCGATATTCATGACTTAAAAGATCTTGCAAGGGTCAAGTCTGTCGTTGTTGAGAGTGTGAAAAAAGATGGTTGGGCCGTTTTAAATGGTGAAGATGACCATTGCTTGGAGATTGCAAGATCTCTTTCTTGTAATGTGGCATTGTTCAGCTTAGATGAAAATTGTCCTGCAATTGTGGAGCATTGTGCGGAAGGCGGGATTGCAGCAATTTATGAGAATGGATACATTACCATTAAGAAGGGAGACTGGAAAATAAGGGTTGAAAGAGCCACACACATTCCACTAACGATGAACGGAAAAGCAAAGTTTATGATTGCGAATGTTTTGGCGGCTACATTATCGGCATACTTATACGGCTTTAAAACAGAAGGAATCAAATTATCTTTAGCCACTTTTATTCCAAGTGCTGCGCAAACACCAGGTCGAATGAATATTTTCGAGTTTTCAAAATTCAAGGTACTGATTGATTTTGCACACAACCCAACAAGCTACAGGGGAATTGAGGATTTTCTTGGAAGCGTAGATGCTACAAGAAAAATCGGAATCATTTCAGGAGTTGGTGATCGACGAGATGAAGATATTAAAGAATGTGCAGTCATTGCAGCGAGAATGTTTGACCATGTGATCATAAGACAAGAAAAGCACCTGAGGGGTCGTACTGAAGGAGAAATTATCGACCTTATACTTGAGGGGCTTAAGGAGGGTGATGCATCCGTGACGCATGAAGTGATTTCATTGGAAGTTGAAGCAATCAAGCATGCAATTTCTTTAGCTGAAGAAGGAACATATATCGTAGCATTGAGCGATGTAATTGATAATGCGATTGATATTGTTCAAAGCTATTTAGATGCTGAAATAGAGAAGGACGAGATTGTAGAAGTGAATGCCTGATTAAGATTATAAAACCATTAGGAATTGTAATCGCGATATTCATTTTTAAGACAATAATTAATATATTTATAGAGAATCGACTCGTGCACCGGATTTTTCAACTTTAAAAAAGAGAAATGCGATTATTAGAAGCGAAAAAACAAGGCCACTAAACCCTTTTAAATCGCTGTGCAACAGTATTATAAACTATAAATATATCATGAAAAAATTATTACTTCCGTTTTTTACAGCATTTTTTATCCTTAGCGTAAATGCTCAATCGCCATGTACCGATGGCAGATATGCTAGTGACGTATTTAGTGACTTCAATCTTACATCTGATATAGAATTTGGACAAAACGCAACATGGACCGGAGGACAGTATACCCTCAAATTGGATTTCTATGAACCTGAGGGTGATACGGAAACTGAGCGCCCATTATTAATTTGGGTTCATGGAGGAAGTTTCATAGGCGGAGACAAAACCGACTACGATATGGAGCAGTTTTCTGAGCGCTTTGCGAAAAAAGGTTATGCCTGTGCCTCGATCAACTACAGATTAGGATTCTTTCCTATTGATTCAGCAAATGCGGTGAAGGCAGTGGTGAGAGCGACACAAGATTTAAGGGCAGCAATTCGTTTTTTTTACAAAGACAAACAAACAGTCAACAATTATAAAATAGATACCAATAAGATTTTTATCGGTGGGAGTTCTGCAGGTGCAATCACTGCACTTCATGTAGGGTACTTAGATGATGCTTGTGAAATTCAAGATTATCTCAATGAATCTACCATCCAATCTATGGGAGGTCTTGAGGGAACAAGTGGAAATCCGGGCTATTCATCAAATGTGCAAGGTGTTATTAATGGATGTGGTGCATTAGCTCGATATAGCTGGATGGAAGCAGGAGACGTTCCTCTTTGTTCGTTTCATGGTACAAATGATGGTACGGTTACCTATAACAGAGGTATTGTAAACCCTGGAATTCCGCTGATGTATCTAGACGGTAGCCGAATGCTTCATGAACGTGCTTGTGCATTAGGTTTGGAAGAATATTTCTATACATATGAAGGAGCAGGACATGTACCCTATGCAGGAGATGCTGGATTAATGAACCTAACAGTGGACTTTATCAGAGATTTCCTAGTGATTCAAATGGACTGTAATGAGACTCCCTTACAACCTGAGAATGAGCCAAGTGAGGAGGCAAATTTATACGCGATAAATGATTGTGATGGTAATCCAGTGGATGAAATCTGTGGTGCTGCCGAACTCGAATCTCAGGCGCAAACGGAGTTCAGAATATATCCGAACCCTTCGAATGGATTCATCTCAATAGATTCAGAATTTGAATTTGACAATATTCGTATTTTCAATATTCAGGGTAAAGAACTTCTTACGCGTAAAGGAAGTACAAATGGATTAAATATAGATCTTTCAAGATTTGAAAATGGTAGCTATATTATCCAGCTCGAGATGAAAAACGGTATTCTTTCAAAAACATCTAGATTTGAATTGATACAGTAATCTAAATGTCATATAGGTTTGTACTAGTCTTTTTTTGTATAGCTTCTTTTGTAGGTACCGGCCAAACAATCATTGAGGATTTTGAAGATCTAAGCAGTCTAAGTGATTGGTATTTCTTAAACAATAGTGGTTCACCTAATGAAAATTGGGGAAATGGAAATATAAATAATTTCAATGCCTACAATGGTTCAGCTTTCTTGGGTGTTGGTTATGAGAGTTCCAATTCATTAGAGCCTGTAATGCTCAGTAATTGGGCTGTCTCACCATCGAGAACATTTAACAATGGAGACGTCATTACTTTCTATTCTAGAAGGATAAACTTCACCCCTGTCTTTCCGGACAGACTCGAGGTTCGTATGAGTTCGGCAGGGAATTCAATTTATACTGGATTTTCTGCAGAAGATACAGGAGACTTCAACACGCTTTTATTGAGCATTAATCCAGACCTTACATCAACAGGCTACCCTTCAGAGTGGACGCAATACACCGTTATAATATCCGGACTAAATGGAACAGTAAATGGCCGAATAGCTTTTAGATATTTTGTTCCCGATGGAGGGCCAGGAGGAAGTAACTCAAACTATATTGGTATTGATTCTTTCACCTATTATTCTTCGCTTGCCGCACCAGAAAATGATGAATGTGAAACGGCTATAGAATTAAACCATGCAGTTTCCTGTACTCCAGAAACTGGTAGTCTTCAAGTTGCAACTGAGACTATGCCTGGATGCGATGGGGCAGCTAACAATGACGTTTGGTATACCTTTACAGCAAATACCAATGCAGCAAGTATTGAAATTCTTGGATCAAGTGAGCTGGATGCAGTTTTGGAAATTTATAGTGGCACGTGCGCCAATCTAAATTCTTTGGCATGCATCAATAATGGATATGAAGGTGATCAAGAAGCAACAATAAGCAATAATTTAGTTGTTGGCAGCACCTATTATGCGCGCATATATGATTGGAATGATTGGGTTCCGAATACCATGGATTTTACAATTTGTATCGAAGCATTTGAGCAATGTGCGATTTCTCCAGGAATCAATAGCAACAGCGAAGCTGAACTCTGTGGGCAGAATGAAAACGGTGGCTGTTTTGCAATACAGCCGTCATATCAAGATGTCAACTGCGGAGAAAGTATTTACGGAAGCTCAAGGGTCCAAAACGGAATAAAAGATTATGATTGGTACCGATTTACAATAAATGACCCGGGTACACTGAACATCTCGGAAAATTCAGAATTCCCAATTACGCTAGAAGTATTCAATATCGCCAACTGTAATGTTCCTCAAGTAGTTGCTTCAGCTTCGTTTAATGCATGTGCGCAAAATACGCTTTCAGCAGAATTAACGGTAGGGACCTACGCGCTGGCCGTCAGTCCAACGTCAAGCAATGTTTTAACCTGTAATCAATTTAATCATTACGAAATTAGTTTTGGACTCCCAATGAGCACCGTTACACTAAATGTCCCGTCAGACACTTTAGCGTTGTGTGAAGGGACTGAACTTTATATTTCATCGAACCAAACTGGCGGTTCCTTTTCATGGTTCTTAGACAATGAAAATATTTCAACTCAGGACAGTGTTGGCATTTCATCTTCAGGCATTTTATTCTTGAATTACACCAACAACAATGGTTGCTCATCCAATTATTCAGATTCAGTCAACATTATATACAATACCACGAATGAAGCGCTATTTGATTACGGTTCATCCGTTTTGTGCATTGGAGATGGTTTGATCGAAAATAACAACGTAGAAATAGGCTTTTATAGTTGTGATTCTGGCTTGAGCTTGGACACCATTAACGGAGCAATCAATACAAATTTATCAGAACAGGGCTCGCATATCATCATACATCAAACCACAGGTCTTTGTCCAGACGCTGACAGTATTGAGTTAATTATTGGCGAATACCTTCCTGTTGTATTTGAGCTGCCCAATACAACCTTCTGCGACACATCAATAGAAATCAATCTAGAGGCAATACCTTTAGGGGGTGTTTTTAGCGGAAATGGTATTGATGGAAACATATTCTACCCTAGCCTTTCGGGTATTGGCACACATCTGATTAGCTACACCTACAACAATGAAGGTTGTATTTCATCTGAAGCTCAGGAGATAACAGTTGAAAACTGCACTTCATTGCACGAATTGAATCATTCGATTAAAATTTGGCCGAACCCATTTCAGGATAAAATTCAAATTGAACTTCCGAACGACACAAAATATCGCCTCATAAATATACAGGGACAAGTGGTTATTTACGGCTTTTCTGAGAGCTCTAAAATTATTGAATTGAACCTAGCAAATATTGACAGCGGAATGTATTACGTCATATTTGAAAGTGACTTAAAGCGCAGCGCAATACCGATTGTGAAAAGGTGAGTTTTTAATTCCTCCGCAAATTCATTACCTTGAACCAAATCATAGACCATGAAGACCATATTTACATTAATTGTAGCGCTTAATTTTTTCCTCTCCTTTGGACAAACCTGGAGCGGTGAAGTAGCCGAAATATTTTACGAAAAATGCGCCAAGTGTCACCATGATGGCGGGGGCGCACCTTTTCCATTAATGACACATGAGGATGTTAGCTTGGTTGCAAGCTCCATCTATGATGCGGTATACCAAGAAAAAATGCCCCCGTGGCCACCCAACAATCCATCCGCAGAATTTTTACATGACCGAACATTAAATAGCTCAGAAAAAACGACAATTTTAGATTGGATGACATCTGGTTATCCAGAAGGCACTCCTTCTGAAACACCTCCACCGCCTGTATTTAATGAAGGTAGTATTCTTGGCAATGGTGACTTACAAGTTCAAATCCCAACTTATGCAAGTAAAGCCATTGCAAATGACGATTATGTGTGTTTTTCACTACCAACAAACCTAACAGAGCAACGTGTAATCAAAGCCGTTGAGGTGATTCCAGGAAATCCAGAAATTGTTCATCATGTTTTAGTTTATGTGGATCAAAATGGAACAGAAGTCACTGATACAATAGGAGGAAATTGCGCAAGCCCATCGAGCTTTAACACAAAACTCGTCGGCGGATTTACACCGGGTGCCACGCCCATTATTTTTCCCAATCAAGACCCAATAAAACTTGGTGTAACCGTAGACGTAGGAGCGAAAATCTACTTAAATATGCACTACCCTATTGGTAGCTATGGCTTAGTAGATAGTACCAAGGTGATTTTTCACTTTTATCCTCCAGGAGAAACAGCTGTTCGTGAAGTTATTTCAGAACCACTTTT
>MDTC01031366.1_pt1 | contig 10777 bp, 11 predicted proteins | sample 811181 | NCBI WGS metagenome assembly MDTC01 (sample SAMN05326644, study PRJNA326480) | marine metagenome | isolation source: seawater | place: Pacific Ocean: North | collected 2011 | reverse complement strand
GGAAAAGGTAATGATCAAGTTAGGTTTGAACTAGGTTATGCTTTTTTTGGAAAAAAAATTAAAGTGATTGCTCCTTGGAGAGAATGGAAGTTAGCCTCTAGAACAGATTTAATCAAATATGCAAAAAAAAATAACATTCCTATACCACGTGATAAAAAAGGGGCACCACCCTTTTCAGTGGATGATAATCTTTTCCATACCTCTACGGAGGGAAAAGCATTAGAAAATCCAAAAAATTCAGCTCCAGAATTTATTTTCCAAAGAACATCATCTCCTGAAAAAGCACCTAATAAAAAAACATTGGTTAAAATCGGTTTTAAAAACAGTGAGCCTGTTTCAATTAATGGAAAAAAACTTAACCCTTCAGCCTTATTAGAAAAATTGAATTTGATCGCAGGTAAAAACGGTGTCGGTAGAGTTGATTTAGTTGAAAACAGATTTATTGGAATTAAGTCTAGAGGTGTTTACGAAACACCAGGCGGTACTTTGCTTTATGTCGCCCATAGAAATATAGAGTCTGTAACACTAGATAAAAAAACCATGCATGAAAAAGAGAGAATAATGCCTCTGTATGCTGAGCTTGTTTATAACGGATATTGGTTTTCAAAAAAAAGACTCAATCTTCAAAAAATAATAGATAGAAATAAACATAAAGTTAATGGGTCAATAAGTTTAAAAGTATACAAAGGTAATGTTACTGTGATGTCAAGAAAGACGTCTAGCGACGCATATTCTATGAAAAAAGTTTCGTTTGAAGAAAACAAATCATTTAACAAAGCTAAAGTAGAAAAATTTATTAAATATCACTCAAAACAGTTAAATAAGTCTTAAAAGTCTGATACTCTTATATTAATGAACCAAGCGATTCGAAATATACAATTAGTGGCAGTAGTCGCAGTTTTAATTGCAACTATAATCGCTTTTTTTGTAGAATTAACACTAATGTATGAAACTAAATCTGTTGGATTAGCAGATTTATTATTAATGTTCATTTATATTGAAGTTCTTGGTTTAGTCAGGTCTTATTGGGAAACAAGATCTGTTAGAATTACCTATCCTCTTGTTATTGCAATTACTGCGCTAGCTAGGTTTATAATTCTTCAAGATAAAAATAGTGATCCCGCAAATTTAATTTACATAGCTTCAGCAATATTTATCGTGTCTGTAGCAACTGTTGTTGTTAGATTTAGAAATAGTAAGTATCTTAAAATAGATCCATCAAAGACTAGTGAGCTTTAAAACACTCTAGAGTATTTTTTAATAAACAAGCAATGGTCATTGGGCCTACTCCTCCTGGTACTGGAGTTATAGCTCTCACTTTATTTTTTACTGTCTCAAAATCGACATCACCTACTATTTTTTTTCCAACTTTGTTTATTCCAACGTCTATAATAATTGAGTCTTTTTTAACCCAGTCGCTTTTAACCAAATTAGCAACTCCAGCAGCAGCAACTAGAATATCTGCTTTTTGACATTCTGCTTTTAAATCTTTTGTTTTTGAATGAACAACTGTAACCGAACAATTTTCTTTAAGCAGTAATTGTGCCATTGGTTTACCGTTTAAATTTGACCTACCAACAATAACTGCGTGTCTGCCTGATAAATTTTTTTCTATTTTTTTTATTAATAATAAACATCCCAGTGGCGTACAGGGAACTATTGCATTATAACCTGAAGATAAATTTCCAACATTAATAGGGTGAAAACCGTCAACGTCTTTTTTGGGTTCAATGGCATTTATAATTTTTTCTTTATTTATTTGCTTAGGCAATGGAAGCTGAACTAAAATACCTGAAACATTTCTGTTTTTATTAAGTTCTTCTATTTTATTCAAAACTTCTTTTTCAGTGACACTGTCCGGATATCTTATAATTTCAGAATTAATACCAACTTCTCTGGAATTTTTTTCTTTATTTTTTACATAAATCTGACTGGGAGCAAAATTACCTATTAAAATGACAGATAGACCCGGCACTTTATTATGGCTTTCTTTTAACGAAGCAATCTCTTTTTTAATCTCTTCTCTTAATAGTGCAGCTTCTTTTTTTCCATCTATTATCATTCTTAAAATGCAGCTTTGTAAAATATTTCATTAATAAAATTTCTTAAAAAAATTAAGCCAAGAATAAGTATTACCGGAGAGATGTCTATTGAACCTAGATTTGGAATGTATCTTCTAATAAACCTGAGGGGTGGATCCGTAAGTTTATAAGTTGTCTCTAAAACCAAATAAACAAAGCGATTACTGGTATTTATAACGTTAAAGGCAACCAACCAACTTGCAACAGCATTGATAATCAGAACCCAAACATATAATTCTACAAGCTGATTAAATAAAATAAGAAGAGAATTCATTAATTTTTTTCCACATAAATTGACGTACTTGGAAAAGCAAATGAAGCATCATTTTTTTCTACGACATTTTTAATTTCTGTTGCTAATAAATCTTTAACATTCATCCATTCTAAATATGCAGTCGTTTTGGTAAAACAGATTAATCTAATATCGATTGAGCTAGCAGCAAATTGTTCGATTTTAACTGATAAAAATGTACCTGCTGATGATGTGGAAAAATTTGCATTGGTTTTAATAAAAGTTTCTATTTGATTTTTAATCTTTGTTAATTGATCACTTGTAGTTCGATACTCAAGTCCTATAACCCAATTAATTCTTCTATTAGTTATTAAGGAATTATTAATTACTGCTTTCTCAGCAAACTGGAAATTGGGAATGGTTGCTAAAGATTTATCAAACCTTCTTACTACTGTAGATCTAAAGCCAATGTTTTCTACAGTCCCTTCAATTATTCCATCTACGAAAATCCAGTCTCCGACTTGAAACCTTCTCTCAACCAAAACTAATATACCAGAAATTAAGTTTTTAAATAAGTCCTGTGCTCCTAAAGCAACAGCCACACCAAATAAACCCAGTCCTGCGATAATGGGGCCAATTTTTATCCCCCAAAGATCTAGTACTGCAGCAAATCCTAAAACTAAAATTAAAACTTTTATAGCTTTAATGATCCAATTAATTAAATCTTTGGAAAGCAAACCTCCTACAGATTTAATAACAGCTGAAAATGGACCAACGACTTGATGAAAAGTCCAAAAAATTAATATCGTTATCAAAGATCTATTAATTGTATCAACAATTCCGCTATCAACAGTTAAATAACTTGTCGATACAAAAAAGCCTAGGACGATTGGAAAAAATTTTGCTGGGCCTTCCATAGAATATACTAAGGAATTATCAAAACTATTTGTTGATTTTGAAACATAGCTTTCTAATTTTTTAACGACAAACTTTGAAAACACACCTCTTAAAAAAAGGAAAAAAGAAAAGATTAAAATCGCTGTCACTATTTCAGAGATATTAATTCCTGAAACGCCGTCTCTCCAAACTTCTAGGAATAAATTTTTAAAATTTTCTAATACGTTCATTTGCTTAAATTTTCTAATTTTATCATTTCATCTCCAGGATTAAAAATTTCAATTCTTTTCCATCCTTGAGACCTAAAAAAACCTGCAACTTTTTCACTTATACACATAACCGTAGAATGTGTCATCAATAGGCTTAAAGAATAGTTTTTAACAATAGCAACAAAGCTTTGAGCACTTCTAGAAGAGTAGATATAAATGAGATCCGGTGGATAAGATTCGATTATTTTTTTATTTTCTTCATTTAAATCCTCAATAAGTTCTGAGTAATAATTGACTATTTTTTTTATGTTAATTCCCTCTCCTCTTAATTCAGTGTCTAGATCATAAGAAATATTGTCTCCACAAAAGTAAGCAATTTTTGAACTCTTATTTATTTTTTCTGAAATCATTATTAAATTTTTTAAGGCATTAACGGTTCCTCCAGCTGAAGAAGTGTTAGTAAAACCGGCTTGCCTAGCAATTTTTTCTGTCAAGGAACCTACACAAAAACAATGCAAATCTTTGTTAATTGAATTTAATTTAAGATTTCTAATAGCGTTAGCGCTAGTAAAAATAAAAGCATCAAACTCTCCAGGATTAATAGGAGTCATATTTGAAGATAAAATTTTTAAAGTTGGTAAATGAATAATTTTATGGCCAAGAGAAAAAAATTTCTGCATTAAATCTTCTGAGTCTATCAATGGTCTTGTAATTAAAATATTCATAAAGTTTTTGTAAAATTTTTTCCAGCTAAATCTAAAAGTTTTTTTCCAACTTCTTTGCCAATATTTATTCCATCATCCTGCTTACCTTTAATCTTATGCGTAAAAAATTTTTTTCCATCGTCTGAAAAGAGTTGAGCTGATAAAATTAATTCATTATTTTTAATGACTGCCAATCCACCAATAGCTGTATCACAGTCTCCACCAATAGTTTGAAGAAGACTCCTTTCTGCTATTGCACACTGTCTCGTATTATTATGATCAATTTTTTTTAATAAGTTGACTATAAAAGAGTCTTCTTTTCTACATTGGACAGCTATAACTCCCTGACCTACAGCCGGTAACATTTCTTCTGTAGAAAATATTTGCTTTGAATGCTCTTCTAATTCTAAAGTTTTAATTCCAGCAAGGGCGAGTACTATCCCATCAAAAAAACCATCTTTAAGTTTTTGAATTCTAGTGTCAATGTTCCCTCTAATATTTTTAACTTTTGTTTCTTGATTAAGTGTTTTTAATTGTAGATCTCTTCTTCTAGAACTTGAACCCACAACTCCATTTTTTAATTCTTTAATATTATTAAATTTAAGACTAACAAATACGTCTCTCGGATCATTTCTTTCTACATAGGCGGCAATATTAAGTGACTCTATTTCTTCTGATGCCATATCTTTTAAAGAATGAACCGCTACGTCTATTTTTTTTTTTAAAAGACTTTCCTCGATTTCCTTACAAAATAAGTTTTTTCCCCCTATTTCTGATAATTTTTTATCGTGAAGTATGTCACCAGAAGTTTTGATAGTCTGGATTTCGATTAAGTTGCTTGATAAGTCTATTCTGCTATCTAAGATCAATTTTTTCACTTTAGCTGCATACGCTAAGGAAAGTTTACTGCCCCGAGCTCCAATTACAATTTTTTTCATTTTTAATTTATATTTTTAAGAATTCTATTTTATACTATTCTTATATTTACTTCATAATTTAATGAAAAAAAAAATTACATTTCTTGGAATTGAGACTAGTTGCGATGAAACTGCCGCAGCAGTAATTCAAGAAAATGAAGATGGCACAGCAAAAATTTTATCTAATATAGTTTCTAGTCAAATAAAAGAGCATGAAAAATTTGGTGGTGTGGTTCCAGAGCTTGCCGCAAGAGCACACGTTGAAAATATAGATTTTATTATTAATAAAGCTTTAGATGAAAGCAGGTTGTCTGTAGCTGATATGGATGGAATAGCAGCAACAGCTGGACCTGGTTTAATTGTTTGTTTAACTGTTGGTCTGAATGTTGGTAAATCAATTGCAGCTTTTGCAAAAAAACCTTTTGTCGCCGTAAATCATCTTGAGGGGCATGCCTTAAGCCCGGGTTTAGAAAATAAAATAAAATTTCCATATTTACTTTTGCTAATCTCAGGTGGCCACTCTCAATATTTAATAGTTAAAGATGTTAATAAATTTGAACAATTAGGCACAACTATAGATGATGCGTTAGGTGAAGCGTTTGATAAAACTGCAAAAATGCTAGATCTAGGATATCCCGGTGGACCTAACATTGAGAAATTTGCAAAGCTGGGTGATAAAAATTTTTATAAACTACCTAAACCCATTATTAATAAAGCTGGATGTAATTTGTCTTTTGCAGGACTAAAAACAGCGGTCTTGAGAGAAACTAAAAATATTAATGGTAATAAAAAATTAAAATATAATCTTGCTGCATCTTTTCAGCAAACAGTTAATAAAGTTTTAGAAAAAAAAACAAAAGAAGCAATGAAACAATTTAAGACCAGGACATCTCTCGAAAAAAAAATTCCTTTTATTGTTGCTGGAGGTGTTGCTGCTAATTTATCTATTCGAGAAAACCTAAATAAAGTGTGTGAAGATATGAATTTTATTCCAATCTTTCCTAATCTTAAATTCTGCGGTGACAACGCTGCAATGATTGCTTGGGTTGGAATTAAAAGATATAAAAAAAAATTGGTCAACAATTTAGATTTTGTTGCTAAATCAAGATGGCCCCTAGATCCTCTAGCTAGATATTTAAAGGGACCTGGATTAAAGCTTTAATAAATCCACAAATTTAAGTATCATAAATAAGCCTTTTACAATTTTTAATTGTAAAAATATTTTTTTGTCTCGTGTATTTTGTTGACTTAATTTGTTAAGAGCTATTTTAAACAAACAAAGATATTTTTTGAATAATTTAATTTTTAATTTTAACAATAAAAAAATCAAAAACATCAAAAACCCAAAAAATTTATTGGGAGGTAAAGGTGCTAACTTAGCCGAAATGGGAAAATTAGGTATGCCTGTTCCTCCGGGGTTTACCATTTCAACTGAGGTTTGTGATATTTTTTATAAGAATAAAAAAAAATTACCAAAACAAGTTTTAAAAAGTATTCATCTAGAACTTAAAAATATCGAAAAATTTACAGGAAAAAAATTTGGTGACTTAAAAAATCCACTTCTAGTTTCTGTGCGATCAGGAGCAAGAATTTCAATGCCTGGAATGATGGACACAATTCTAAATCTTGGATTAAATGATCAAACTGTAAAAGCTTTAACAAAAAAAACTTCAAATGGAAGATTTGCTAAGGACAGTTATAGAAGATTTATTCAAATGTATAGCAACGTTGTTCTAAATATTGAAGGTCATTTATTTGAAAGTATGATTGACAATCAAAAGCTATCCAGTGGCGTTTTGCTTGATACCCAATTAGATGAAAATGATTGGGATGAACTGATTGAAAGATTTAAAAACTTAGTTAAAAAAAAAACTAAAAAAAACTTTCCACAAAATGTTGAAGAACAACTTTACAGTGCAATTAGCGCAGTATTTCTATCGTGGGAAAGTCAGCGCGCTAAAACTTACAGAAAACTTAATCAAATTCCTGACCATTGGGGTACTGCAGTAAATATTCAATCTATGGTGTTTGGTAACATGGGAAATGATTGTTCAACAGGAGTAGTATTTACAAGAAATCCTTCAACAGGTGAAAATGTTTTTTATGGTGAGTATTTAATCAATGCACAAGGTGAAGATGTGGTTGCAGGAACAAGAACGCCTCAACACATTACTAAAAAAGCAAAGATAACTGCAGGATCAAAATCACCCTCTTTGGAAGAAGTAATGCCTAAAGTTTATCACAATCTTAAAAAAACTTTAGAAAAATTAGAAAATCATTACAAAGATATGCAAGATGTAGAATTTACGGTTGAGAATAATAAATTATGGATTTTACAAACAAGATCAGGAAAACGAACTGCAGAAGCAGCGATTAAAATTGCGGTGGACATGGTTAAGGAGAAACTTATTAATAAAAAGCAAGCTATTTTGAGAATCGACCCAAATACATTAGACACATTGCTTCATCCAACACTAGATCAAAAAGTAGAAAAAAAAATTTTTGCTAAAGGGCTGCCCGCTTCACCTGGGGCAGCGTCAGGAAAAGTAGTTTTTACAGCAGAAGAAGCGGAACGACTAAGTGCAATGATGCAAAACACAATTTTAGTCAGAATAGAAACATCGCCAGAAGATATTCACGGTATGCATGCTGCTAAAGGAATTTTAACTGCAAGAGGGGGAATGACAAGTCATGCAGCTGTTGTTGCGAGAGGAATGGGGAGACCTTGTGTTTCAGGTTCTTCAGAGATTACAATTGACTATAAAAATAAATTATTTAGGTCAGGTAAAATTATTGTATTTGAGGGAGATACAATAACAATTGATGGTACAAGCGGTGAGATAATGCTCGGAACAGTGCCAACAGTTCAGCCAAAAATTTCAGGATATTTTTCAACTATAATGAATTGGTCAAGTGAATTTAAAAAATTAAAAATAAGAACAAACGCTGAGACAGAACAAGATTCTTATGTTGCAAGAGAGTTTGGTGCTGAGGGAATTGGACTTTGTAGAACAGAACATATGTTTTTTGACCAAGAGAGAATTTTATCTGTAAGAGAAATGATTTTGTCTAAAACAAAAGAAGATAGAAATATAGCTTTAACAAAGCTTCTGCCTTATCAAAAAAATGATTTTAAAAAAATCTTTATAGTTATGTGTGGTTTGCCTGTAACGATTAGATTATTAGATCCACCTTTGCATGAATTTTTACCTAGAACCGAAAAAGAAATTGAAGAGATGGCAAACCCTCTAAAAATTAGTTCTAAAGAAGTTAGGGACCGAATAGTCGAATTACATGAACAAAATCCTATGCTAGGTCATAGAGGTTGTAGACTTGGTATTTCATTCCCTGAAATTTATGAAATGCAATGTGAAGCTATTTTTGAAGCATTAGTAGAATGCAAAAAAGAAAAAATTAAAGCGGTCACTGCTGAGATAATGATACCTCTAATTTCAACTGACACAGAACTCAAAATATTAAGAAATTTAGTTGAAAGCGTAGCTAAGAAAATTCAAAAAAAATATCAAACAAAAATAGATTATATGATTGGAACTATGATTGAACTTCCCCGCGCAGCTTTGCAAGCTAAGGAAATTTCAAAATATGCAGATTTTTTTAGTTTTGGTACAAACGATCTAACTCAAACAACTTTTGGTATTAGTAGAGACGACTCGGGAAAGTTTTTGAATGATTATATCAATAACAAAATATTTGAAATTGATCCTTTTGTTAGTCTTGATCAAAATGGAGTAGGAGAATTAATAAAAATTGCATCCTTAAGAGGTAGAAAAACTAATAGAAAAATAAAACTTGGTATCTGTGGTGAACATGGTGGAGACCCAAAAAGTATAGATTTTTGTTCAAGAACAAATTTAGATTATGTTTCTTGCTCACCTTTTAGAATTCCCGTCGCAAGATTGGCTGCAGCTCAAGCAGAGTTAAAAAAATAATTATATTATATAATGCAATATTAACAATTAAATCTAACCTAAAGCTTTATTGAGGCCAGGCTCAAAATCTACCGCAACACCTTTTACATCGCATGATCTTAAAAAATAGTACAAAGCAACACCATTTATAATTTTATTAGGCAATGTAATTTCGGTAGTTAGGTTGTTTTTAATATCAATACTAATTCTTTTTAATGCACTGGTATCATCGTTTAAATATAAAAGATAAAATACTCTAAAATTTTCTACACCCATTGTTTTGTCTAAAATTTGAGCATCATCTTCAATTTTATCTATCCCCATATTATCAAATTTTTTTAAGGCTTCTTGCAGGGTATATAAATATTCATACTCTCTATAAGGATTATTTTTATAATAAACACCATCAGTTCTTACCGAAAAATTAGAAACCGGAACAGCAGATAATAAAGCAGATTCTTCATCTTGATCTTCCAGTGTTTCATAGTATGTGTGGCCACTCTCAATTTGAACTGCTGCAGCGATAGGCTTGCAAGAATAAGTTTTTTCGTTAGCAAAAAGATTTAAAGGTAATAAAAAAATTAATATAATTTTTAAATTAAATTTCATTCTCAATAAATAGATTATCTTTAAGTCAAAAAAGTAAAAAAATTGTGTTTAAAAAAAGAAATCTCAAAACATTTTACAACCCATAAATAAAATTAAATTTCTTAAAAAAAACAACATTAGAACTAAATTAAAACAAGACTAAATTTTAAAAATTTACAATGTTGAAGCGTTTATTAATTTTTTTCGTTGTTCATATATTGGCCATCACGTTAATTATAATTACTTACTCTGAAGCTAGCGAAGATGTGTGGGATATAAGATCAATGAGTAACGGACAAACTATTTTGGTTTTGAAGACTGGGAATGTTACTTATGGAGACACACTGATGCTTGTTCTTGAAAATAACAATGGTAAATGTGACTACATACAAGAGTCATTTACATTTTATACAACTGCTAAAAACACTGAAGTTAAAGGAATAGAAGGCAAAAATATTCCCATTAAATTTAATGAGGATGAACTATATGCAAGAGCCTCATATGTTTTTCCTTTTTTGTTAGGTCATAGAGTGATGTTTTCCATGGGTTCTTACAAAGTTAATGAGTATTTAGATTATATATTAAAATATGAGACTTATGCTGTCACAATTGTGGATGAAAATATTCCAACAAGAATAATGCAGCCCCATTTAATTAAAAATTTCAAGGCTTCAGATTATTTTGATGTTCCTAATAATAGTTGGGATTTAAAAGGAGCAAAAGAAGCAATCGGCAAAGCACAAAAATTATGTTTGGAATATAAAGAAAGCAAAATTTCATGAAAAAATTTGGTTCCTTGCATCATCCTGTTATCAGTAGTGTTAAACTCAAACCTACTAAAGAATTTAATATTATAAGTTCATTGATAAAAATGATAAAAAAACTTATCATATAAATCTGTCAAAATCCTATTAGTGATTAAAACCAACACTCCTTATACTTCGATAAACCCCTACCGACTTCCACTAACTTTTACTTTATTTTTTTGTTCGTAAAGAGCGACTAACAACGGTTATTAGCATTCTATGTATAGTACGTCGCGTAGCACAGGTTTATTTCATATGATAAGATAATTTGAAATAAATAATAAATTATGAGTGATTTTTTTAACAAAACAGACTTATCAAGAAATGATGCTGAAAAAATTATTTCTGAAACACTAAATAACTGTGATGATGGTGAGCTTTATTTAGAAAATTCAAAGAGTGAATCTATTGTGT
>MDTC01215663.1_pt1 | contig 10778 bp, 6 predicted proteins | sample 811181 | NCBI WGS metagenome assembly MDTC01 (sample SAMN05326644, study PRJNA326480) | marine metagenome | isolation source: seawater | place: Pacific Ocean: North | collected 2011 | reverse complement strand
CCTGCCCTTGGCCTTCACCCTGCCCTTGGCCTTCACCCTGCCCTTGGCCTTCACCCTGCCCTTGGCCTTCACCCTGCCCTTGATTCTGTTGGCTCTGTTGCTGTCCAACATCCTGCCCCGCTGGCGCTCCTTGTTGCAAGCGATCTATTATTGCCTGAATTTCTTGTTGTGCCAGTCGCAGCGAATCCGTTTCGTCGCCGAGGATTCCACGAGCAGCGTCGGCAATGCCTTGTGACAAGGTCTCGATGTCAGCTGTGTTCTGTTCGTTCATGGCCTGCGCCCCTTGTGGGTCTGGTAGCATGCGTTCAGTGCCATTGATAAGGTCGCCAGTTTGGGCCAGACGGTTTGGCAACCCGTCTGCTTTTGAGGCACGCAAGGCATCTTCCAGGCGTTTTGACAACCGCGGTTCCGGCACTTCGGCTTGCATGGCGACTTGCTTGGTGTCTTCCACCAACTTGGCAATTTCTTGTTGTTGTCGACGCAGGGCTTCCTCTGCTTCAGAGCCTTGATCCCGAAGGCTTGGGCGTTGGTCCCGTGGATTGGTGGCCGCATTGGTCAACTGCTGCTCTATCTGATCTTGGCGCTCTGCAATGTCCAGCGCTTGATCGCGCAGGGCACGCATTTCATCGGCGAAACGATTGGCGGCCTGCTCCCGCAGTTCGTTGTTCAACTCCTGCATCTTCTCCTCCGCACGTGAGGCTTCAGCAACGGCCTGCTCATTCTGATCTCGACCCATGGCATCGGCAGCTTGCTGCAGACGGTCACGAATCTCGTCCAACTGCTGGCTGGCTTCTGCCATTTCGGTGCGAGACTCTGACTGATCGACATCACGACGCAACTCATCGACATCGCGTAGCATCTCACGCTGCTGATCTCGGAGACGTTTCAATTCGCGGCGTAGTTTTTCAGCTTCTTGCTCGTTCTCGGCTACCTGCAGCTGCGACTCTAATTCCTTTAGCTTGTCTGTTAGGGCTTCTTGACGTTTCGCCAATTCCTTTAAGCGATTGAGATACTCTAGCGCTTCCTGATTCTCAGCACGCTGTTGCTGTAAAGCTTGTTGATCAGCCTGGCTTTCGTCCTGATAGCGTTCCTCTTTCTTCTTTAAATTCATCTCCGCCATCTGCGGATCGCTCTCAGAGGCCCCGCCACCTTCTCCTTCTTCCGCTTGAGTGATCTCCACATCACGACCGCGCAATTTCAGCAACCAATCGTAGGCTTTGGTCTCGTGAACCAAGGCTTGCTTGGCGTTGTCTAACATGGCGATATCGGTCTGCTGACTCCAGGCATTCAAAGCCGTGATGGCCTCGTCCATTTCTTTGGCTGCACTATCAATGATCTGCTCAGCTTCGGCGTTCTGAGCATCTTCTTTCATGCCTATGGTCTCTTCACGAATGCCCTCTTGTGCTTGCTTGAGCACGGTGAGATCTGCAGCCTGTTTGGCCTTGTTGCGTTGTGGGCTTTGCATCACCCGATGTGTGGCAGCAATCAGTTCTTTCTGATTGGATTGTGCTTCTTGTTGAGGGGGTGGAGGGCCACCGCCACCACCACCGTTGGCTTCGCGGTAACGCTTCAGGAAAGGGCGCATTTCGATAAAGTAGATATCGCTTTTGGAGCGGCGTAGATTGCCATCACTATCCTTGTCCTCGGCCCAGAAGTAGTAAGACAACAGTTCATCTTCCTGAGCTTCGAGCTCTTCTAACGCAATCATATGCTCCATTTCGGCGGAAGGCAAAGGTGGCTCAGGTTTGCCCAGTGGAACCTCAGTTTCATTGTCACGGAAGGTGTAACTCATTCCGTAGCCGAGCACACCAAAGTCGTCATCCGCTTTGCCTTGTATGGTGACCTGCTCAAGTGGCGAGGCTGAGATGTCCTTCTTGGGAAACACCGCAACGACTTTGGGGAGGGCATTACCAAGCACGGTGATTTCAAGTTTGGCTGGCTGCTTGTTGCGACGGTTGTCCGTATCTTCCAGCGTGAGTGATAGAGTTTGAGTGACCGTGGCTTTGAGTGAAACCGTGTAGATGCTAGGATCGTTAGCAGATACAGTGACTGGAATTTCTGTCTTGGTTTCCGTGTCGACCAATGAAATCTCCGTAACGGGCTTGTTGAGCACGAGCTCGAAGTCTAAGGTGCTGTCTTCGTAGGCCGTCACTTGCCGCACATCTTGCATCGTCTTGGCTTCGTTACTAATAATGGCTGGAGGCGTGATGGTGACATTGGCGCGGTCCAACCGTGGGTATTCAAAAGTGGTGATGTTGTACAGCTCGCTCTTCTGATCGGCAAAGGACACCTGATAGACAAAGTCGTCATTCACATCTGGCAAGATCACTCCGAAGATCGGATCCTCCAGCTGCTTGATCATCGGCATGGTTTGGAAGGAAGCTTCATCTGCACCAAAGAGTAGGTTGGTTGCAATAGGCACCGTGGACTTGGCACCAAATAAAGCGCTGATCACCAGACGACTACCTTTCTCGATCTCTGCATTGCCTGGGGTCACTTCGACGTCCGCAGTTGACACTTTTGATTCTTTCTCAACGACTTCACGCGAGGATGGCAGAGAAGGTAAACTTTGGCGAATAGCCCCACCCGGGCCGTAACGTGACAATCCGAGGATCAAAGGAATGAACATGCACAAGGTAGCGGCGCGGCGCGTCCAAGTGCTGCCACGTTCAGCGCTGGCCATTTCTTCGGCGCTGACTTCTTCTACCCAACGTTGCTTCTTAGCTTGCTCAATCGCATCTTTCACCACACGATCTTGCAGGAATGTTAGCTCCCCGCCTTTCTTAGGCCTCTGTTCCACAGCTGTAAGCAACAATGCTTGTAGTTCAGGATGATTTTCTTCGATCTTGTTGGCGACCTCTTTGACATCGAGGGTCGAATCCAACTCACGGCGCGTCCAGAAGCGGATTACTAGCGCAGTCACTAAGACTGCAAGGCAGAGCCATAAAGACCACCATTCAAAGGCGAAGAACAGCAGGATTAGCAGCAACGCTGCGCCAAGGATGATCGCTGCGAAGCGAGTCTGTTCTTTCCATCGTGTGACGGACGCTTCTTTGGATGCGAGGCGCTCGAGTAGGTCGATGATTGCTTGGTGCATGGTTCGGATGGTGGTGTGTGTTAAATGCCTTCCGCAGGTGTCTTCGGGGTGGCGCAGCGTGCCGAGTAGAGAATCTCGATCAAGACCAGGATCAACACAGCATACAGTAGCCAGAGCCAGATTTTCTGACGAGATTCTTGTTCTTCAATGGAGAGCTTGGCCGGTGGGATTTTGTCCTGGGCTTCGCCGTCCTCACTTACTTCGCGATCCAACTTTAGAAGCTGCTGGACTTTGTCGGTATCCAGCGGGAATAGGCGGCTTTCTTCGCTTGAGAGATTAACGGCAACACTCAGCGTCTTGACACCGTCCTCAATTGTGAAGAGCCCAGGCTGAAGCGTTTGATCGAAGACTACTGCATTTTCTTCCAGAGTGAGTGTTTTTCCATCTGGCAAGATCACGGTTTTCTCTTTGCCAGGGTCGATGGGAATGGCATCGCCTACGACGTAGTTGCGCTTGCTGGATTGTGCATTGCGATCTTGTGTTAAGATGGCATAGATCAGTGGAATAAACTTGGTCGACAAGGCCAGCTGACTGTCGGCTTGGTGCCAGCTGGAAGTGAAGACTAGCAGGGAGCCTTTGCCAATAGGTACCTCGATCCAAGCGGGGTCACCATTGTCGAAAGTCGACAGAACCATGGCATTCTCCAAGCCGCTGACATCGAGTTTACGATGATGCCAGAAATGGATCTTGCTGAAGTCGGCAAAGCGCGCTTCTGCAAAGCCTTGCAGGTAAGGATGTTGCCGATTGATCTTGGCCAGTAGAGAAAAGTCAACCACGGAAGCTTCCTGAGCGGGAATCGCATCGACGTCTAATAAATTGGACAAAGCGGCGATGGAATTGACCGAGCGTGCGATGAACAAACCGCGGCCGCCTTCTTCTAAAAAGGTACGGTAGGGTGTCATGTCAGTATTGCCCGCAGGCTCTGACATGACCAAATAATCTAGAAGTGACCAATCGATTTGTTCGATGGAGTCTGTTGAGCGTTTCAAGGTTAGCTCTGGCTTGAAGGTCGGCGTCTGGATGAGAGCGCGCTTGAAAAAGAACAGTGGTGCACCAGGGCGATCTGGGTCTTCGTCACCATGATAGAGAATGCGCATCGGTTTGGCGACCGGCGGGCTCTGGAAATATCGATTATCGAAGTCCTCTTCGTCGCCATCAAGAATGAGTACTGGAGCTGGATTGCCGGTGGTGGTCTTTGGCGCAGTAATCACCTGGGTCTCGCCTGCAGGCACTTGCACGCTGATCGGGCGGCTTGCTGGTGTTCCGTCCGCATTTTGCCACGACAGCGTGAAGCGAGTGTCTTCGGAATCTCGATCGTTGGTGAGTCGCAGTCGATCCTCCTGATTCTGCAACTCGGCAATACCGGCGGCTTTAGGAAGTAACTGTAGACTAGCATTGGTCAAACGGTTGCCCACACGTTCTTGTACCAAGCTGATCTCTAGTGGCCAATTGTATTGGCCTAACGACTCAAGGTTTGCTCCTTCTTGGAAATCGCTCACCAAATACACGGTTCGTTCTGCCGGTATTTCGGCATCGACGTCCTCAAGCGCGTCGCGAAAAGATTCCACAGCAGTAATCAGTGCTTGGCCAAGATTAGTTGATTGCCAGCTCGGCTCTACAGCGGCCAATTTGGCCTTGAGTTCCGCTTTTCTCTCTGTTTCGGCAGCTTCACGCCATGCGTCAAATGAGTGCAGTAGGCGTGCCGATTGATCAAAGATGAACACCTGCACTTCATCGGTAGACTTCAAGTTATCGATTAACTCGTCCATGCGATCGACTGCTTTGTCCCAAACTTCTTCGCGTTGCATGGAAGCGCTCGTGTCTAGCAGAAAGACGACTTGTTTGGACTTGCCTTGGATATCCTTCAACAGATCCTGACGCAGAAATGGTCGTGTAAAGACCATGGCCAGTAAAGCAAGAATCAAGCAACGTAACAGCAGAAGCAGCAAGTTCTCGATTTTAGCGCGCTGTTCCTGAACAATCGGCGTGGGTTGCAGGAAGCGCAGAGAACTGAACGGCACTGTCTTCTTCAACTCACGATTACGCAAGTGTAAGAAAATTGGGACGCTGAGCGCGGCTAAACCGAGTAAGTAGAGGGGAAATAAGAAATTCATGCGCCTCTTCGTTGACGATCACGACTGGATCGCAGGCTGATCAAAAGGTGCAGTGGTTCGTGGAACGACTGATCTGTGGTGATCTGAATGAGATCAATGCCCAAGCCATGACAAGTCTTCTCGATCGCTGTCTGATGTGCGGTCATCTTTTCGAGGTAGTCCTTACTGGCCCGTGCAGGATCAAGTTGCATAGTCTCGCCAGTTTCCATGTCTTCAAACACAGCACTTTCGTCAAAGGTCCAGTTCTTCTCTGCTGGGTCTAGGATCTGAAAGATCACCACGTCGTGCCCAGAGGATCGCAGAAACGCAATCTGTGAGGTGATTGATTCAGTGTCTTCTAATAAATCTGAAATCACCACCACCAAGCCACGTCGTTTCAAAATAGGAACCATATCGCCCAGCGATTTACGCATGTTTGTACGCGTGGTCTTGGGTTGGGATTCTAGCCCTACCACCAATTGGTGCATGTGTCCCTGACGGCGTCTTGGCGGCACGTAATCGTGAATCTCATCAGTGAACGTTACCAGACCGACAGTATCGCCTTGGGTGAATAAGAATTGTGCGAAAGTTGCCCCTAACGTTGCGGCGTAATCGCCTTTGTGGAATTTCAGGGATGTGAACTCCATCGACCTGCTCTGATCAACCACAAGGTGACAGACCAAGTTGGTCTCGGCTTCGTACTTTTTAATGCAGTAGCGGTCACTACGCCCATACAGTTTCCAATCGATGTGCTTGGGATCGTCGCCTTCCGAATAAGCGCGATACTCACTGAACTCCACAGATGATCCATGGAAGGGACTGCGGTGCAAACCCTGCATGTAGCCTTCTAGGATGCGTCTTGAGCGCAATTCCAGCGACTTGATACGCATCAGCGTATCTGAATCAATGCGTTTGAGCGGATCGGCCATGTCAGCTGATCCTGATTAGTTAGGCTCTACCAACTTTTTGATGATGTCTTCGACTTTCACGCCATCGGCTTCGGCACGGTAGTTGAGCAAGACGCGGTGACGCATGACGGGCTCGGCAAGCGCTCGAATATCATCTTCAATCACATGGGAACGGCCTTGCATGAGTGCCCGTGCTTTCGCGCCCAACACCAGGAATTGTCCCGTCCGCAATCCCGCACCCCAAGAGACCCAGTCGTTGATGAAGTCCGGTGCATCTTTGCCCCCTGGGCGTGACTTGACAGCCAGGCGAACCGCGTAACGAGCGACCTCTTCAGCAATTGGCACTTTGCGCACAATGTCATGAAAGATACTGACATCATCACCAGAGAACAATATCTCCAGTTTGTAGTCATCGGCGGCCGTGGTTTTGGTGATGACCTTCACTTCATCGTTTTCACTTAGATAATCGACAAAGATGTTGAACATGAAACGATCCAACTGTGCTTCGGGCAATGGGTATGTACCGTCCATCTCGATCGGGTTCTGAGTGGCTAGCACGAAGAACGGCCTGTCCAGAGAATAACGCACACCTGCAGCAGTGACCTGTTTCTCCTGCATGGCTTCCAACAACGCTGCCTGGGTTTTGGGCGGCGTCCGGTTGATCTCATCCGCCAACAGAATGTTGGTGAACACGGGACCTTTGACGAACTTCAAGGCCCGGCCGCCACTCTCAGTCTCTTGCAAGATTTCGGTACCAACAATGTCTGCTGGCATGAGATCAGGCGTGAATTGAATGCGAGAAAACTGGAGGCTAAAGATGTCGGCAATGGAACTCACCAAGAGAGTCTTTGCGAGTCCAGGCGCACCTGTTAACAAGCAGTGGCCCCCAGCGAATAGTGAGATCAGCAACTGATCGATCACTTCCTCCTGTCCAATGACTGCCTTGCGAAGTTCGGTGCGGATTTTCTGGCTGGCTTGCGCGAGCTTTTCAACTGCTTGGCGATCTTGTTCGTAGGAGTCAGTAGCGGCGATCATGGACAAAGAATGAGGATGGTTGCCTGTGAGTTTTACAGGCGGCAGAGAACCTTCGAGCTGCGGTTTCAATGCGTCAAGGCGTAGAATATGATGTTGATTCCCAGGGGGTAGGCTGATTTCTCTGAGAATTCTTTGAAATACCAGTGATTCTCACCCTCACGTTCCCAACCATCACCGAGGTCCGTGTTGTGGCAGACAAGACACATCATTCGTCCCTCGTCATCGTAGAGCGCTTGATAATGCACATCTCGAGCATCTTCGCGCTCCCAAGTGATGCCTGAGCGGCGTCCGTACAGAGCCTGATTGATAGAAGGGATTTGTGGGCGCTCTTTCAGCTTGAAGACACAGTGGAAGATGGGGTGTTCCAAGGGAACCTCCTTCAAGACCCGTTCAGGGAAAACTAGTTGCAACTCACGCTCAAAGTTGTGATACTCGTCTTCGCCCCAGAAATCGTCGACCAATAGAAAGCCGCCTTGCAGTAAATGCTTCCTTAAAGCGTTCGCTTCATCCTGATCAAAGACCAGATCTCCTGGTTCAATCAGGTAAAGAAAGGGGTATTTGGGCAGATCTTCATCTGTAAGTGACACCACAACAGGATCAGGTGCCACTTCCAGAGATGTCATTTGTTGCAGGCGATAAGAGATGTTGTAGTCGCTCTCTGGATAATCCGTGGCCCATTTGTGACGCCTGCCGTAGGAGTCATAACGCACTCGGGCGAAGGTGAACACGTCATGAGGCAAATCTTCATCCGTGGTCCACAACGGCACCCCAGCACGAGGCTGATGGTTGAACCCGCCACCACGCCTGCTTCGGCGTTGTGCCAGCAACGCCATCGCAGGTAAGAGAATCAGCGTACAGCAAAGGATGAGAGAGGGGCGAAAGTGCATTGAGAGGGACGTTATTCGTAGCAGGTGCAATGCCAGCCTGACGATGAGAATCGCTTAGCAATCCCGTTGGTCTTGATCGACGTCTTCAACACTTCTTTGCTTTATGTAGACTCCAATACTCTCCTGTCAGAACCTACAGCAAGTCTGTCAGTGCAGAGGATATATTGAAATAGGTCGTGATTAGCTTGAAGCACACATATCCGCTAATGTTGATGGTGGTGGTCTTATCACCATCATCAAAGGGCGCTTTGCCCTGTTTCCATTCTATTGTGGAAGCGTGTCATTCACTTCCTAGATCTTCATCCGTTTAGGCATAATGCCAGACGTCACCTGCATTCGACAGCAATGGCCGGACCAGATTGCCGCCTCGGATTATGAGAAGTGGCGTATGATTGTTCACAGCATCCAGGAGCTTCATCGCACCGGACGCCTCGTCCTGGTAGGCACGCGCAGTGTCCTGGCCAGTGAGAAACTGGCCGAATCCTTGGCCCAGGTAGGCCTTCATTGTCAGGTGCTCAACGCCACTCGCATGGCTGAGGAAGCTATGACCATTGCCCAAGCAGGCACCCGGAACCGCATCACCATTGCCACCAACATGGCGGGGCGCGGCACGGATATTCAGCTCGATGCTGACATTGCTGCCCTAGGCGGCCTGCACGTCATTGCCACCGAATGCCATGAATCTCACCGCGTTGATCGCCAGCTGTATGGCCGCGCCGCGCGCCAAGGCGACCCTGGCAGCGCCCAGTTGTTCCTGAGTCCGGAAGATGAGCTGTTTTGACGCTATGCGAATGGCATAGAGAGTAGGGTCGTGGATCGTTTGGCAGGAGCCAAGCCGGTGGTGAAGCGTGCCCTGAAGATTGCCCAGCACCGCGCGGAACGGTGTGCTTACAAACAACGCCTTGGTGTCCTCAAGACCGACGACTGGCTCGAAAGTGCCCTCTCATTTACGGGAACTAAGACAATTTGAAAAGTAGTGACGGGCAAGGAATGAGGACTGCCCAGTGTTGTTGATCCAGAGGGCGACGAGTTGGCCCACTTGTTTGAATATGCCTTTGGGCTCAATCCCTTTACTTGCAGTGGCGATCACGCAAACGTGCCGATTACGACCACCGCGACTGAAGGCCGTGGCGACTACCTCATCACTGATTACGGTAGACCAGAGAACTTTGATGATGTAGAATATCTCTCGACCTGCAACGCTTGTAACTGCGCTACGGCAGCTTGCTGGGTGGCTTTGTCCCATTCTGGGATGTGTGGCAAGGGCTCCTGCTCCGGTGTCACTTTTGCGGACTGGCGGAACAGGGGCACAGATGATCTGCATTTGCATGATGCTCAAGCAACACCCTAGCGATTTCTTTTTTAATAGCCGCTCCAAACAAATTTGTGCAGATTTCCTGAAGTGCTTCGTCGCCTACCTGGGTGGTGAGCAACCTCTCGACTTTGACCAGCTTATCGAATGATGGCATTGTTAGAAAAAGCCCTTCGTGTAATCACTCGTCGAGTTCCACATCTTCGTTCAGCACACGCGTTGGCTGGCCGGTTGGCGTGAAAATTTTGGGCTCGCGTTTATTGCGTTGCTTCAAGGCCCAGCGCATGCTGGCTGGTGGTGGCGGCGTCCACTGAGGTGCTTTTGGTTGCCAGGTGGTTTTGTCTTGGAGGTCGAAGTGTAGGCGTCTGAAGCTTGCTAGGGCAAGTTGATGGGTGCCAAAGTGTGGACTGCGTATGGCGAGCTGACCATCTTTGACATTATCGAGGAAGAATCGGCAACTACCTTGATGGGCATAGAAGGCCTCTACGGCGACGCCCTGTTGCACTTGAGTTTCGACGGTTCGCAGGGGGAATGTCAGAGAAGTGATGCGGGCCAGTGGCACGGCAATATCGCCGAGCGGTGTCCTCAAACGCAGCTGCTGATCTGGCTGCAAGGTGATGGTTGTGGCTTCCAGGATGTCTTCGTTCTTCAAGCGTACTGCCGTCGCCTTGAGTTCTTTGCGTGTGTCAGGATCCAAGGCGCTTTCTGGGAGCACGCCATTCCATTTACGCACGGTGATGGTTTTGATCTTGAGCACCGAAGCTTGGGCGTGTTGTTGGATGACGAGTCCATGGCTTGGATCCACCAAACCCAAGGGGTCTTTCCAGGTGCGCAGCAAGATGCCATCCATAAGCAGTGCCATCTGGCCATTGGAAGCATCCCAGCAAAATGTTAAGGAACGGGCACGATTGTAGGCGTTATACTCGACCGGTACTGGGCTGCCGAGTCGACGGGAAGGTCCACCACCAAATTCTGCAGAGAAACGTTCCAGTTGTTCTTCCAATCGCAGGTTGCGTAGGCGATCTTGTTCGTTCTCAGCTGGTTTACGCTGTGATTCGGCTTCTGTCAGGCCACGGTATAAGGTGACCATGCGGTTTTCACAATAGAGCCGGTAGCTCTTTTGCTGAGTTGCAGTGCTGAGGTCTTGGCAGAAGAGGCTAAAGGATGCGGCAAGGTGCCCATCCCAAGACAGCGAAATGTCCAATTGCCCTCGATCAGGCATGGGCACGCCTTTGCCAATGCTACTCAAACTGCGTCCGACGAGTTGACTATCCTCTATGGCCCAACGCGCATTTGGCTTGGATGGTTTCCAATCGGCAAGGGTTTCGTCAGGACCTTGATAGTGAACGATATTAGGATCTTGAAACTCGATAGCATTCACTGCGGCTCGCGGGATGGTCAAGGGTGTAGGCGTGACTAGAGTTAGCTGATGTGAATCGATGGCTT
>MDTC01124896.1_pt1 | contig 10778 bp, 13 predicted proteins | sample 811181 | NCBI WGS metagenome assembly MDTC01 (sample SAMN05326644, study PRJNA326480) | marine metagenome | isolation source: seawater | place: Pacific Ocean: North | collected 2011 | reverse complement strand
TTGAATTCAACAGCTTGATCACTATCGAAAGAAATATCTAAGATATGGAGAGCGTCATGAACCCCCATCATTCCTAAACCTACAGGTCTATGTTTTAAATTTGAATTCTCAGACTCCTTGGTTGGGTAGAAGTTGATGTCAATTACATTATCTAACATCCTTACCGCAGTTCTTATAGTTTTAGAAAGTTCCGTCCACGCTATATCTTTAGATTTAACATTGCCTTTTTTATCATATAAAATTCTAATATGATTTTTTATGTTAACTGACCCTAAATTGCAAACTGCAGTCTCTCCTGCTTCTGTCTTTTCTCCTTTTGAGTACTTGGATGCTTTAGTATGAAGGGTTATTTCTGTGCATAAATTACTGCTATGGACAGTTCCTTGATGTTGGTTTGTATACCTTATATTACAAGGGTCTTTGAAAGTATTCCAAGGGTGAGAAGTTTCAAAAAGAACTTTAAGCATTTTTTTCCAGAGTTCTTTAGCGGGAATTTTCCTCCAGTTGTTTAAGTGTCCATTCTCGGCAAGATCTATTAATGAGTTATATGCCTTGTCGAACTCTTCTCCGAAAAGGTCATGCAACTCCGCTTCAGATGGATCAAAGAAATACCAGTCTTCTTCATTTTTTACCCTCCTCATAAATTCATCAGGTATCCAAGATGCAGTATTCATGTCATGGCAGCGAAGCCTGTCATCGCCAGTATTTCTTCTTAGATTTAAGAAATCTTCAAAATCTAAATGCCAAGGTTCTAAGTATGCGCATCCTGCGCCGGGCCTTTTACCCCCTTGGTTTACTGCAATTAGTAAGTCATTAAAAATCTTTAGCCATGGAACAAGACCGCTTGAGGTTCCGTTAGTTCCTGTAATATGAGACCCAGTAGATCTAAAGGGAGTAACATCTAAACCTAAACCACCTGCGTATTTAGACTTTCTTGCTTCTTGCCATGCCCCATCAAATATTCCATCAATGGAATCGTCAAAAGTATTTAAATAGCAAGAGCTTAATTGAGAATGTATTGTACCACTATTAAACATAGTAGGCGTTGAAGGAGTATAGAGGAAGTTGCTTAATAAATTGTAAAATTCAATAGCTCTCTCAGTCGGATTGTCTTCATTTATTGCAAGACCCATGCATACCCTCATCCAAAAAGACTGCGGGGCTTCCATTATTTTTTGATCTTCTCTAAGGAAGTATCTGTCTGCTAGTATTTGAATGCCTAGATACTTGAATTTTAAATCTCTATTTATATCTAGGGATTCACTTAGTTTCTTTAAGTCGAAATCTAAAAGCTTAGAGTCCAACCTATTGCACTTTACTAGCTTTTTTATATTCTGGACGAAAGATTTCCTGTATTGAAGTTCGAAAACATCAGAGTCTACTCCTTCTTTAAATACTTCTTTGTAAATGCAATTTAGTAGAAGTCTTGCGGCGGCAAAAGAATATGATGGTTCTTTTTCTATTTTTTCTCGAGCAGATAAGATTAAGGCTTTATCTATTTCTGAAGTAGTTATTTTATCAAACAATTGAAGTTGTGCATCTAGGACTATTTCACTTGGAGAAACTTCTGTTATACCTGAACATGCTCTCTGAGCGCTTGCGTTTATTTTATCTACTTGAAAGTCTTCTAATCTGCCGTTTCTTTTTTTAACTTTTATATCCATTCTGGGTTACTATACACCCTATTTGGTGTATTTTTTTTAATTTGTTAAGATTGTTTAATTTTTAGAATCTTAACATAAAAAAATGTGTAAGGCAAGTTTTTTCTCAGGAAGTTTCAGTGTAAAACTTTATCTTTAATACTGTAAGTTTTTTTAAGTGTCTTGCGTTCAGTATCTTGAGAGAGAGATCTTAAGAAAAGATTAATTTCATTAATGCTTTCAGACTCGTAAGTTTTGTAAATATTGTCTGAGCGAGAGGCTTGAGTGTTTAATCTTTTTAATGAATGCTTGTAATTATGACCTTTAATCTTTGTTTCAATTAAAAATTGCGGTATGCCTTTAATCCTGCAGAAGTTTTCAAAACACGTATCTTCTCTTGCGAATCTTACATTTTTTCCTATAAATGGGGAGGGGAAATTTTTAGAAATAGCTAGTAGTGAGCCGTCTACTTTATGAAAGTTTAATTTCTTGACTTCTGGTTTGAATTTTTTGTTGAAAGATTCTAGTTGCTCATAAGTTATGTATTGCTCTGATGCTAAGTGGCTCGGTACACTAGCATATAATTCTTTGATATTTTCTCTATTTTTTCCTCTAGGGTAATTTCTTATTTCTGGGTGCTCAACTAAATCCCAAGTAGAGTCCCACATTTTTCTAGAAGCAAGTGTCATGAAATGAGGATATGGTATTTGCTTGTCAGTGCTATGCAATATATTAAAATAATCAGAAGGGACTAAACAATCACTCTCCCCCCATACGGTATATATTGCATGGGGATTATATACTTCTCTTCTCCAGTCTCCTATGTTATAAAAATCCTGTTTATCGGTGATCGTGTAGACGTCTGTATATTTCTGTGACAATATAGAATGAGAAGAAAAGTTTTCAAACATATCCTGAGGATCGCCAGTTTCAGGTTTTTCTATATAAGTCTGAGAATTTAAACCTAAAACTACTTTTACTGGAATATCAGATTTATCTATAGCTTTTTGTAGCGAATCTAAAGTTTCATTTATCATTTTAGATTCATACCACATTATATGCATCTGAAATAATATTTGCTTGGGTTGAATATTAGCAGAGTCCCATATTAGGCTGCCCATGGAATTGTTTTTGGAAGAATTATGCGTATGCCTGTTCATTGATCCTCTGTTTTTAAAAAAAGAATTTTTCCACATTAAACATGAAAGCATGTCTCTGTTTTCATTTCTCCAAAAGTCAATATTTTCATCAATTGGGCAACAGTTTAATATTTTTTTCATACCACTAACCTTAATTAACTGCGCAGAGGTATAATATTGGGGTATCATTTTGTAAAGATCTTTTTTTACATGATACTGATTGGAGAACTGTAGATCCATTTTTTCAGGGTCGCTATAAAGGTTTACATATTCTATGTTTAAAGCGCTTGGGAGGGATTCTATTTCAGATATTAAATTATATAAAAATGGCTCTACATCTTCTTCGACTGTACAATCATCTTCTATTATTAACACCCAATCTGAGTCATTAGAATTTGAACATATATGTTGAAATAAGTAAAGATAAGATAGGTTGCAGCCTAATTTCCCGGGATACTTGTCGGTTTCCTTTGAGGTGTATTTTACTGAGCATAGGTTTTCTGATATAGCTCTATCTTTCCAGTATTCATAATAATTAATTGAATCTATAGCTTCAAACTTTTCAATTGACCTCAGGCTAGACTCTTTAACGTTTAGGAAATTAGCTTTGCGCTTTTCATCCCCTGAGTAAGTGATCATGTAGGACTTCATTGCTGTGAAATTTTTTCGTATAAGTTATTTTGTTTTTCTTGTCTATCTATTGTCTTGTGATGATGTAATGCATAACCCTGTAGTTCGGGCAAAGATAGCAGTGGACCTTCATAGCCCACGATAGTTTCATGCACTGCAAGATGCCATCTTACTGTGGGTGTATTTTTAAAAATTCTTGGTTGCCAGTCAGGCCAATTTATTAAATTGTTATTATTTACATTCCAGTTCCATTTTTTTATATGATCTTCTGTTATCCCTTCTACAGTGTTAGCTCTAGGCACATGTATTAATCCTGCATCGGGATATTTTTGGAGTATACGGGGGAGATTTTCAATTAATAAATTAGAAGGCATTTCATCTGCATCAATTTGAAAAATGAAATCTCCTTCACAATTTAATTTTAAATTATTCTTAAAGGAAGCAAAATCATTATTTAATGGAAATTCTAAAGTTTTGAAGTTTGGAGTTTCTGCATAAGGGGTTTGGTTGAAGTCAAGGGATAAGGTGAAGACTTGATCTCTCACCGCTTCAGTAACAGAAGAAGAATCCATCTGTACTGCAATCTCGTCGCAATTTCTTATTTTATCCCTCAAAAAAGTGATTAAACTTTTTAATTCTTCAACCTCGTCACAAACCGTAATGGCGTAAGATATAGATTTGAATTCCATTTCAATTATTTTATGATCTTATTTAAATATTTCTAAAATTTATGGAAAAAGATTTTAAAGTTTTAGTCGCCCAGCCTGTTGCCCCGAATGGCAATTATAATTTTTGGAAACAAAATTGCAATAAAATATTTCATAGTTTGAATTTTGATAATAAAATACAAGGGTTGTATGGAGATAAAGTTTCAGATGAAGGATCTAAGTTCGCAAGGCATGCTAGAGCAAGAAATAATTTAATAAAAAAATTTTTAGACGAAACAATTACCCACGTCCTTTGGTTTGATGCAGATGTAGTAGAGTGGGATGTAGATATTATTGAGAAATTATTTAGAATATCCACAGTTGATGTAGTGGCCCCTTATGTTTTCATAGAAGATAATGATTGGTGGCCTTTCAAGAGATTTTATGACATTTCTTGTTTTAGGGACTTAAATGGAGAAGAATTTGACTATAAGCCCCCTTTTTATAATCGAAAAAATGGAGATTGCACAACTGAGGTGTCATGTGTAGGTACGGTTTTTATGGTTCCTGCGGATTTCCATAGAAAAATTTCCTACGACCCCTATTATGAGGGCAATGAGCATATTTATTTTTTCAATCAAGTCAGATCTTCTGGTGGTAAAGTAATTGCGACTCCTGAAGTTGAAGTAAGTCATGCTTTTTTACCCAAGTACGGCGAAAATTTTCATTAGTATATATTTTTATATATTTATATATATTTATATATTATATATATTATATACGATTTTTTTGAAAAAAATAAATCTTGACCTGCCCAGAAAAGTTTGATATCCTATAGACCATATGATAATTCCACACGCTAAAGAAAATTCATTTTATGTAGAGTTTGCTCGATGGAGATGCTTATTGAGCGCAAGCGACGCAGAAGAGGCAGCGACCCTAGCATTTGAACAAGTTTTAGAAAAATATAAATCCAAGACGGAAGTTTCTTCGGTTTTCACGGTTTTAAATTTATCCAAAGCTATGTCTAGCATGAGCATGGAGGATAATATTACATTCGTATACGCCCCTACCGTACTTTCTAATTCTGGAATGCATGATCTTTCCAAAGATTTGCAATCAATAATAGAAAATTTAAAAGAAAGAAGCAAATGAGTGTTAAGTTATACTGCGTAGATGAATTAGGATTAATAGAGGGGAAAGCATATCAAGAAGATATAGGTACGGATGTAAGGGCCATAAGCGATCCTTTAATAGTTGGACATCAATTAAGAGATGGAGAATGGAAGCATATAGATTACATAGAATATGATACTGGAATAAAAGCTTGCCTAGATAGCAAGTCAACAAATGAAAACGGACTCTTCCTGTATCCTAGATCTAGTATAAGTCGATATCACTTACAATTATGCAATAGCGTCGGAGTTATAGACCCGGGATATAGAGATAATATAAAGGTTAGATTTAAGTATGTCTCCCAACCTTGTGACTATATGGTTTTTGAAAAATGGTTAATATTAAAGCCAGACATGTCTCGAATATATAAAAGAGGTGACAAAATAGCACAGTTAGTTTTTCATAAAATTTTTCACCCACAGATTGTAAATGTAGAAAAGCTATCTGAATCAGAAAGAGGAGAAAGAGGATTTGGAAGTAGTGGTTCCTGAAGTGATAGGCATAGGTGGTGTTGCAAGGGTAGGTAAAGACACCTTCTGCAAAGAGATCATAAAGGAGCTAAAGTTCCTAGACATAGAATCACGAAGGGTAGCCTTTGCTGATGCTCTTAAAAATGATTTAAAAAAATTTCTACTTGAAAAATCAGGCGTAAATGTATATACTGATGATGATTTAGAGAAAAAACAGATAAGGCCACTTTTAGTCGAATATGGCAAATTGATGAGAGAATTATCTTTTGGTTTATATTGGATTAATAAACTAAAACCAATCATAGAGCAAAATAAGAAAAATAAAATAGTCTCCATTATTACAGACGTAAGATATCCAAATGAAACAGAGTGGATAAATTCAATACCAAACTCATTAACTATTCATATGGTAAGAGAAGGCATAACATATGCTAATAAAGAAGAGTCCATTAACGACCCCCTCTCTAAAGAAAAATCTAAAGTTACAATTAATTGGGATAATTGCGATCCATCCGACATACCTAAAATTTCAAAATCACACATATATGAAAGAATTCTTAAATCAAATAAAACAATACAAAGATAATGATTTAATAAAAAAAATCAAATCCGAATCAAATATTCAACCTTATATAAACGAAATATGCAAAAGGCACAGCGGTATATACATAAACATGGTTAATATCTATAGTCCATCAAACTCACTTTCGTGCAGGGATGAGTTAATTGCAGATAAAATGTATTATATATATCAAGCCGCCCTTAAGTTTGACCCCTCTAGAGGCACAAAATTCAGTACACATCTAGGTAATGAGACAAAATGGATGTGCTTAAACATTTACAATAAGGGTAAAAACAGAACCGAGGTTTCAGTAGAAGAAATGGTTACTGAATTAAGTGAAGACTTTAATTTTTGCTATGAAACAGAAAAAGAAAAAAATATTGACTTTGGAAGTTTTTATGATATTATGGAGATAATTAAAAAATATGCAGACTCTAGAATTTATAAAATTTTTCAAATGAGATATATAGATGGACATAAAAACAAAGTTATGCCTTGGAAAATGATTAGCGAAAAACTAGACATGAGTATACAAGGTTGTATTAATATACATGACTCAACCATTTTAAAACTACAAAATAAACTAAAAAATAAATAATGAACACAATTAAAGGTAAGATAAAAGTAATAGGTGAAGTAAAAGAATACGGATCAAATGGATTCACGAAAAGAGAATTCGTTCTCACTACAGAAGAAAAGTATCCTCAAGAGGTAAAACTAGAACTATATAAAGATGACTGCGGTCTTATAGAAGATTATAATGTCGGAGATTCATTAGAGGCCACATTTAATATTAAAGGCAATGAATACAAGGGTAATTATTACGTAAACCTACAAGCATGGAAACTCGCTTCCTCTAGCTCCTCCGCAAAAGAAGAGCCTATGACTGAAGAAGCCGTCCCCAAAAAAAGAGGCAGACCTAAAAAACAAAAAGAACCTGAATTATCCGAAGAGGATTTAACTGAAGACATAGCCGAACTTGCAGACGCCCCATTTTAATACATGGCAATGTCTTCATGCAAAAAATAATATTTGAACTTCCATTAAATTCCCTTAGCTACGGAAATGTCTCTCTTAATATACTAAGAGAGGCTTTTCGTATAAGGAATAGTTTGAGTGTTTCGATTTTCCCAATATCTGGTAAGATAGACATAGAATCTTTTGATAAGTTAGATCCCGAATTTAAAGACTGGATAATTGAAAAATTCAATAAAAGATTTGATAGTGAAAACTTTTCGAAAGAATCTAAAACAATAAAAATATGGCATTTAAATGGATCAGAGATGAGGGTGGGCACAGGCGATCAAATCCTGTATACTTTTCATGAAACAAGTGAACCTACTGATTTAGAAGTTACTCTTTGCAGCTTACAGGATAAAGTCGTATTTAGCAGTAAATACTCTTGTGATAAATTTAAAGATAAAGGGCTTAATAATGTATTACATATTCCTCCGGGGTTTGACACCGACCTAACTGAAACTAATAAAGTTTACCTTCCTAATAAAATTCACTTTGGCTTAATGGGGAAATGGGAGCATAGAAAAAATACAGCCCAAATACTCAAATGTTGGGCAAAGAAATATGGAAACAATTTTGATTATCAACTTACTTGTTGCGTAAATAATCCATTCATAAAAACTAAAGACCTTAACAGTTTAATATCAAATACTTTAGAGGGTAAAAGATACGGCAACATAAATTTTCTTCCATATTTAAAAACCAATAGCGAAGTAAATGATTTACTAAATTCATTAGACATAGACTTAACTGGATTAAGTGGTGCTGAAGGATGGAATCTTCCTTCATTTAATGCTACAGCTTTAGGGAAATGGAGTATAGTAATGAATCATACCGCTCATAAAGATTGGGCTACAGAAAAAAATTGTATACTCGTGGAGCCAGATAACGAAGTAGATATCACTGACGGTATGTTTTTTAAAAAAGGTTCTGAATTCAATCAGGGAATTAAATATACTGTATCAGATGAAAAAATTATAGAAAAAATGGAATTATCTGAGAGTTACTCAAATAATATAAACAAAGAAGGCAAAAAATTAAAATCTAAATTTTCCTATAAAAAAACTTTTAAAGAAATACTTAAACTTAATAGTGTATAAATAATTACCTTATGAAACAACTTATTGCAAAAAACCAACAAGTTATGCTCTGTCGAGGAAAAGCGTGCTGTCCTGTAGTTAAAAAAACTAAAGAAGGAAAAGTTCTAATCACTGACGATGACGGAAATAAAGTAGTCCTCACTAATGAACAGGCGCTAATGATACCAGAAGCCTTAGACGTTTTAGAAAAAGATGCTTGATCTCTTATATTATACTTTGAGTTGCATAGGATTAATGTGCATACTAAAGTATGGAAGCATTCTTGCAAAGCCTAGATCTTTCATTACCTCAAAATCAAAATACCTTGAAGAGCTATTTAAGTGTAGTTTATGTTTAGGATTTTGGGTTGGCGCAATTACAGCGGTTTTTATTTATTTTATTGATAAAAATTTTTGGTCCGACAAGTTTTACTTATTCCCTCTTTATTCTGCAGTTATTTGCTGGGCTTCAGATTCTATTATAGGTATTCTTAGTTATACTGAAAAATATATAGCTATAAAAGCTTCTAAGTGATGCCTTCTTACGACTTTAAGCACCCAGAAAAAGAAGAGTATATAGAGCTCTTTTTTTCTATGAACGAAGAAAAGACTTATATAGACGAAGAAGGTGTTGAATGGAAGAGAGTTTTTACTTCTCCTAACGTAAATGCAACGAACAGGTCTTATGACCCAAGTAAGCCTATTTATGACGAAAAAGGCAACCCAATGAAAGTTGTACCTATAACCGATGAGCTGGTTAGGTCTCAAGGTTTTGATAATGCAGCAGACTATATTGAGTGGAACAATTCAATGGTAGACGAAACTAAAACTCCTTCAGCTAATATAGAGAAAATGCATGAACAAGCCAGATCAAAAGACGTAAAAGAATTAGTTAAAGAGAACGAAGCTTACTTAAAAGAACAAAACAAAAAAGCTGCACAGCATGCAGAAAGATCTAAATCGGTAACCCAAAGAATGGATATTGTATCCCAGACTGATATGCATTGGGATAGAAGTAAATATGATACTAGCACTGATGCAGGGCTTAAAAAAATGCAAGCAGCCTATGATAAAGAGGCGTTTAGAGCTACTCATAGGAAAGTCACAGTAAACGGTAAAGAAGTCGCAAACGCAGACAAACCAAAGCCCAAAAAGAATAAAAATAAAAAATCCTCTTAGTATGCCTATATACATGTATGAGCATCCCGAGACCGGAGAGGTTATAGAGATCATGCAAGGTATGAATGAAGATCATACCTATACAGATAGTGATAAAGTAAAATGGAATAGAGTATTCACCTCTCCTAACGCTAGTTTTGATACTCAAGTTGATCCATTTAGTCAATCCGATTACAGGAAAGCCACCGAAAACAAAAAAGGTACATTCGGAGATCTTATGGACTACAGCAAAGACTTAAGCAGGGAAAGAGCTTCAAAAAATGGAGGAGTAGATCCTGTTGCAGAGAAATTTTATAGCGACCACGAAAAGAAAACTGGCCAAAAACACCCTTCTAAGGCAAAAGTTTACGAGAGTAAAAACGTTAAAGTCGAGTACGATTAATGTAGGTCTACCCAAGCTCCATTGGCACGCCCTTGAAACTTGTTATCGTCAGTGTTGTAAATCATTTCTCCATCCGTCGGGCTACTAATAGAATTCCTTTGTACCGTAGTCATCCTAGGCATAATTACACCACCAGTAGTGGATGTAACTTCTAAAGGTGCTGAAGGACTACTTGTACCAATACCAACATTGCCTGCCGAATCGATACGCATATATTCTACTAAGCTAGTATTTGAACTTCCATCATTTGTAGAGAAGATTAAATCAGAACGCGAATCTATATTTCTCATTCTGCTTTCTATTGTGCTCATTATCCTGTTACTATTTCCAGCAAATTCAATGCTAACTCCTTCTGCATTATCGTTTGCAAGATTATTAGTAAGTTTTAGTGCTGTTAAGGTTGATGCACCTGCGTCTCCAAAAATTTCTAATAAGGCATCGGGAGCCGTAGTTCCAATGCCAACATTGCCATTTGTATCAATCAAGACGCGCTCTGTAGCACTAGTTGCCATTACTATTTTATTTGAGCTAGGGGAGTTAATATATGCTTGATCTGATGTATTGCCGAAGTGAAGTCTATTGTGACCTCTTATTTTAATGTCACCATGCACTACTAATTTTTCATCTGGAGTCGTATGATTAATACCAACATTGCCGGCGGAGTCGATAGTCATTCGTCTTTGTTTAGAAATAGTAGTAGCATCAGTACCGAAATACATTGTATCAGTAGAATTATCATAGGTAACCCTGCCGATTGATTTATTACTGGAATCACCAAAGAGAATTCCAGCGGCGTTACTTGTTCCTGCTGTTACGCCAACGTAACAATCCGCCGTGTCCTCCACATTTAATTGATAA
>MDTC01180406.1_pt1 | contig 10780 bp, 8 predicted proteins | sample 811181 | NCBI WGS metagenome assembly MDTC01 (sample SAMN05326644, study PRJNA326480) | marine metagenome | isolation source: seawater | place: Pacific Ocean: North | collected 2011 | reverse complement strand
TCACCAACAAATCTTATTTGCCTAATTTTTTCTGGGTGTAACCAGCTAACAAAACAATTTACAAAAATATCATCAAAATTTAGAGCAACATTTACTACATCATGAAATTTTTTATCTTTTCTTAATAGCCCAGAACTATTTATTTTTTTTGGAAGATCTTTAATTATGCACGACAAAATTGAAATATCATGTGTCAATAAATCCCAAATAACACTTACATCTGTTCTAATTGGCCCTAAATTTGACCTTTCAAATTGGAGGTATTGCAAATTACCAAGTTCGTTGTTCTCTATCGTCTTAAATATTTTTTGTATTACTGAATTGTACAAGAATGTATAATCAGTCATTAAAACAAGTTCTTGCCTTTCAGAAGTTTGATACAATTCTTCTACTTCTGACATGCTTGTTGCTATAGGTTTTTCTACAAGCAAATGCATGTTCATATCTAATAATTGTTTTGATATATCAAAATGGGTTGACGTAGGCGTGCAAACTATTGCACAATCAACATCAGTATCTTTTAATCTAGAAATATCATCAAGATACTCTACTCCATCTACATTTGGATCTGTTTTATCAACTATATGAGTGAGCTGAAAAAAATCATTCTTTTCTAATAACCTTAAATAGTTTTTACCCCAATATCCGCACCCTATTAGCGCAGTCTTTATTGACTTTGTCATATCTAGATTTTAATCATAGGATATTTAATCTTTGTTTTCATAAAATTAAAGTAATTAAAAAATTTTGGTTTATATTCATCAATTAGACCGAAACAATCATATCCAAATTGTTCTTTTCTTAAATTTTTTAATTTATTTTGAATAAATTTTGGATGTTCACTTATTTGTTTTTTAATCAAGTGGTTAGGAAGCCTAAATTTAACCATTTTTAACCATTCTTCATAGGCCTCTTCAGGTGTTTCTCCTCCTCTATCATCCCAATTATTAAACTCTCTAAACCAAGCTCTAGCAAACCTTGCCCTATCTTCCATTATTATTTCTTTAGTACGAAAAGTTGTATCATAATTCCATAATGGTACATTTACAATTGGTACATTTGTTTGGTCTAATATTTTTCCATTTAATGTTGCCAGACAAAGGTCACCTCCACCATTAAATTTAACATCTGGATATTTACTTTTATTTATAGCAAGTGTGTCGAATGTTTTAAATTCACATTTTTTATATGAAAAAAATTTAAACTTTGGAAATACTACAGCTGGATGGTCATTGTACTTAATTAGATAAGCTTTTAAATTCTCCAGATCATTTTCATGGAAAATCATATCAGTTGGTAAATTTATTACCCAATCACCGTAAGACTTATCAAAACCTTCCTGAAATACTTTCCCAATATAATCCCATTTAAACTCTGTAGGCCAATCATCACCAACAATCACAACTTCATCTGAAAAGTATTCGTAACAAGCTAATGCCTCTTTCCAGGGATCCATTCTCTCTTCGGGGTTTGTCATGTGTGTAAAAATAACGATTTTCATGATTATATTCCAATGTTAACCTATTATTTTAAAAAATTAATAATGATTTAATTTTCAAATTTGTAAATTTCATTCATAATAAAATCAGCAACCTTAATTGCTCCGAAATGACCAAGATGAGCATCATCAACAAAAAAATATTCGTCATTTGAATAAAATCTACAAACGTTTGAGTTACAAAAAACACTGTCCAAATTTATAATGAAAAGATCTTGATAATTTAATCTATCAATGATTGGTTGTGTTCTGTCACTAAAGTCTTTAAAAGAATTGTAATCAAGATCAATATATTTTCTGTTAACAAAATGATACATTCGTAGATTTACACTCGGATTTGGAATTGGTCTTAGTAAAACTATTTTATTTCCTTTTCCGCTTAAGGTTTTTATTGTCTCATCTAAAGTTTGATAATATTCATCAAATCTTTCTTTTATAAGATTTTCTGATTGAATATAAAAAATATCGTTCTTAAATATTATTTCAGATTTTATTGCATTTTGTTCATACCCTCCACCTAAAATCAAAATGGAATTTTCAATAGAGCTAAGTTCATTAAATTTTAAAGAACCTGGATAGAAGTCACATAATTTAAATCTTAACTCACAACCTTGTCTTGTATATTCAATAAAAGTAAAGTCATTTAAGTACTTAGTTTGTAAAAAACCTGAAGTTAAAGATGATATTTTTGAATCACCAAGCAAAAAAATTTTTTTATTTTGATTATTCTTTTGGAATTTACATGCTGACTCAATAAAATCTTTATTTATGCATTTGTCGTTATTATTGATGATATAATTTGTTCCTTTTTTTACTGTATATTCTTGCGATGACTCATTGAATGTATTTTTTTCATTATGCCTAAACATGAAGCCGTCAGAAAAGAAATTCACAATTAAAATGAAAAAAATTAATGATAGAGATGTACTAAAAAATTTTTTATAGTTGTTTTTAAAAAAATATTCATCTCTAAATTTATTCTCAACAAAGTAATAATTTATTGAAGAAATTAAGACTATAAAGGTAAAAATTAAAAAAAGCACAATGTAGTTATCTAAATCTAGATGAAATTTACCATGCAAAGTTGTATTAATATTGTGAGTTTTAATCGCAGCAAATATTGGTTGATGAAAGAGATAAACTGAGTATGAGATCAAACCTAATTTTTCTAAAAAATAAATATTTTGGTAGTTTAATTTTTTATTTTCTGAAAATTTAATTACTAAAATTATTGACGTTAATAAACACACTATATAAATTGAGTGAAAATTTACAAACTTAAAATTTGAAAATAAAAAAAAGACCAAAAGTAAAAAAATTAAATTAGAAACAAAATTTTTTCCTTTTATGTTGTACCTAGTACTTAACAACATGGCGAGAATGCCAATAATAAATTCCCAAACTCTTACCGTTGGGCTATAAAAACTGTAGCTTTCAAAACTAAAAAATATTTTATTAAGTATTGGTATGAAATCAAAAAATATTCTTGTAGAGGAAAATAAAGATATTAAAAGTATGATGGTTAAAATAATTATCTTATTTTTAAATTTTATCTTATAAATTAAAAGAGCTAGGAATGGAAAGATAATATAAAACTGCTCTTCTATTGAAAGACTCCAAAAATTAATTATTAAGTTTACTTCTATGTCTCCATCAAAATAATTACTCATATTTGCAAACCCAACATTTGAAATAAAAAACAAGGCTAAGAGACTATTTCTTCCAGTAGTCATTAAATTTTCATAATCTTGAACAAGAAAAGCCAGTAAATTTGCGAAGATTAAAGCTATTAAAAATGCTGGTATTATTCTTCTTACTCTTCTGAGGAAAAAAAGTTTTAATTTAAATTTTTTATCAGATAATTCAGAAAAAATAATATTTGAAATTAAAAACCCTGAAATTACAAAAAATATGTCTACACCTAAATAGCCATTAATAAAAGTTCCTGGAGAAAAGTGAAATAATACGACCGAAAAAACGGCAACACCTCTAAGAACCTGAATATCTTTTCTGAAATTTATTTTTTTAATTGTTTCTTTTTGATTTTTTACTGTATTTAACATTTGAATAATAAAAATAGTACCTCTTTTATTTTGATTTATTAAAAATTGATTTTTTATTTATTTAGATAAAACAAATAGTTTCAATATGTTTATTAAAGTAAACATATGGTTAATCAAGTTGTCCTTCTTGCAGGTGGAAAAGGTACAAGAATGAGAGAGTTAACTGAGACAATTCCGAAGCCAATGGTAAAAATTGGAGAGTTACCTGTATTAGAACATTTAATTAATGTTTTTGAGACTTTCAAAAATTTTTCATATTTAGTCGCAACAGGCTATAAAAAAGAGTTTATCGATGATCACTTCAAAGACTTTGACAATGTAAAAACAATTTTTACTGGCGATGAAACAAATACTGGTGGAAGGGTTTATAAATTAAAAGATAACCTAGAAGATGTGTTTATAGTTACTTATGGCGATGGGCTTGCAAATGTTAATATAAGCGAGCTAATTAAGTTTCACAATTCACACAATAAAATTGGAACAATATCTGTCACAAACCCTATATCAAGATTTGGTTTGGTTGAGTTTGATGGAGATAACATTGTCAAACAATTTGTTGAGAAGCCAAAACTCGAAGGTTTTGTAAATATAGGATTTATGGTGTTCAAAAAAGAGATTTTAAATTATCTTGATGACGAATCGACTCTTGAAACTTCTCCACTTGTAAATCTCTCAAATGATTCTGAACTTGTAGCGTACACTCACGACGGCTACTTTGAACCAATGGACACTTATCGAGAATTTATTCAACTTAATAAATATTGGGAGAGTGGAAATCCTCCATGGATGGATTTTTAAATTCAGATAAATAAAATGCTTAATCTCAAGGTCAATAATTTTATTAATAGTAAAAAACTCCTGTACTTCTTAGCAGGTACAACTATTTTAATATTTGCCTACAACATATACGTTTATGATCCTTTATATGGATATGATGCAAGAGATCATTATTATTACATTGACTACTTTGCAATGTATCTTCCAGATAAAATTAATTTACCAAGTATTGAAGATTCAAAAGAATTTTTTTCTCCTCCATTACCATATATAGTTCCATCGTTTGTTATTGTTTTTTGTAGAAATATTATTGAAAGTAGTAATTATGTTGAGGACTGCAGGCCTTCTCTAGCATTAATAACTCAAATTTTTCAAACTTTCATGTTCTTTGGAACTTTATTTATTTATTCAAAAATTATTAAGAAAATGTACAAAGATATCAAGTTCTCACATTTTTTATTAATAGTTTTACTTTTAACTGTGAACTACAGAACTTTTTTAATGATTAGAGGAGAGCCATACATTATATTTTTCCAAGCTTTGTGTTTGATGATAGTATACAATTTTTTACTTTCTGAAAAAAAAGCAGATGTAAAAAATTTCATTTTTCTTGGAGTACTAATTGGATTAATAGGTTTAAGCAAACAATGGGGGTTTCTTTTATTTCCATCATATTTTTTCTTATATTTTTATTTAAAAAATAAAGATATAAGAAAAAATTACTTGAAGTTTTTACTCCTAGCTTTTTTTATTGGATTTATAATTTGTGGTTGGTTCTACATTGGCCTTCTTCTTGATTATGGAAGTTTTACAGCTTTCAATAAAGAGCCGACTCCTTTTAGATTTGATAATCAACCTCTGTCTTTTTACTTTTCATTTGAACTAAACGATTTACTTTTTAAAAATCCAATAAGACCAAATTTTGACAATCAACTATTTCCAATTTTATATTCTGACTTATGGGGTGATTACTGGGGATATTTTAGTTTTATTCTTAAAGGATGGGAGTATGGTAGATTTCAACCAACGGTTGGAGCATATCTTGGTAGGGTTAATTTAGTTTCAATGTTTCCTACTTTTTTATTAATTCTTGGAACTATTTTCTCTTTTAAAAAGATAGTTAAAACTAAAAAAAATACACAGGACATTTTTCAAATATTTGTTCTTTTTTCATCATTGATAACTTTTGTCGGATACCTATGGTTCCTAATAAAGTATCCCGAAAAACCCAGTGGAGATACAATAAAAGCAACTTATGTTATACAGTTGTTTCATCTGATGGTATTCATGTGTTTTGACTATTTAAATGAATTAAAAAAGAAAAATGAAAAAATGTACAATATGATTTTTATTTTATTGTTTTTAATATATCTTCATAATATTCCTGCAATGGTAACTAATTATTTAAAGTAATATTTATATATTATGACAAATGTTCCCTTTAATGACTTAAGCAGGATTCACAAACCAATACTTGAGGAATCTTTACGTGATTTTAAAAAAATTGTCTTGAATAGTGGATTCGTTTTAAATGATGATATCAAAAGTTTTGAAAACGAATACGCAACCTTCTCAGGCCAGAATTATGCTGTTTCATGTGCAAACGGGACTGATGCGCTTGAAATTATTTTAAGAGCTTTGAATATTGGTAAAAATGATGAAGTAATTATCCCAAACAATTCCTTCATTGCAACAGCTATTGCAGTGACAAAAGCTGGTGCAACTCCTGTATTTGTAGACAATGATGATTATTACTTGATCGATTTATTAAAAATTGAAAAATCTATAACACGTAAGACCAAAGCAATCATAGCTGTAAATCTATATGGTCAAATGGCTAATTTAGTTGAAATAAAAAAATTAACGAATAAATATAATTTACATCTGATTGAAGACGCAGCACAATCTCATGGTGCCAAAAATAAAAAAAATCTAAATGTAGGAGATTTATCAATAGCAGCTGCATATAGTTTTTATCCAGGTAAGAATTTAGGAGCTTGGGGTGATGGTGGAATAATCACAACAAATTCAAAAAGTATGAATGCAAAAATGTTAAAAATAAGAAATTATGGAAGTACAAAAAAATATATTCATGATGAAATGGGTTTCAATTCCCGCTTACAACCAATTCAAGGGGTTGTCTTATCAAAAAAATTGAAAAAGCTCAATTCATGGAATGATGAAAGAAGATTTATCGCAGAACAATATAATAATGCCTTTATAGAAAATAAAAATATTCAAATTCCAGAAACTTTTGATGAGAATTTACATGTTTGGCATCTATATGTAATTCAGGTATCAAAGAGAAATGCATTTATCGATACACTTGAAAAAAATAATGTTCAAGCAATAATTCATTATCCAATTCCTATTAACCAGCAAAAAGCATACAGAAACCATAAATTATTTAACAAGAAATTTGAAAAATCCACACCGTACGCAAAAAGAATTGTATCATTACCTGTTTTTCCAGAAATGACCAAAAAAGAAATAAACAAAGTCATTGATGTAGTAAATAAAGCAAGTAAGAAATAAAACCTATAACCTATAATAGATATTTAAAAATCAAAAGTATTTTTTCATCTTTCGATTTTTTTTGTTATTTAAAAAAGATTCATAACTTATTAGTAAAAATGAATTTATTCTTAAAATTAATTTAATTAAAAAATTTTTTTCTTTGTCGGGATATAGATTTTTTTCAATATTTTTAAAGTAATTTGAGATTTTGTTGTAGCTGGAATTATGAAAGCGGTAGTCCTCAAAATTTAAAGTCTTAGACTCATTTGAAGTAGGCCTACTATCTAAAGATTTTTCTTTGTTTACTTTAAAAACAACTATTGATTCAAAGAATTCAATTGAGTGGATTATGTTTTTGAAAATTGGATTTTGAACTGTGACGTCTTCAGATCGACTATTAATATTGTCAATTAATTTTTTTGCCCAGTTTATGAATGTATGCCTTGAGGGGTAACCAAATTTTTTAAAATAGCTTGTGTGAGTATCTTCAACAACAATCATTCCATTATTGTTTATAAAATCTATTGACGATACTACTGATACAATTTGTTGTTCATAAGTATGGCCACCATCATCAAGTAATATATCAATATTTCCTACTTCATTGTAGAAATTACTCCAAAACTTTTTACTAGATTGATCACCAATGAATATCTCAAATCCATATTTTTCAAATTGCTTTGCTTTAGGATTTAAGTCGATTCCAATGATTCTTGCATCTTTTCCAAAAAATTCTCGCCACATAAATAAAGAGCCTCCATTATGTATTCCAACTTCTACGAATGTAAATTTACTATCAATAAAATTTCTAAAAATTTGCTCATAGACTTGAAAATATCCGGAATGCTTTACTGATCTATATGGTGAGTTTTGATAAAGCTTATATAGATCTGAGTTTTTATAAAAATCGTTCATCTTCGTTTACATTACTATCAAAATTCCTATAACTTATAATAATGAAAATAATCATTGAAATAGCTGACAATAAGTACGCTGGGTGAAAGTAAATTACATTTTCAAAATTCCAATGATTCAAAAATAAAAAATAAAATATTAAACTTGCTAAAAAAAATATTTTTTCATTTAGTTTATTTAAATATAAATACTGCATTGTCAAAACTAAAATAAGACCGTTTCCAATACTGTATAAATTAAACCTTAATGGAGGATACCAACCTATAAACGACCAAAAGATAAATAAAACTATAACTATTAAAGATAGATTTATTTCAAATTTTTTAGTTTTACAATTTTTAATTTTTTTGAAGAGTTGAAAGTTGAAAACTGAAAATAAAATTGGTAGGCCTAAATAATAAAGAGTTTTAAGAGTATCTTTAAAGTAACAAATGAAATTTTCAGGTATTGTTTGACAATACCATTCTCCAGAATGTTTTACGATATTTATAAAATAGTAATAGACCCAAATAAACTGACCCCAATACTGAGTTGCAGCATCGTATGGTTCATAGCCCAGAAGTCTTATATAAATTGTATAAAAAATATATGGCAGTAAAAACAAAATGGTAAATTTAAAATTATTTAAAATATACAAAAGCCGTTTTTTTTGCAAAAATAGTTTTTTTAGAACATAGAGTAAATAAATAATTAAAAAGGCTCTATGAGCCATAAATAATAATCCAAAAATTAGAGATATCCAAAATAAAGAGAGATTATTTTTTGAACTTAAAATATATAAACCCGATGCTATTACTAGAAAAGTAAGTAATTGGTGAGATGGTGTAAATATTCCCCACTTCACTATTGGATTAAGGAAAAAAATAAAACACAATATTATTAAATGCAAAAAATTTAATCCTTTCACATCAAAAGTTTTGATAATTAAATAGATCCCGGAAGAAACTATAAAAAGTTGAACAAGAAAAGTTGATAACTGAAATAAAAAATTAATATTTATCCCAAACAATACAAATACAAAATTTAAAATTCTCGAAACAATGGAGACAAATAAAATATACAGTGGCCTGTTTTGATATGGATGCTCATTTGTTGTAATGATGTTGTTCATATTTTCAAAACCTAGATAATAATTTATTTGGTCACAACTAACTGGATAAATAAATTTGAATTCAAAATTATTTAAGAAGAAATCTAAATGTTCTATTTCAACACAAATATAGTAACTGGAGTCAGCGGATAGTAAATGAAATACTATGTAATAAATTAATGGTCCGATAAGTAAAGAACTAAGATATATATTCATGAATAGCTTAGTATTTTGCTTCATGGTCTTAATTCACTATTAGCTTTTCAATCTCGTCCGCAATTATTTCAGAGGAGCTTTCATTAACTTCAGTTTTTGTTTTTTCATCACTTCTAATTGACTTTATAAACGAAATCGTATCTTTGAAGTTATAATTTGAGACTAATACATTTTTGTTGTCTTGATATTGGTGGTCTGTTTTTATTTTTGTTCTCCAAATAATAAGTGGTACACCTAAAAATGAGGCTTCTTGGGCCACTCCTCCACCGTCAGTCAAAACACATTTTGAAGTATTCACAGCATTAATAAATTTGTAATGAGTTAATAACATTTCTACATTTACACCTAATTGTTTTAGTAATTTTTCATAATTATTTTTTCTCAAAATTTGTAATGTAGGCTTGTGACAGTACCAAACAATTTCATCAAAAAATTCTTTATTTTTAATCATTTCAATAAAATCAACTAAATTACTTAGGTTTTTTTTGTTATATATATTTTCCGTCCTGTGAATTGTAATTAAAAGTTTATTTAAATTTGAATCTTGTTTGCTATCAAGATTATTCAATAATGTGTCATAGATAGTATTTTTTTTAATTGGCACAATTTTTTTTGATAGTGAATACTTAGCTAGATTTTTTAATTGAACTTTCCCATCGGGCACAAGAATATCAGAAAATCTTTCTGATATCTGTCGAATAATTTCTTCAGGAAATGGTTGAAATATTTTTTCTGATCGCCATCCAGACTCTATATGAAGAATTTTTGAATTATTCTTTTTTCCCCATATAATTCCAAGTAATGTGCTGGCTGTATCACCATGTATTATGCAAATGTTTCTTTCCTTATCTTTTTTTGAAAATATAATTTTAAAAAATGTTTTTAGAAACCAAGGTATCATTTCTTTAATTGATGAAATATCGGTTTTATTTTGACCATACTTTTTATACTTAAAATCAAAGTTTAAATTCGAAATTTCTTTTGATATTGTTTCGGTGTGTTGACCTGTATCAACCAACTCTACATTTACATTTTTACTATTTAAGGTATTTAAGAGATGATACGTTTTGATAAATTGTCCCTTTGTTCCAAAAAAAAAGACTACTTTTGAATATTTATCCACTATGTTATTAAGTTTATATTTTGTGATTACTTAAATCTTCTGTAAACAACTATTTATTTTGTTTAGAATCAAGCATATGACTAAAGAAAAAAAATACAATATTTGTATTTTTGGCTCAGGAGAAACTGTTGATGGTTTAATTTTGAATTTCAAAAATAATGAATCATTTAATGTATCATTGCATATTCCAGATCCAGTAATAAATAAAAAAACATTTGATAAAGAAATAAAAAAATTTAAGGAATTAAATGATATAGATTTATGTATTGTTAGTGATTATCGTAAAAAAATTGACTTTTTTGATAAGAATTCAATATGGATAAATATTCATGCTGGATTATTACCATTTTACAGAGGCTTTAGCTCAAATTCTTGGGCAATTTTAAACAATGAAAAAGAAGTGGGCTTTACCATTCACGAATTAACAAAAGAATTTGACGAAGGACCAATTTTTTTCCAAAAAAAGTATCAAATTAATGAAACTGCACTGTATCAAGATATTCGTCCAGAAATAATTAACGATATCATGAATGAAACTCCAACTGTGTCTTTAGATATTTTGGAGGGAAATATTAAAAGTA
>MDTC01165398.1_pt1 | contig 10783 bp, 8 predicted proteins | sample 811181 | NCBI WGS metagenome assembly MDTC01 (sample SAMN05326644, study PRJNA326480) | marine metagenome | isolation source: seawater | place: Pacific Ocean: North | collected 2011 | reverse complement strand
TTGCCGGTCTTGCTGCAACTGCCGATCTTTCTGGGCTTCTACAAGATGCTGCAATCGGCCGTCGAGCTGCGTGACCAGAACTTCCTCTGGGTTAAAGACTTGGCCATGCCCGATACCATCTACCAGTTTCAGAATTTCTCCTTGTTCGGTGTGTCGTCGATCAACCTGATGCCACTGCTGATGGCGGTGACCATGATCATTCAGATGAGGGTCGGCCCCAAGGCAGGGGATAAGATGCAACAACGCATTTTCCTCTTCATGCCAGTGATCTTCCTCTTCATTTGTTACAACTTCGCCTCAGCCTTGGCACTTTACTGGACGGGACAGAATATCTTTAGTATTGGTCAAACGTGGTGGATGAACAAACGCCCGGAACCAGAGTTGGTGAAGCGCCCCCCGCGCAAGCGCATGTCTCTGGAGGACATGAAACGTCCGTCCGGTGGTCAGAAGCCCAAGAAGAACAAAAAACGTCCGCCACGCACTGGCGGCTAACGAGCAACCAACAAGAAAGGACATCGACCGCCCATGAGTAGCCCATCGACTGAAGTGCTAGACAAAGGCAAGGAAATCTTGGACACCATGTTAGGTTACCTGGGCTTCGTGATCGAGGTTCAGTCAGATCCAGAAACGCCTCACGCAGGTCTGCAGATCTATTCTGAGGAAGCGAAGGTCCTGATTGGGAAGGATGGCAAAGGTCTGGATGACCTGCAGTACCTGGTCAACCGTCTTCTCTACGAACAATTTCCCAAAGCCAAGCGTGTAAGGGTCGACATCGAGCATTACCGCACGATGCAAGAGGACGCCATGGTTCAGAAGGTGCAGGGCGAAGCTGACAACGTGCGGCGTTCTGGGCGTTCGGTGAAGCTGTGGCCGATGAATTCCTACCACCGTCGCCTTGTGCATGATGCGTTCAAGGACGACGCTGCGATTCAGACTTGGAGTCCGCCAGACTCAGCCAAGCTCAAGCGCATCACATTGATGCGCCGAAAGTAACGAACTGTGTCATAGGCCGGCTTGGATCGTGCGGAGTTTCGAAACATCGCGACTATTCGCTGCAATGTGATCCTCTATCAAGTCAGGATCACGATGGTCAAGATACTCCACGTGTATCGAAATTGGACCTCTGAACTGCTTGGCCTGAAGCATGGACAGGAAACGGTGATAATCCACGCGTCCAGAGCCTAACGGTACGTTCTTCACCCTCTTGCCCTCCCACACAAAGTCCTTTGCATAGACCGTGTCCACGTGTTGCCAGATACGACGAAAGGCTACCGGCCAACTAGTGCCGCCTTCCACCGTAGCATGACGAATGTCGTAGGCCACTGCTAGATCTCTAGCGGAAATTCCATCCAACCTCGGCCAAATCCCAAATGCCTGCGCCAAAGTACTTCTCGCCAGCGTGATTTTGATAGAGTCCTTGGATACCCAGTTCGTTGTTCAAAGCCGCGAGATCTTTCAGCTTGGCGCGCCACTCGCTAAGTTGACTGGCAATCGTTTCGTCTGTGGTATAACGGAAATACTGCAGACGATAGCGCTTGATACCCAACCCTGCAGCTACTCGCAAAGTCTGTTCGGTGAATGGATTGGAGACGTCGTTGATGCTTGAGGCCATCACCGTGATGTCCAAGCCTTGCTTTCGTAATGCTTCCACCATCTTAGGTAGCTCATCCGGTACCATTTCAGGCTCTATGTGCCCGCCCTGACGAATGGTCGCTTCAATGCCTGTGACGTCAGCGCCAGCCACTTTCTTTGCCAGCGCTTCATAGGAGAGAGATTGCAGGCCCTTGGTAAAGATACACATCTGCTGCTTGGGCGTCTGTTCTTGCGCCAACAACTGAGTTGTTAGGAGGCTTGAGCTTAAGCCAATGAAGTGTCGTCGTTTCATGATGATGACCAAAGGGTGCTAAATACGGCTTTTGGAAGGTCGCGTTGGATTTCATTGACACGGTAACCAAACCCTGGGCCGCGTAGCGAACTCAAGTCCAGAATACCGTGGGAGCGCTTGTATAGGCCTGGATGAACCGCAGCTTCGGTCAGAGACGCTTCAGGATAAAACTGCATGCCGTTGGTCTCGACCCCCATGATCGTACCGACACTCGCCGCCAAGCGAACATGTGGAATTTGTGCTAGCATCGGATTGGTCAGGTCTTGTACCATTAGCGCCATACCGTGAGCCTTGGCCCAGCACGCACTCAACAAGGCACCAGTCTGAGTTTTGCAAGTCTTGAGCGCCACACCTGTCCACCCCAACTCGCGGCCTCGCTTCACTTGCTGCCAGTCGTGCGCGCTCTCATCCAAGAACAACGGCTTGCGAGAACTAACGCTATGCACATCAATAGAATGTTCAGACAGCTCATAGGGAAACGGTTGCTCTACATACAACAGCATTCCATACAAGCGCGCTTCTTCATCACGCAAGCGGTCTAACAAACGATTCACGTAGTTAGGATCAGTGACCATGCAGTTGAAATCGGCCGTCAACCAATCGCAATCGTTCTCTAGAGCAATTTGCCCTGTCTTGACCAAACGCGCATAGTCCCAATCCCAATCATTGCCGCGCAACTTTACCTTCAAGCAATTCAGTCCATCAGTCTGGATCCAGTCTGCCAATACCACAGGATAGTCGTCATCGGGTTCGCTGCCGGTCAACTCTGAAGCTTCCAATGGATCGACACCACCGACCAAGTGCCATGCCTCCAACTGCGTCATCGGCGATGCCGCGAGGTAATCTTGCGGGAACTGAGCGGTAAAGTCCACTTCCGTGTCTGCTGCCGGAGTCAGGAAATCGGCTAAGGAACGACTCATCCAAGCACTATTGTATGTTTGATAGATGTCTTTGTCATGCAAGTTGCCATAGGCATCGTGTAGGGCGATATCGAAAAGAGAGCAGCACACCAAGCCTGCTAAACAAGGCATCGTCGGTTTGCCTTCCGAGAGCAATCTCTCATTGTGCTCTTCACGCAATTTCGGCAGCTTTTCGGCGATGAAATCGTAGCCCACCTCGATGGCGTGCCCCCAGTGATCGAACTCTGTCCATGCCGCGGCCAACTTGATACAGAATGCCTTCAATGCGCCGTGACGATCTTCATAGCTTGTCGAGCTTGGCCACACCCAAGTCACGCTCAATGGCGTTTCTCCCCAGCCTTCAGCACGTTTGCCATTGCGATCTTCCACAATCACTTTGCATCGTGCGCACGTGACATACTCCACCGTTTCAGCACCGAACTTCAAAGGCATGCGCGTGTGAACAGGCAAGAAATACAACTCGACACCGACCGGCCGAACATCTTTCGGGTGACTCATGCTCGAAACCTAACCTCATGCTTGCAGCATGGCTAGATTAGACTCATGCTCGCCAGATGTCAGATTCCAAGGTCCTGATCATCGTTGGTGATGCGAGTGAAACGGTGGACACGCTCTACCCGTTCTACCGTTTGCAAGAAGATGGCTTTACGCCAGTCGTGGCGGCTCCAGAGAAGCGCAAATATCAGATGGTTCTGCATGAGATCAAGCCTGGCTGGACCATCACTAAAGAGTGGGAAGGTTATAGTATTGTCGCCGATATCGCCTTCAAGGACATCCAACCTGAAGACTACGTTGGCATCATGTTTAGCGGCGGTCGTGCTCCTGAATATATCCGTGAGGATCCGGATTTGATTCGCCTCACGCAATGGTACTTTGATGAGAACAAGCCCATTGCTAGTGTTTGCCATGGTGTTGAAATTCCAGCGCGTGCCGATCGTGTGCGTGGCCGACGCATGGCTACTGTAGCAAAGTGCCAGTTTGATCTCGAGATTTGTGGTGGAACTTATGTCAATGAGCCTGTGGTGATTGATGGTAACCTCATATCCGGTCGTACGTATCACGACAGTGGTCAATATGTGAAGCCGTGGATTGATCTACTGATAGCAGAAAGCGAACGTCGACAAATCTTATGAAACGCCGCAAAGCCTGTCAACTCCTTGCTGCTGGTCTAGGAGCAGTGGGGCAAGTGCAGGGTCAGGAAGCACTACCGTTTCAACTGCGATACGTGGTTTCTTCTGCGATGTATGGTGAGATGCCGCTGGCCACCATCCTGCCAGAAGTGTCCAAGGCCGGAGCTAGCGCCATTGATATCTGGTGTCGTAGTCATGGCAATCAACGTGAGCAATTAGACGAATTGGGGCATGATAATGCAAGGATCTTGTTTGCCAGGCATCAGGTTACCCCGGCTGTTTTTACGCGATATCCGTTAGGGCCCTTTGGGCTGAAGCCGGAGATGCCTGTTGCCAAAAGCTTTGGCGCGCAACTGATAGTCTGTGGATCCTCGGGGCCTAGCGAACCAAAAGGTAACGAAGCCAAGACGGCTGTGCAGACGTTCTTGGAAAAGATGAAGCCAGAAGTGGCCGCTGCGGAAGAGCATGGCCTCACCCTCGCTGTTGAGAATCACGATCGTCAGTTGCTCTATCATCCAGATTCGCTGCGTTACTTTGCTGAGTTCAACCGATCAAAGCATCTTGGAATCGCCCTAGCATTCCATCATCTGCATGCTTTTGCCGACCAGATCCCGACACTCATTCGTGATCTTGGCTCGATGCAGATTCCGTTTGTCTACTTTCAGGAACATTCAGTGGGCATTCGTAAGAAAGTGGCCAAAGAGATTGAGATGCAACAGTTGCCTGGATTTGGCGGTGGTCTCGACTACTTACCCATTGTTGGCGCTTTGAAAGACATCGATTACAAGGGATACTGCGAGATCTTCATGCATCCGGTGCCACGCGGCATTCCCATCTTGCCCACTCCCGGTGAAGTCACCGCAGCGATTAACAAGTCACGCGCTTACATCGAAACATGCCTCGCTGCGCTCTAATGCTCGTTCTGTGGGCTTTGATCCACAGAGGGCAAGCTTCCGAGGTGGCGCGTGACCTCACGCAGCACTTCGCCTGTGCCGCTTGTCATAAAGCCGCGCCGGATAGGCATTTGCCACCCCGGCGAGGACCGGTGTTGGATGGGGTGGGCAACCGGCTTAAGGCGTCTTGGATTCGACGCTTTTTGACAGAACCCCAAGGCTCGGCGATGCCAGACCTTTTGGCGCATTTGTCAGAAAATAAACGTGCCGAAACTATTGAAAATCTCACGGCCTTCCTCACCCAAGACGCCAAACCGACTGGACTTCCACGATTCAGCGATCCTGTGAATGGCAAGCGCCTCTACGAAACCATCGGTTGCGCTGTTTGCCATGAGGAGACTGGGCCTAAGCATACTGACAAATACCACTTTGGCGGGTTGGCAAGCTTCTTGGGAGATCCGCTGGCCACGCATCCCGATGGTCGCATGCCATCACTCAGTCTGCGTGCCGAAGAAGCAGGGGATCTAGCACATTTCTTATTACCAAACTACCAACACGAGGGCATTGCAGCTGTTAAGGCCGAACAAGTCGAAGCGGGACGTCAAGCCTTTGAAAAATGGAATTGCGCTGCTTGTCACCCTCGCAATGGCTTTCAAGCGACATCAGCCACCACCAGTCTCGCGAATCTTACCAGTCTGGATTGCCAGGGGCCACCCCATTACGCCCTGACTCCAGATCAGCGAGATGGTCTGTCAGAGTTTCGCTCGGTTGCCCGGTTCACGCCAGAAAGCGAGCTAGTAGCTAGGCTGCGTTCGTTGAACTGCCAGGCCTGTCATCAGCGAGAAGGTCAGGGCGGGCCTAGCACCCTCACCCATCATCTATTCACAGGTGACGATACCCTGGGCAACGAAGGTCGTTACCCACCGCATCTCGATGGGGTGGGCCGCAAGCTCACCAGCAGTTGGCTCAGCAAAGTCTTTGCCGGTCAAGGAGCCGTTCGGCCTTACTTAAATATCAGAATGCCAGTCTTTGGAGTAGCGCAGACTGATCGGCTCACCAAGCTGTTTGCCCTAGTTGATGGCGCCCCTAGCGAAGCGCCAAACATTCAAGGGGACGTACAAGCCGGCCACCAACTGATGGGTGTTGATGGAGGTATGGGTTGCATCACCTGTCACGGATGGGGCCCTAACGTAGGAGTCGCTATGCATGGGCTGAACTTGTCGTCAACTTCCGAGCGCTTGCGATTCGATTGGTTCAAATCCAGCCTCATCAACCCTCAAATGATACGCCCAGGCACTTTAATGCCTAGTTTCTGGCCCGACGGTCAAAGTGGCAATCCTAACATCCTTGCTGGGGATACTGACCAACAGATTGCCGCACTCTGGGAATTTCTGAGAGAAGGTACGCAAACCCCGAGAGGCTTTCCCGATCCAGGTTCGGGTCGCTTCGAGATTCTTCCCAAAGATAAGCCCATTGTGCAGCGCGGCTTTATCCACCCAGGTGGCACCAGCGCCATTGCTGTGGGGTTTCCGGATGGCATTCACTTCATCTACGATGGCAAATCAGGCAACGCTGTCGGAGGCTGGAGGGGCCGATTCTTGGACGGCTACAAACTGTGGTTTTCTCGATTGGATCCGACAGCAAAGCCCTTAGGTGGTTCCTGGCATGTCTTCGAATCGAAAGACGAATGGCCAAGCCCACTGCGGTTCAAAGGTTATCGTATCGATCCTGAATCGGGTGTGCCGACGTTCCTACTGCAAGCAGGCACCATTCAATGGGAAGACACCCTCATACCTTTGCCAGATGCTGCAGGATTCGAGCGTACTTTACGAGAGCTTGGTGACACCGATAACCTCTTTTCCTGTCAGTATCGATGGTGAAAATTATACTTTTGTTATCCTTGGTGGCTGCAGCCGTGGTTCGTGCCGGTGAGTATTACCGTGTGGTAGACATGGTTAATTCGCGTGCCAAAGCGCATTCACGTGATCCCAATTGGAAACCGGACCGTGACCAGTTGGCATTGGAAGTCACCGGGATCGCCGCGCTTGATCACGACGCTATTGCGATTGCCATTCGCAAAGGCGAGATCTGGATCCTGGATCATGCGACCGCTCAGGATCCTAAAAGCATTGGCTACCGATTGTTTGCTTCTGGTCTTGATGAGCCTCTGGGATTATTACGCGATGGTGACGACCTACTCACCACGCAACGTTCGGAATTAACTCGCCTGCAAGACAGCAATCAGGACGGCTTCGCAGATACTTACCTCACTATCAACAATGCTTGGAATGTCAGTGGAGCCTACCACGGCTACGCTTACGGCCCGGTTCGTGATGGCAGCGGCAACCTGTGGGTCACCCTAAATCTAGACATGGGTGAGCATTCAGACAATAGCCGACCGTGGCGTGGCTGGGCGCTTCGGCTTTCGCTTGATGGCACTTCCGTCGAGCCCATGGCCGCCGGTTTGCGTTCCCCATGTGGTCTTGCCACCAACGTCGCTGGTGATGTCTTTGCCACCGACCAGCAAGGTCAGTGGGTGCCTACCAACTCGCTTGTTCACCTTCGTGAGGGCGCTTACTTTGGTAACCCGGATGGCATGGCCCCAGCGACCTTGCCAGACTCTAAAGTGGCACCTTTGCCAGAAAGCATTGATGTCAGTGGTAAACCCTATCCTGAGGCCTTGGCATTGTTACCAAAGCTGCGCGCCCCGGCCGTTTGGTTTCCCTACCTGAAGATGGGCCAAAGTCGGACCAATCTGTGCATCGACACGAGCAAAGGTCAATTCGGCCCTTACGCTGGCCAATTCTTCGTTGGGGAATTCACCCAGAGTAAGATTGGGCGTGTGTTTCTAGAGAAAGTCGATGGCGAATATCAGGGTGCCTGCTTCCCTTTTCTGGAGGGATTCCCTTCAGCTGTGATGAGTCTAGCATTTGGAGAGGAGGGCACTCTATTCGCAGGCATGACCAATCGCGGCTGGTCCTCGATCGGCGGTGGTTCCTACGGGCTGCAACGCATCCACTGGACTGGAAAGACGCCATTTGAATTACTCGCCATGCGCGCCAAGCCAGATGGTTTTGAGTTGGAGTTCACGCGCGAAGTCGATCCTGCCGGAGCGAGGGAAGTGACCAACTACCACATCAGCAGCTACACCTACCCCTTACACGCCAGCTATGGCGGTGAAGAGATCCTAACGGAACCTTTAGAGATTCGCCAAGCCATTGTATCCAAAAACGGTCGGCGAGTGCGCTTGGTGACCGGAGAGAGACGCTGTTACTTTGTCTATGAGTTACATTACGAAACCATACGGTCAGCCTCAGGCGAACGACCCTGGCACGACCGTGCCTATTACACACTTAATCGTGTTCCAAGTCCTGAGACGGGCGGGTGACGAAGACTGTGTCGCAACGCTGGAACAAGCGTAATACTAAGATTTACTTTATTTCGATCAGAATCCAGGAGCAAAATTCATGTGTATCTGGCAGTCTTGTGTCTTTGAAACATTCACCTTGAGCTGTCGTGGATGGAATAATTCAGCATCTTTGATGGTGAACCTGAGGGGTTCACAGGTGGTATGTTCATAAAAGAAGCTTGCCGTCGGAGTTGCTCATTGTGGTGGTGATCGATGCGGGAAGGGAAGGCTGTCCTGGTGGCATGACATTGACATCAAATGTCGGCTTGTCTGAGAACTGGATTTGATAGGTGCCAGAAGGGCAACATCACTACCATTTATGGTTGCCAGAAGCCAAGCGCATCGACAGGCGTGTCCTGAATCGTTCTATGCGGGTCGCCAAATATATTTGTAGCAGTGACCACGCAACCGTTGCAACAAAGCCGTAAAGCCTCAGTCGGGGTATGGCTATTGCGAGTGTGCTTGATTGTTTGAGCAATCGGATTGGACCATAGATTCTACTTGTATAGTAATCCTTCTACTTTGCAGTGCAACGATAGGTAAAAGCCATTCTTGAGCAACTCTTCAAACACGGGAAGCAATGACCGTTGATCGTTAGTGCTCCAACAAATGGGTGAACCGGATCCCACCATTATTGTGATCTGGTTTCTGCGAAAAGCCATCTCTGTTGATTCTTATTGTAGGCTTTCCCTCCCCATTTGATTAGGAATTATAACAGTGTGGTTTGGTGGCCAGAATGTCGCCAATTATTAGAATTTAGTTAGGGTTTGATGATGATTCGGTAGAATTTGTCGTGCGCTTCTGGAGTGTCAGTGAAGGTAGTTGAATTGCCACCGTTGGCTGGAAGTTTGGTCTTCACGTCTTGCCAGGTGATGAGGTCTGGGCTGGTTTGAATGCTGTAGGTGGTGTCTGCATCACTAGTCCAAGTTAGACTGACATTATTGCTATCACGTGTGATCGACTGGACTCGGAAGTCGTTGGGTGTGGTCATAGGAGGTGCTGTGGTGCCACCTGGCAGGGCCTCTCCAGGATTGGAGAATAGATAGGCGGCGTCTTCTGCATTGAGTTCTTTCTGATAAATCTGAAAGTCATCGACCAAACCTGTGAGTCCTAGCGCTCCTGCGACAGCTCCAATCTGAAAGGAACCACTCTTGCGGACATCAAAGCCTCCTGAACCTTCGGTTTCGCTGAGAAGCACGCCGTTTACATAGAGTCGAAGACGATCGACGGTGGGGTCGTCGCTGCCGTTTTCATCGGCATAAGTGAAGAGGATGTGATAGGGAGCGCCGGTGGTGAGGAAGGGTTCGGAGGTGAGTGACTCAGACCCATTGCTGATCCACTGAATGGGGTCGGAATTGCCCGTGACTGCGAGGGCGACGCCGAATGGGTCTCCGGGCATTTCATCGCCGCGTCCAAAAAGCCCTGACGTTGTGCCAACGTCTGCTTCGTCGAGTTGCAACCAGAAAGCGTAGCTTCCAATAGCAAGGGAAGGCAAATCGAGTTCAGAAGGAACTTCCCCGAAGCCTGCACCATTGCCTCCGTTATCTGACAGTTTTACGGAACTACCACTAGCCAATGCTGGCTGGCCTAACAACACTGAGCCGCCGTTCGTTTTGCGGTAGACGCCATGGAATCCATTGCCAGAGGCATCGGTCATGCGTGTGCCGTCGGTTTCGTCCATCGTATAGTGCGCTAGCAACCGGCTGGCATTTTCAATCTTCACCCGGAATTCAATGCGCGTAATGGCTTCATTTTCGTCGTTACTCGCGACCTCCAGAGTTGCTCGGAAGGTGCCTGTGGCGGAGTCGGTGGGCGTGTAGGTGACTTCGGCCTCCGCCGATGCTCCTGGGCCAAGTGTGGTAGGCACCGTAGAAATGCTGAACTGACTTTGGTTTTCACCCGTGATGGTGGCATTGGTGATAGTTAGTTCTTTTTCAATGCCGCTGTTGACCAAGTTTAAGGTGCGTTTGAGGGTGCCGGGGTTGCCCGGAAAGGATCCGAAGTCTAACACGGAAGCTGTTGATAGGTTGGGATCACCAATGACGCTCTGTATGCCATTGTTCATGACTTGAATGATTTCGGCGTCTGTGAGAGCTGTGGCAAAAATGCCGACGTCATCGATGTTGCCGATGAAGAAGAAGCCATCACCAAAGTCTTGGCCGGCACCAATGTTGAGCGGCGTAGTGTCATTGGGGGCCACAATGTCATTGGACTCCACTTCCAGTATCCCATCAACGAACAGCTTTTTCATCTGCGTGCCGCTATCATAGCTGATCGCTAAATGTTGCCATTCACCCAACTTCACTTCTGGTCCATCCATGGTTTGCCAGTTGCCAGGCTCCAATCCGTTGCCACTCCAGAAGGTCCAAGCACCGCTGGGTTCGTTATCGTAAATCAGATAACCTTGACTATCGGGATTGAGATCATTGCGGCTTGTCACTGGAGAATTCCAGGCACCAGCACCTCCGTCAGACTTGGCCCAGAGCGCTAGTGTGAAGCTGTCGGGATTGAGTGCTTGATTGAAGGGGACGTGGATGCCACCACTG
>MDTC01137452.1_pt1 | contig 10784 bp, 7 predicted proteins | sample 811181 | NCBI WGS metagenome assembly MDTC01 (sample SAMN05326644, study PRJNA326480) | marine metagenome | isolation source: seawater | place: Pacific Ocean: North | collected 2011 | reverse complement strand
GAGACCGAGACCGAGTCCGAGCCCGAGCCCGAGTCCGAGCCCGAGTCCGAGACCGAGACCGAGTCCGAGGCCGAGACCGAGACCGAGCCCGAGCCCGAGACCGAGACCGAGACCGAGACCGAGACCGAGACCGAGATCGAGACCGAGATCGAAGCTCGCCCTCTACAGCGCCATGTGCCAGACCACCTCGAGCACGTCCTGCTCCCGCCGCACGTTCACGTACGCATCGCCTCCTCCGCACGCCCAGCCGCCCGTCTCGTCTTCCGCCGGGCCGTCCTCGGGCACGTCGGCCAGGCAGCGCACCAGGCTGGGCTTCTCCTCGGGGTTGGCCCAGGTGAGTCGGCCGACGAGGTCGTCCATGATGTCGACGGTTTCGCCGTCGGGCGCCGGCGCGAGCAGCCAGGTCTCGCCGTAGTCGACGCAGCCGCCGCGCTCGATGCGCAGCTGCATGCCGCTGTCCAGGCGCACGGTCTCGGCGACGCCGTGGGCTCCACGGACGACCTCCACGTCGGCATTGCCCTGCTTGGCGGCCAACAAGGGCTCGGCGCTGCCCGGGTCTTCGAGCACGCAGTACTCCCGGCTGTCGGCGCTCGCGACGTTTGTCGGCGGGAGCAGGTCGCGGGCCTCGGTGGCGGCCGGCTCGGTCGCCGCCTTGCGGGTCGACTCCTCGGTTGCACCGCCGGTCGAGCTCGCCGGGTCGTCGACCGACGGAGCTCCCGAGGCGCAGGCCAGGATCAGGGCGAGGGTGGTGGCGAGGGCGAAGGCGAGACGCATGGATCCTCCGGGGCGGCGGCGGGCTGTCGGCGCATGCGTGCTCTACCGCCTCGATTCCAGCCGGCTCGCCCCCGGTGCGTTTCGTGGGACCGGTGAAGGAGGTGTGCCGCTGCCGTCGGGCCCCGCGCGAACTTGTGGAATCCGCGCAAGACCACGCGGGTTGCGGACGGCGCGGGCCCCCTGCATCTTCCGCGCTGCTATCATGCCCGCCTTACCCAGATCCGCGAGGTCTCCATGCGCACCGCCCTCATCCTGGGCTCTCTCGTCCTGCTCCCCGTTGCCGCCCAGGCGGGGTTCCGCGTGTCGTCGCACAAGGAAGTCGGCAAGAGCACCGAGTTCGACGCGGCCTCGGCCATCGATGACAACGGCGCCACCGCCTGGCAGATCGACCCCGAGTCGGAGCAGGTCGGCGAGTGGATCGAGATCGACCTGCCCAAGGGTGAGGTCGACAAGATCGCGGTCATGGTCGGCTGGGAGAAGAACGACACCGTCTGGAAGGACTACGGCCGCCTGAAGACCGCGCGCCTCGAGATCTTCAACGAGACGGACGAGGGCTTCACCCGCGTGCTGGAGAAGAACATCGAGTTCGAGGACAAGAAGGGCCTGCAGGTCATCGACGTGGACGACACCGCGGTCGGCAGCGAGCTGACCGCCGGCAAGGCGCGCCTGACCATCACCGCGTTCACCGCGGGCGACGACTACCCCAGCGTCGCGGTCGGCGAGGTGCGGATCCTCCTCAAGGAGCAGGATGCCCCGGCACTCTTCGTCGGCGACGAGCCTGCGGGCAAGGACGCGGGCAACCTCATCGACGGCAACCCCCGCAGCGTCTTCGTCAGCGAGGGCCCCAACCCGACCATCACGCTGGAGGCCAGCGGCTGGGGCGTGAGCAGCCTGACCGTGACGCCGGGCAGCAAGCCCTACGCGCGCCCGAAGACCATCGAGGTGCTCTGCGCCAACCAGACCCGCACCTTCTCCCTGAAGGACGAGGCCAAGCCGCAGACGTTCATGCTGCCCAGCATCATCGGCTACTCGGGCAGCGCCTGGGGCGAGGTGAAGATCACCGTCAAGGAGACCTACCCGGGCACCCAGGACGGCGTCTCCATCGGCGAGATCGGCATCAAGGCCACGACCTACGACGGCCTGTAGGCCTGAGTCCGCGGGTTGCAGACCGGGCGACTACGGGTCCCCGGTCTCGGCCAGGTAGGCGTCGACCGCGCTGATGACGGGCTCGGCGGCGCCACGCCAGAACCCGGGATCCGACAGATCGGCACCCAGCAGGTCGCGGGCGACGTCCTCGGTCCAGCGGTAGCCGGTCTCGGACAGCAGCCGGCGCACCTGGGGCGCGAAGCTCGGTCCTTCCTGCATCGCCCGGTCGTAGACCGCGGAGCTGAACAGGTAGCCGAACGCGTACGGCCAGTTGTAGAAGCCGAAGCCCGAGATGTAGAAGTGGAGCTTGGTCGCCCACAAGGTGTGATCCCACGCCGCCAGGGTCGACGCGCCGAAGGCGGCCTGCTGGCTGCGGGTGGTGGCCTCGTGCAGGGCCTCGACACCGAGCGGTCCCGCCGCCTGCAGGCGGTAGATGTCGAGCTCCAGGAGGTAGCGTGAGCGCACGTCCATGAGGAAGGTCACCCCGGCCATGCACATCTGGTCGAGCATGCGGATGCGGACCTCGGGGCTGGCGGCGTTCTCGAGCAGGTAGTCGCGGAACAGGGCCTCGCCGAAGGTGCTGGCGGACTCGGCGGTGGCGCTGGTGATCTCCCGGCGGGCGGGGGACTGGGAGAACAGCACCTCGTTGTGCCAGGCGTGGCCGAGCTCGTGGGCGAGCGTCAGGGCCGAGCGCAGGGAGTCGGACCAGGTGAGGAAGATCCGGCTCTGTTCGGCGGTGCCCATGCGGGCGCAGAACCCACCGGCCCGCTTGCCCCCGCGGGCCTCCGCCTCGACCCAGCGCTCGTTGATGGCCTTGGCGGCGAACGCGCCCATGTCCGGGTCGTACGCCGAGAACGCCTCGACGACCCACTGGCAGGCGTCCCGCCAGCTGACCGCCGTGTCGACCTTGCCGGGCAGCGGCGCGCGCATGTCCCAGAAGTTGAGGCGCTCCATGCCGGTCAGGGTCGCCTTGCGCTCCAGGTACGCGACGAGCTTGTCCTGGGCGTGATCCGCCGCCGCCCACATGGCGTCCAGGGTGCTGCGCTCGATGCGGTTGCGGCCGCACGTGTCCGCGAGCACGTCCACCCCGCGGCGAGCGTTCAGCGCGGCCCGGGCGCCGGTCAGGTTCTCGAGCGCCCGGGCGCAGGTCGGCAGCGCGGGGGTCCACGCCCGGACGATGGCCTCCTGGGCGCGCTCCCGGACGACCGCGTCCGCGCTGCCCAGCATGCCCGACAGCTGCCCGACGGAGCGGGTGACGGGCTCGTCGCCGGGGAGCTCGATCTCGGCCTCCAGCTGGCCGGACAGGCTCGTGTACAGGGCGCCCCAGCCGCCGAGCGCGTGCGGGGTCAGGGCTGCGGCGACCTCGGCCTCGGCGCGCGGAAGACGCAGGTGGCGGCGCCGGCGGTCGAGGAGCGCCACCGGGCGCTCGTCCACCAGCTCCGGCCGCGCAAGGAGGGCGTCGAACGCCGCATCTTCGGCCTCGTCGAGCCCGGCTCGGATCTTCACCTCGATCTGCTCGAGGCGGTCGACCTGACGCACGGCGCGCTCGCGGGCGATGCGGGCGGGCTCGTGGGCGGTGTTGGCCGAGTAGGTGCAGCCGGACACGCTCAGGACCGTGCCCAGCTGCTCCCACAGGCGGGTCGTGGCGCGCATGGCGTCGCTCCACGCCGCGGGGGCCTCGGCGACCGCCGGCAGGGCGCTCACGGCGCCGTCGAACGCGGCGATGTCGCGCTCTGCCTGCTCCAAGGCGGCACGGAACGGCGCGCCGTCCACACCACCGGCGAAGATGCTGTCGAGCTCCCAGGCCGTCGGCTCGGCCAGGAGCTCGCTTCTAAGTCCGGTCATGTCCACCTCAAGCTGGTTGCCGGCCTTCGAAGCTCGGCCTCCCCCAGGGGAGTTCCCCCGGGCCCCCGTGCAGGTTCAGTCGCAGGCGAGACCGGCCCCCTTGAGCTGGCTGCTGGCCATCCGCTGCACGTCGATGTTGCCCGTGCTCATGGCGCGGCAGAGCGACTGCCGCGCCTCGGTCGTCTGGTTGCGGTTGAGCAGGGCCACGCCGAGTCCCAGGTGGGCCTCGCCGTCGTTGCCGGACGCGGCGACCGCGCGGCGGAAGTTGTCGGCGGCGTCGCCGAAGCGTCCCCCTTCGACCGCGGCCCAGCCCCGGTCCTTGAGCGACCGGGCGGATGTGGTGACCGGAGGTGGGTTGCGGACGACGGGGTCGCGGCGTGGCGCCTCGGTGTCCGGCTCCGTGTCCGGCTCGGTGTCCGCTTCCGTGTCCGGCTCGGTGTCGGCCTCCGTGTCCGCCTCGGTGTCTGCGTCCGTGTCCGCAGCGACGTCGGTGTCGACGACCGCGTCGGTGTCCTCGGTCTCGACCGCCGGCGCTTCGGTGTCCGGATCGACGTCGGCGGGGGTCTGCGGCACCGCGTCCGGATCGGGTGCGGTGGCGACCTCGCCGGTGTCGGTGGTCGGGGCGAACCAGTTGTTCTGGCTCGCGTAGATGAGCAGCAGCACGAGCAGGACGGTGATGACGCCCGCCGCGGCGATCCACAGCCAGCCGGGCGGTCCGGCGGGCTTGACCAGCGCGGGCTCGGCGGCGACGGGCGCGGGGGCGGGCGTGGCGCCGAAGTCGCGGAACGGGTCGTCCGGGTCGAACTCGTCGGTGTCGAACTCCTCGTCTTCGTCGTCGTCCCCGTCGTCGACGTCGGAGGCGGGTGGACCCAGGGGGTCGTCGTCGTGCTCCGGCGGCAGCGAGGGCATGGGGGCGCCCTCCTCCGCATCGGCCTCGCCGAGGTGCGGGTCGTCCTCCAGGGCCACGCCGGGCTCGGCGTACGGATCGACCAGCGGCTCGTCGTCCTCCGCGGCCATGTCCTCGTCGAGCATGGAGTCGGCGTCGTCGAAGAGGCTGACCTCGCGGCCGGCGAAGACCGGCGTGTCGGCCATGACGGCGTCGCGATCGCCGTCCTTGGAGAACATGGGCATCGACGGCGTCGAGTCGACGTACGGCTCGTCCGCCGCGCCCTGGTCGGTCTGGACGGCGTCTGGGGGCCCGAACACCGCGGCACCATCGCCGAAGACCATCGCAGCGGAGTCGTCGTCCTCGTCCACGGCCTCGTCGCCCTCGTCCCCCAGGGGTGCGCCGAACACGGCGGCGTCTTCGCCGTAGTCGTTGCCGAACACCTCGGCGGAGTCGTCATCCTCACCCTCGGCGGGCTCATCGACGGACGGGGCGTCGTCCTCGTCCGCCGGGGCCTCGCTCACGGCCTCGTCGTCGGCCTCGGCGACCGCGGGCTCCATCGGAGGCTCGTCCAGCAGCGACTCGTCGACCAGGGGCTCGTCGTCCTCCTCGAGCAGCACCGCCACAGCGGGCTCCTCGGCGGAGTCGGCGTCCGGAGCGACCGACTCGGGAGACATCGACGCCGGGGCGTCAGACTCCGGGGCGGAGCTCGCCGCCTCCAGCCGGGATGGCGGCGCCTCCGGATAGTCCTCGTCGCTGCTGGAGCCGCCCTCGAGATCTTCCGTCGGCAGGGGCGGCAGACCCAGGGGCACGCCCTCGGTCTCGTCGTCCAGCCGCGCGAGTCCGGTCGGCGGATCCCGGGCTTCATCCTCGAACTGCCACGAGGAGCCATCGGTGGGGAACGGGGTGTCGTTGCCGCGCAGCCCCGCCAGCTCGGCGGCCTCCAGCTGCTCGACCGCGGCGAAGAAGCTGCCCAGCTCGGGGCGGCTGCCGATGGGCTCCCACCGGACGCCACCCTCGCTGACCAGGTCCTCCCGACCGACCCGGCGCTCCATGATCCAGCGCTGGAGCGTGGCCCAGTCCTTGACCAGGTAGACCTTGCCATCCTGCTTGAGGAAGACGCTCTCGTCGCTGTCCTCCGCGGAGGGGCCGGCTGGACGCAGCGGCTCCGAGTCCGCAGCGGGGGGCTTCGTCGGTGCGGCCTTGGTCGCGGCGGGGGCGGCGGGCTGCTCCGCGGGCTCGGCCTCCGCTTCGTCCTGCGCGGCGACCGTCTCCGGCAGCGTCACCGCGGTGGGCGGCTCCGCCATCTGGGAGTGACCGCACACCGAGCAGCGGAAGCGGAACGGCCGTCCGGACGACAGCACCCAAGCGGGCGGGTCCAGATCGTGCTCTGCACCGCAGTTCTCACACTGGATGTTCACCGGCCGTCCTCCTGCAGACTACGGCTGGGGCGGTTCTGTCGTGGCATCGCCAGCTCCGCTGGCTCCACCGGTGGCGGCGCCCTCTGGGGGCGGCGATGCGGTCCCTGGTACGTCCCCCGCCCCACCCTCGGTCGCCCCGGGCGCCGGAGCGCTGGGGGGAGGCTGGGGCATGACCTGACCGCTGGAAGCGCCGTTGCCGGGCGCTCCCGAGGCACCGTTGCGCGGTAGCACGCCGGCCCACCACAGGCCCAGGCCCATCACCAGGATGACCACGACGATGGCGACGATGGCGGTGACCAGGACGACCGTGTTGTCGAGGTCACGCCCGTCCTCGTGGGTGGGAGCGGGTTTGGGTGCGGGCGTCTGGCGCGGCGATCCCGAGTGGGTGCCCTGCCCGTAGCCAGCGGCCTCGGGCGGGCCGTGGCCGCGCACGTCCGAGGTGCTGGGCGTCAGGTCGCTGGGCTCTTCCCGGCCGCGTCGCGAGAACGTGGTCGGGTCGTCCGCGGTCAGCTCCGCGTGGGGGCGAGGCACCGCCGGTGCCGGCGACCAGCCCGGGTCCAGGCTGCGCTGGGGGGAGGGCGGCGGCGTCGTGGCTTCGGCGACGGCCTTGCGGATGTCGTCCATCAGGGCATGACCGTGGCCCATGATGGTGGTCGGGGCCTCGGCCTCGTCCTCCGAGTTGCGGCTGGGGGCCGGCCCGGCGATCTCGCCGCGCTCCGCCATGCGCCAGATGTCCTCGAAGTAGGCGCCGAGGTCGTCCAGGGAGTCGATGGGGACCCAGGTGCGCGCGTCGTAGGACAGCACGTCGCGCCCCTCGACCCGGCCGGCCTCGATGTGCTTCTCGAGGGTGGCGAGGTCGTGGAAGCTGTAGGTGACACCGATCGCCTTGCGCACGCGCCAGGTCACGCCCACGCGGCGGAAGTCCCGGGTACCGATGCCCGTCGTCGACCGCATGGTCTGCTGCGGCAGGTCGATGCTGGAGGTCTGCGGCCGGTCCTTGTAGACCACGAACTTGTGCCCGCAACGGGGACACGTGATCTTGGCGCCACGGCCCTTGATCTTGGACGGATCAATCTTGTAACGGGCGCTGCAGGCGGGGCAGGAGACGATCATGGACAAGGGACTCTTGCAGGGTTGCCCCGGACCCTAGCATGCGGCTTCCGACGTGGCCCGCTCGCCCGGTGGTCAGGGCTCGATCGCGTCCTCCGGGGGGTCTGCCGGCTCTGCGTGAACCACCACCACCAGGGGGCACGGAGCAAGGGGCACCGTCTCCGTACGATGTCCGCCAAACGTCACTTTTGCGCGTGGCGGGTAGGGGGTCTGCACGACCATTCGGACCACCCCTACCCCATGGTGTGGATGCAAGACCCGTGTACCGGGAGCGAGATCCTCCAGGGACTGGACCTCCCGGGTGATCAGGCTCCCGTGGTCGACCTCGGCGGCCTTCCGGCGCTCCAGGAAGCGGTGGAGCCGCTGGCGACGGGCGAGTCGACGCGCGGCCTCCAGGTCGTCCGGCTCGCCCTCTCCGGTGTCCGGCAGCTCGCCGACGGTCGCGGCATCGGGCAGTCCGTACAGAAATCGTGAGGGCTGGGCGGGCTCGCCCGAACCGGGGCGCGTGCCCGGGAGTCGGTAGGAGCGGGTGATGACCAGCCGCTTCTGGGCGCGGGTGAACGCGACGTACGCGAGCCGGCGCTCCTCCTCGACGGTCGCGTCCTCGAGGGCACGAGCGTGGGGGAAGGTGCCCTCCATCATGTGCACCACGAAGACCACGGGGAACTCGAGCCCCTTGCTGGTATGCACGGTCATGAGCGAGACCTTGCCGGTGGGCTCCTCGTCGTCGTCGCCGGTGGCGGTCAGGGCGACGTCGTCGAGCCAGGCCTGCAGGGCGTCGAGGGGGTTCTGGCCGGCCTCGCCGAGGGCCTGCCCGGCGCGCGACACCAGGTCGTCGAGGTTCTTCGCCCGCTCTCGGGCCTCGTTGCTGTCCTCGGCGAGCAGCATGTCGTCGTAGCCGCTGCGATCGAGCATCTCGCGTACCAGGGCCGGGGGCTTGAGGTCGCGGGCCAGGCCGGAGAGCTGGTCGATGAGGGTGACGAAGGTCGCCAGCGCCTTGGCGCTCTGGCTGCTGCCCTGAGCGAGTGCTCTGGCGGTGGCGAGCAGGGGCTCGCCGCGGGTGCCGGCCTCCTCGCGCACCTGGGACAGGGTCGCGGTGCCGATGCCGCGAGCGGGCACGTTGCAGACCCGCATGAAGGCGGCGTCATCGGCGGGGTTGACCACCAGGCGCAGGTAGGCGAGGGCGTCGCGGATCTCCCGGCGCTGGTAGAAGCTCTGGCCTCCGATGACCTCGTGGGGAATGCCGGCCCGGCCCAGGGCGCGCTCGAAGGTCTTGGCGGTGCGGTTGCTCCGGTAGAGCACCACCATGTCCTCGTAGCGGAACTCCTGGCGGAGGAGCTGCTTGATCGCCGTCGCGACCAGCTCGGCCTCCTTCTCGGGGGTCTCGGCGACCAGGGCGTTGACCAGCGGACCCGGGTGCGCCTCGGTCCACAGGGCCTTCTCGATGCGGCCGCTGTTGCGCGCCACGACGGCGTTGGCGACGGTCAGGATGTTCTTGGAGCAGCGGTAGTTCTGCTCCATCCGGATGATCAGCGCGTCGGGGAAGTCTGACTGGAAGTCCAGGATGTTCCGGATGTCTGCGCCGCGGAACCCGTAGATCGACTGGTCGTCGTCGCCGACGCAGCACAGGTTGCGGTTGAGAGCGGTGAGTGTGCGCAGGACCTTGTACTGGGCGTGGTTGGTGTCCTGGTACTCGTCGACCAGCACGTAGCGGAACTGCTCCTGCCACTTCTGGCGGATCTCGTCGGACTCGTCGAAGAGCTGCACCACCTTGCCGATGAGGTCGTTGAAGTCGATGGCATCGGCAGCGGCGAGGTTCTCCTCGTAGTCCCGCCACAGCTGGAGCACCGGATCGGCCGGGCTCGAGCGCCGCTGCTCGATGACGTCGTCGGGGGTGAGCAGGCGGTTCTTGTAGTTGTCGATCCTGCCCAGGAAGCGGCCCGGGGGGAACTGCTTCGGGTCCCACCCGCGATCGGCGAGGAGCTGGCGGACGATCCGCAGCTGGTCGTCGTCGTCGTAGATGCTGAAGCGCTTGGTGAAGCCCAGCGCCTCGATGTCCTGGCGCAGGATGCGTCCGCAGGTGCTGTGGAAGGTGCTGACCCAGACCTTGTCGCCCACCTCGCCGACCAGCTCGACCACGCGCTCCTTCATCTCGGTCGCGGCCTTGTTGGTGAAGGTCACGGCCAGGATCTGCTCCGGATCGACGCCCAGGTGCAGCAGGTGGGCGATCCGGCGGGTGAGGACCCGGGTCTTGCCCGAGCCCGCGCCAGCCAGGACCATGACCGGGCCATCGGTGGCGGTGACCGCCCGATGCTGCTCCGGGTTGAGCCGCTGCAGGTGCGATGGCGAGTCGTCGGCCACGTCAGCCCTTCGCCTGCTCCTGCGCCTTCAAGCGGGCGTTTCGCTCGTTGAGCGCCTTGCCCTTGCCCTCCAGCACCTTGGTCTGTCCCCGGACCACGGCGAGCGCGTCCGCGGGCACGTCCCGGGTGAGCGTGCTGCCCGCCCCGACGATCGCCCCGTCACCGACCGAGATGGGCGCGACCAGTGCGCTGTTGCTGCCGATGAACGCCCCCGCGCCGATCCGGGTGCGGTGCTTGCGGTGGCCGTCGTAGTTGCAGGTGATCGTGCCGGCCCCGATGTTCGCGTCCGCGCCGATCTCGGCGTCGCCCAGGTAGGTCAGGTGGCTGGCCTTGGCGCCGCGGTGCAGGACCGCCTTCTTCACCTCGACGAAGTTGCCCACCTTGTTGTCGCCCTCGAGCCGGGCTCCCGGCCGCAGGTGGGCCATCGGGCCGACCTGGCTGCCCGCGCCCACGCTGGCGCCCTCGCACACGGAGTGCGGCTTGATGAGCGCGTCCTCGCCGATCTCGCTGTCCTCGATCCAGCAGCCGATCCGGACCTCTGCTCCGGCGCCGACCCGGGTGTGTCCGCGCAAGACGACGTCTGGCCACAGGGTCGCGCCCGCGGCGACCTCGACGGTGGTGTCGAGGGTGACGCGGTCGGGATCGACGACGATGACGCCGGCATCGAGCAGATCCTCGGCGTGGCGGCGGCGGATCACCCGCTCGGCGCGCACGCGTCCGGCGGGGGTGCTGGCGTCGAAGGACTCGTCGGTCGAGGCGCGGGGGCCGTCCGCGCGGTCGAGGTCGGTGCGGCCGTGGCCGATCGCCGCGATGGGCGTGCCGTCGAGGGCGAGCAGGGCGTCGCCGTCAGCCTCGAGCCGGGCGAGCGAGCCTGGCAGGACCGCGGCGAAGCGACCGTCGACGTGCAGGGCCAGCGCGTCGCCGGCGTCCTCCACCACGTCGAAGCCCGCCGCGGAGACCACCCGGAGCAGCTGCTCGGCGAGGGGGCGTCCGGCGACGGCCAGCGCGGCGGACGCGGGGTCGAGGTGGATCTGCGCGCGCATCGGTCCTCCACTGCGCCCGGGGCGGGGCGCGGCCGGTCCTAGCCCGTATCCGCGCCCCGGACCCCCGTCCCGGAGCTGCGCGCGACGGCCTCGAGTCTGCTAGGAGCCTATGCTGCAGAGCCAGCACGGTGAGCCTCCGCCGAGCTTGATCGGCGCCTCCGACGTCGGACGCTGCGCCAAACCACGCGAAGGACACCTG
>MDTC01078550.1_pt1 | contig 10784 bp, 9 predicted proteins | sample 811181 | NCBI WGS metagenome assembly MDTC01 (sample SAMN05326644, study PRJNA326480) | marine metagenome | isolation source: seawater | place: Pacific Ocean: North | collected 2011 | reverse complement strand
GTGCTCTTCCATGATAGGTCCGTAGCTCAAAGGCATCTCCCATCCTGCAAAGGAAACGAACTTCGCTCCTCTCTCAGCATGGAACTTGTGCAAAGGCGTTCTCTTGATCTCGGTGTTCAATAAAGTTGTCCTTCTCAAACGAAACTTGCGTTCCGACGTGCTCACATGGTTAAATTAGACATGTTACATGATGCGACGATCGGCAAAACGCAATTGTCAACGCTCCAGTTCCATGCCTTCGCAGGAAAATGCAGTGTTTTCAGTATGCATGAGTCATGAACGTCGCTCCGTGATTCGGCAATGGAAACATTCTATTCCAGACAGTGGGAGCGGAACCATCGCCCTCGCTCAGGAGAGTATCTAAGTGAATCAATCAAACCAATAGATGAGCCCCGAACTGGTTCTACTCGCAGTCGCAATAGTACTGACCATAGGCGTATCAGGACTCTGTTCGATCCTTGAAGCGATGGTACTCAGCAGCACCACTGCGGAAATCGAAGCTCTCAAGGAAAAATCTCCAAAAAAGGGGGCCATGCTGGAGCGGTTCCGTTCCGAAATCGAAGAAACCTCATCCGCCATTCTCAGCCTCAACACCATAGCCAACACCTTGGGAGCTACACTCATCGGTGGTCTTGCTCAGCAAATTTTCGGAGCCGAAGGAAATACTCTCCTTTACTTTGCAATCGGCTTAACCATAGGCATTTTGCTCTTCGCTGAAATCTTACCGAAAAACATGGGCGTGCTCTACCGGTCGAAACTTCAAGGCACACTCGTCTTTCCGCTCGCCGTGGTTCGTTTCATTATGGCTCCCGCCGCCAAGATTTGCAAAGCGACGGTAAAGGCAGTCGTCTCCGACAAACCTCCCGACATCACCTCGGACGAAGAGGAAATCATCCTCTTGGCTCGCAAAGGAGCGAAGGAAGGCAATCTCTCCACCGACGAACGCGACATGATAGCCAACGCTCTCAACCTAGACGACGTCATGGTAGGAGAAATCATGACGCCTCGCACCGTGATGGCTGCATTGGAGGAAAATGCCACGGTGGAGGAGGTTTTCTCTACATACAATGACGTGCCATTCGGTCGTTTGCCCGTGTACAGGAACAACGCAGATCAAATAACCGGGATGGTGCGAAGACGCGATCTCTTGCGAGCGAAAGCCGATGACAATTTCGAGCAAACCGTTCTCGAACTAGCTGAAGAAATCCTGTTCGTACCTGAAAAAACGACTGCAGACAAAGCGTTGCGAACCTTTCTGCGGAAACATCAACAATTCGCGATAGTGGTCGACGAATTCGGTTCCACCGCAGGCGTCTTGACCATGGAAGACATCATGGAAAGCATCCTTGGACGGGAAATCTTCGAGAAAGACGACGTTGCCATTGATATGAGGGAACTGGCCATGCGAACGCGAACAGCTAAGGACTCCGCGGAGGCCAAAGCCCGCACTGATGCTAAAACAAGTCCAGTTGCACTGCCAAAAGCTGAAGGCTCATGACAGTCCTCGCCTACTGGGTACATGATCTAAGCCCATTTCTGATCCGCTTTCCCGAAGGTCTCGAGAAAGCCATTCATCTGCCCGGCATTCGCTGGTACGGGATGGCCTACCTCGCTGGCTTCGTCACCGCGTACCTGTTGCTGCGGCGCTACCACACCAAGGGACGCTCGCCCTATGAGGGAGAGCAAATCCTCAATCTGATGACCTTTCTCATCCTAGGTGTTTTGGTGGGCGGACGCCTTGGATTCTTTCTATTCTACAAATTCGAGAATTTACTCACTGACCCCCTCATAATCTTTCGCGTGTGGGAAGGCGGCATGGCCAGTCATGGGGGGCTTGTCGGGGTTTTTGTCGCCCTCGTGTGGTATTCTCGAATAACTCGCCAATCCGTCTTGGCAGTGGGGGACATCGTGGTCACGGTGAGTCCCCCGGGAATATTCTTTGGTCGCATCGCCAATTTCATCAATGGTGAACTTTACGGTGAAAAGACAGAGCAAGTACCTTGGGCCTGCAAATTTCCTTCTGAAATCCGTGAATGGAACCTAAATGATCCCGATGTCGCCGTCCGGCACCATGACCTCTTTTCCAAACTTTCGGAATTCGGCGTGACCACCTATGGACAAGCCGTGGTCGCCATTCAGGCAGGGCATGAACAAGTCATTCAAACGATTGCCCCCTATCTCTCTCCTCGTCATCCTTCGCAGCTTTACGCCGCATTTCTAGAGGGACTGATTCCTTTCTTGTACCTACAATGGCGACTTTGGCGCAGTGCTCCGGAAAAGCTCTCAGCAGGAAGGCTCTCTGGTGAATTCCTCTGCCTTTACGCTGTCTTTCGCATCTTTGACGAAATCTTTCGAGAACCAGACGCCGAACTTATTGCCGGCATCACACGCGGTCAGTTCTACTCTATCTTTCTTCTTGCCGGCGGCATCGCCCTAATCGCATGGATTCGGCGTAAAGATTCCACGCAAGCCCCATAACAAAGCGGAATTCAACGATTTAACGGGGGAATTACACCATTGATTGCACCATACGAGAGAGAAAAAAAAAACGCGGTCGCGCAAATATCCTTTGACAAACATGCACTTTGGCGAACAAACAAAGTGGCGAGGAAAAGGGAGTGGCTGCTTTAAGAAACATGTTCAGCTTTTTGGCTAATGATATCGGGATCGATCTAGGTACCGCCAATACACTTGTCTTCGTAAAGGACAAAGGCATCGTGCTGAGAGAACCCAGCGTGGTTGCAGTATATGAGTCCAATGGGAAAGTATGCGCCGTGGGATCCGAGGCGAAACGAATGCTAGGACGCACTCCGGGCTCCATCACGGCCACCAGACCCATGAAGGACGGCGTAATCGCTGACTTCGAGATTTCAGAGGCCATGCTTCGGTACTTCATACAAAAAGTCGACAAGAACAAAATCGTACCACCCCGCGTCGTCATCGCCGTTCCCTCTGGTATCACTGCGGTGGAGAAACGCGCCGTGAAAGATTCGGCCATTAATGCTGGTGCCCGCGAAGTCATCTTGCTTGAGGAACCCATGGCCGCAGCCATCGGCAGTGGGTTGCCTATCGACGAACCCACTGCCAACATGATTGTAGACATAGGTGGCGGAACCACCGAAGTCGCCATCATTTCTCTCTCCGGCGTAGTCTTTGCCAAAAGTATCCGTGTTGGTGGCGACGAAATGGACGTAGCAATCGTTCAGTACATGAAGCGGGCTTACAATCTCCTCATCGGCGAACGTACGGCCGAGGAGATTAAAATGCAGATAGGTTCCGCCGTGCCCATTCAATCAGGCGAACTTTCCATGGATGTCCGTGGAAGAGATTCTGTCGCCGGTCTACCAAAGACCATTCACGTAACATCCCAAGAAATCCGTGAGGACGCTCTCAAGGAAACGATTCAGCAGATCGTCGACTTGGTGAAAAGCGCCTTGGAACGATGCCCACCTGAACTTTCAGCTGATCTCGTCGACCGCGGGATCGTGCTAGCCGGAGGCGGTGCCCTCATACGTGGACTCGACAGTATGCTGAGCGATGCCACGGGACTCACCGTCATCCAAGCGGAAGATCCTCTCTGCGCCGTGGCCAATGGCACAGGCATCTACCTGAATCACCTCGGCGCACTTGATCGGAAGCGTTCCCGGTTAGCCATCAACTGAATCGAGCGCCTTGGCAAAAACGCCGAGCAAACGGAGGAAGCCCCTCGTCGTCCTCGGCCTATTCTTGGTAATATGGTGGATGGCTCCCGTTGCCTTCAAGCTACTTCTCCGAGATGTCTTTCATTCTTTCCAATCTCCCATGTGGGACTTCGCTTCTCGGGCTGCGGATCTCGGAGAATACTGGTCGCTTCGAGCCCGCCCGCAGGACGAACTGATAGCGGCCTACCGCGATGCAAATCGTCGAGCTGTCGGACGAAAAACACTCTCCGGCAACAATAGCCAATTGCCGGAGGAACAGCGCCGACTACTGAAGTTGCAAAGCGAGTTGTCTCACCTCCGCCAAGAATTGGGCCTCTCCGATCCTCCTCGCTTTCAGCCCATCGTCGCACGAGTAACCAAACGGGAACTGAACGCGTGGTGGCAACGCATCCACCTGCGAAAGGGGGAACTGCACGGCATCCGCAAAGGGGATGGTGTCATCTTCGCTGGTGGCATTGTGGGACGCATCGTGGAAACCTCTCCAAGATCCTGCGTGATACAGCTTGCCACGAGCCCATATTTCCGCATAGCAGCGAACTTTCGAGAGGATGATCGCCCCGTCACTTTTCAAGGCGGAGGAAACCACAGTTTCTCATCCCCATTCGGCTTTGCCAAAGACGCTCCCACCGACGTTGCCCCAACTTCAACCGCCCCCGCGGAACTGGTCACGTCTTCACTTAGCGAGGTCTTCCCGGCCGGAATTCTCATCGGGAAGATTCCACATTTGGAAACCGACCCAAACGGTCTCTTTCGCACTGGCCGGGTTGTAATGGACAACCGCCTGTTGACCATGCGTGAAGTCACTGTGCTGATCACAGCCAATCGAGGGAAGACACCTTGAGAGGTACATCCAACCTCACAGCCTTGCTTGTCCTCGCCAGCCATGCAACTGGGGCGTTCCTTCTTTCCATATGGAATGATTTCTTCGCCTTTGGGCCCATTTATTTTTATTTGGGAGGCATCTTTGCAGTTCTTCCTGTTATCCGTTTGGATTTCGGCCGAGGTTTTTTTTGCGCCGTGGTGTCTGGTTGTTTCCTCGATGCAACCTTGCCTACTCCGTTCGGGTTCCATGCCTGCGCCTTGGCCATCGCCCACATTGTGCTTCACTTAACCAATGAACAAAAGACACTGCGACGCCGTCCAACGCTTATACTCGGCGCCGTGATCATCAACCCTGTCATTTTCTTTGCACTGCATCTTTGGTTTTCCGTTCAAATCCCAGACGGCTCCAACATCCTGCACGGTAGGGCGGTCGTGGACCTGCTGTTCTCCGAACTCCTTTTAGTGGTAGCCTTACCTTGGTTGATTGATCTTCACGACGCCTATCTGAGCCTCGTCGGCCTAGAGCCTTCCGATGCCCCAAGCTCCGCGTAATGAATCTCGTCGAACGACATGAAAAAGGAGATCGACGGATCAATTTGTTCCGCTGGATTTTTGCTCTGCTCATCGCAACTCTCTTGGTCACACTTGGCTATCACCAGTTAATCGAGAGTCGAAACTATCAACTGAAGGAAGAAAATCAGGCCCAGCGCCGCATTCTAACTCCCGGCTCCCGTGGTGACATCTATGACCGTGAAGATCGCCTCCTGGTCGGCAATCGCCCTCGTTTCGCGTCCGTGATCTATTTGGACGATCTGCGGAAGGAATTTCGGAGCACCTACCTTTCCATGGTTAGACAAGCTCGCAAGGCAAAGGTAAAGGTTGAGCCTGGCGTATCGCTGGAAAGCGCCTTTCGATCAATCATTCCCGGTGGAACGCGGAAAAGAGGCGCCATCGAGATACGAGGCAAAGGAACACCCGGAGGGCCTCGCATCGTATTGTGGCAGGGGCAACGTCGCTTGGTTCGAACCAACGCGAGTGGCTTATGGGAAACCTCTTTCGATCAATTCGACCCCGACCAGCGAGTCGTCCTGGAGCCAGGTCGGGACCTGTCGCGGTTAACTGTGGGGTTGGTGGGACTCTGCGAAATGGAGGTCACCCGCAAACCTTCGGGTCCATGGAAAATTGCTCAGGGAGAAACCATCAATATAGACGGTGGAGACCTACGCTGGGAAAGTCGTCTCGCCGTCACTCGAAAATACCTTCGTGACATAAACCGCATAACCGGTCGTGACGAACAAATCGAAAGGAAGTTCTTCGAGAACCACTTCAAGTTCCGCCTACTTCTCCCCCTGCGTCTAGCCGATGATCTCACACCTAAGGAATATGCCAGATTAGTCGAAAACCTGCCCGTTAACTCACCTGTTCAAATACTGACCGAGGCGACTCGTCACTACCCGTACGGTTCCATTGCCGCCCACGTCTTGGGTTATGTATCCGGAGCCCGAAAAATCGATGGCGATGCCATACCTGGGAACAAACTGGCCACCGTCAGTTTCAAGGCAAAAACGGGCAAGACGGGCATCGAAAAATCTTTCAACAAACATCTCAGCGGAAAGGACGGTGGCGAAATTTGGCACGTCGATCCTATCGGTTACCAGTACGAGCAAGTATACCGAGAGGCACCCAGCAAAGGAAAAACCCTCCATCTCAGCCTCGACGTCGATCTGCAAATAGCCGCCAGCAAGGCTCTTGACGAAGAAATCGCCCGCGTTGTTTCCCTTAGACATGGAAGAGACAAAGACTGGCTCACAGTAGTCAGCAAAAGGGCCCGGCGAAGCCTTGCCAAAGCCGACTACCTAGATCAAGCTGTCGCTGAGCGCATAGTTGAAATATTGCGTCAGGCCACGCGGCCTTTGGAATCCAAGGAAATAACGGAACTGCTTGGTTCGTCACTCTCGCCGGAACAGCTTACAGATCTTTTTGATCCCCTCGTCTTCAACGGCTCTCTCACAGAGAATGCTTTTTCCGGAACGGTTGTGAGATACGCCTTTTCTCCACCACCCCCACCAGCTGGAGCCGTAGTCGTACTCGACGTCAAAACCGGAGAAGTCCTCGCAATGGCAAGCAAGCCCGATTACGATCTAAACGACCTGTCGCCCCGAATCAGTTCGACCACCTTCCGTGACATACAGCGGCGAGGAGCATGGCTCCCCCGAGCAATCCATCCGGGCTATCCTCCAGCCTCCACCTACAAATTGGTGATCGCCACAGGCAGCCTGAGATCAGACAAATGGGCTCCCGATCACAACCGCACTTGTAAAGGTATTTACAAGGGAATGGAATGTCATGTTTTTCCGGGTCAACACGGAGAGATGAACATGGTGAACGCAATAGCCCAGAGCTGTAACGTCTACTTTTTCCAGATGGGAGAAAGAGCAGGTCACGACACTCTCATCGCCGAATCAAAACGCTTCGGCATGCATGAACGTCCGCCCATCCAGTTACCGAACGTGCCCGACAAACCACTCGTGCCCGACCCCGACTGGAAACAAAGGAAACTACAAGTTGACTGGACCTTGGAAGATACCCTAAACGTATCCATCGGCCAAGGGGGCTTCAAGCTCAGCCCTCTTCAAGTCGCCTGTTTCACTGCCTCTCTCGCCCGGAGGAAAACCCGCACCATCCCTACCCTGCTTCGCCTCGGGCCAGATGATCCGCCGCCGGATCACGGCGGAGAATCCATCGGTCTTTCCCCTGAAGAATATGAAGCCATCAAAGATGGAATGGCCAAATCGGCGGCCGTGGGCACTGCTCGACGTTGCAAGGTGCCTGGCGTTAAGATTGCGGGCAAAACAGGTACGGGAGAGTGGCGAAACAACAACATGACGCTGAATCTAGCGTGGTTCACTGGCTTTGCCCCGTTGCAAAACCCCGAAGTGGCGGTGGCGATTCTAGTCGAAGGAGTTGTTCCGCAAGACAACATCCAAGGCGGTCTCACCGCCGCTCCCGTAGCCCAAAAAGTCTTGCACCAATACTTCGACAAAAAGAAATTGGCTAAATCCCGCAAACTCGTCGTCCTACCTTGAACCCGCAATTCACCTAATAATGGTCGCCACGCCATCCACCATGCTTCCGCTGGGGACCGAAGCTCCAAATTTCTCCCTCCCGAAGGTCACGGACGATACCATCGCATCGCTCGATGACTTCCCGAAGGCCAAGGCCTACCTCATCGCCTTCGTCTGCAATCACTGCCCATACGTCATACATCTCCGGAATCACTTCGCGAAGTTGGGCAATTCCGCTTGGGCGCGTGGAGCGGGAGTATTCGCCATTTCCAGCAACGACGTCGAGCATTACCCTGCGGACAGTCCTGAACTCATGGCAAAAGAAGCCCGAGAAAACGACTATCATTTCCCCTATCTCTACGACGAAACCCAGGAAGTGGCAAAAGCGTACAGGGCCGCCTGCACCCCCGACTTCTTTCTCTTCGACGCCAATCGACGCCTAGTTTACCGCGGGCAATTCGACGATTCCCGCCCCGGAAATGGCAAACTCGTTACCGGATTTGACCTGCAAGCAGCTCTAGATGCCGTGGTCGAAAACAAACCTATTCCGCAACCGCAAATACCAAGCCTGGGGTGCAATATAAAGTGGAAACCAGGCAACGAGCCAGCTTACCTCAATTAAACGACGGCTTCTCAATACGGTTGGAAGGAAGGAACAACTAGGCTACTTCGAGGTCATTACGAAGACCCCGTCCCAGTCATCGCCGGGAGGATTCCACTTCATTGCCATGCAGCGTTCGATGAGCATCATGGATGGATTGTCCTTAACGCCGGGAGTGATGCCGGGCTTGTTGGGTTCCAGTTCCTTGGCTTTCTCGAACATCTCCATGGCTCCGTCCCAGTCTTGCAGAAGATATTTGTCAATGCCTTGCTGGAAGCAATCGAGACAATCCTGCGTCTCTTGCCCCAAATCGGCCATAAAGCCAGTCGGTTCGTACATGGCAACAGGTTGGGTGCGTCCCTTTACCACGATTTTGTCGAGATAGCGGTAGGCTATGTCATCCTTGGTGGCGATGGAGGCATCCTTTGTTTCCTCGGTAATCATGATATAGGCGCCGTAAGCCTTGGCACCGCTTTCGCAACGAGCAGCAAGGTTCACCATGTCGCCCATCATGGTATAGTTGAAGCGATCGAGAGCCCCCATGTTGCCGACAGTTGCCGTACCGGTGTTGCAACCAATGCGAGTCTGCATTTTGCGAACGATATCTGGCCACTTATCTCCTTCGCTAGCCCATTTCTCTCGCAATTCGGATTGGCGAACCTGCATGAGCAAGGCGGTCCGAACGGATTGATAGGCATGGTCATCCATTGGAATAGGCGCCCCATACATGGCCACGATAGCGTCCCCAATGTACTTGTCCAAGGTTCCGCGCTCCTCTTGCAAGATATTGGTCATTGCAGTGAGGTACTCGTTCATAAGATCGACAAGTCCGGTCGGAGAAAGCAATTCGGAAAAACTGGAGAAGGCTTGGACGTCGCTGAAATAGGCGGTTATCTTGGTTTCCTCGCCACCTAGGCTCGGTTCTTCCCCGGAATCGATCATTTGATCCACGAGATCCTGTGAAACATAACTGCCAAACATACCCTTGAGACGCCCCTTGGCCTTTTGCTCGAGGACAAGTGTGACCACTACACCGAGAAACGTAGTGCTCAAGCCTGCAAGGGAAGGAACCGCCACAGGCAGAACGTAATGAGATTGCGCGAAGACATAGAACGTAACGACGACGTAGATCAACTGCAGCACCACTGACAAGCCCTGCACAAGATGCGAATGAGCACCACTGTAGACGGCGAAATAAGCCAATAACAAACAAAATGCCAAAGTCGCGGCGTGATCCACCCACAAGGGAAAACGCTTGAGGTACAAACCGCTAGTGAGGGTTTTGACGATGTTTCCGTGCACGCTCACCTTGGGCACGGGTTTCACATCGAAAGGCGTGGGCGCCAAATCTTGAAGAGTTTTTTCCTCCGGACCGACAAAAACAATGGCGTTCTCGAACTGATCGAACAGGTCAGTAGCCTTCAGGTCGTTAATCTTTTCCAAGACAATCGATTCCTTTGCCAAATTTTGCTTATCGATTACCTCACCTTTCCGTATGGCTTCCCGGAACTCTGCAGCCTTGGGATGGTTTTCAGGAAGGTTTTTCAACAGTTTCCTGATGGAAATTAGCTGTGTCTCAATGACTTTGGACTTCGCCCTGAGTTCACGCAACATTTCTTCAGCTCTGAAAAGTGCGTTGTCGAGATAATGAACCTCGTAGATGCTGCACATGGGGTTATAGGCGGCGGTAAGCTCCGGGGGCATAAAATTCAAACTTATCGCGTGGTAAAGATCATGAAGTTTCTCGTAATCAGGTGCCTTCTTAACGGGAATTTCTCCGGCAAGCGCCTGCATGAATTGATTTGCAGCAACAACATTGCCTTCATTCACCTTTTGTTTCAACTGGGGAAGAACCGATGGAAGGTCGGAGTCATTCTCCGGAAGCTGGAGCCCTTTGACTCGAGACAATGCAGCACGCAGTATCTGCGGCACAAGCTCCACGTATTCGTCGAAACTTTGTTCATTGAAAAAATCGAGCGCCTTTTTTAAATTGACCTTCTCAGGAACAGGTTCAGTCCACTTGGAGAACCAGTTCACCTCCACGAATTGACCGTCCTTCAAGGGAGCGTCTATCAACTTCACCCCGTCGCGACCTATGACTTGCAAGTTTTTCATGTCCTCGGAAACATGCACGTGCTTGTCGTCCAACCCATAGTAAGCGAGCAGGGTTTCCATACCCAAGGTATAGAAGCGTCGATCCCGAACCAAAGGCATCTCGTTGGGGAGGGATTGAACCAAGGTGCCGTTAAGTTCACCAAACTGAGCACCACTGTAAACCAAACGAAGCCGATCATCCGCCTCCAAAAGTTTGGTTGAATCGAAATCGGCCTGAAGAAGCGCAAGTCGCGCTTTGGTTGAAGCCCTGGCGACTTGTAGATTGTTAAGATCTGCATATTCTTTCGCCTGGATTTCCAATTTCTCGAGACTGCCCTCAGCCTTTTCGATTTGTTCGCGAAGCTCTGCCACGCGAGCATCGTCGCCAACAAACGACGCCAATTCGGAGTATAGCGCGGTCTTCTCGGCTTCACTCGCCTTCAGCTTCGGTTCCAGAACACTCGCTATCCCGGGGTTGGCCGACAAACTGTTCTTGAGGTT
>MDTC01262547.1_pt1 | contig 10787 bp, 7 predicted proteins | sample 811181 | NCBI WGS metagenome assembly MDTC01 (sample SAMN05326644, study PRJNA326480) | marine metagenome | isolation source: seawater | place: Pacific Ocean: North | collected 2011 | reverse complement strand
GATGATGACAATCCGTGCAAAAATAAAAGAGTAAAATCAGGATTTTTAATTGTTTTTTCTAAGTAATGAAATCTTATATCATTAGGTAGATTTATATACTTAGAAATCAATCTGCTATTTAGGCTCAGGAACCTGTATGACCCTTAGTAAATTAGTGTTTCCTGGTATTCCAATAGGCATTCCTGCTACAACAACAACATAATCTTTATTTTTTGCTATTCCTGTCTCTATTGATACATCAGATCCTAATTTAAACATCGCCTGCACTGTCTTAAATTGAGGAGCTGATATAGGAATTATACCCCACCTTAAAAGTAACTTTTCTACATTTTTCTCATGAATTAGTCCTATGATTGGCGCTTTTGGCCTAAAAGATGAGACTCTGCCAGCAGTACTACCTGATTCAGTGAAAGCTAGTATCGCCTTTGATTCTACTAAATTTGAGGTTTTACAGGCATTATATGCAATTGCATCATCAATTGATGAAAATCCTTTTCCTAGAAATCTTTTTTCAAGGTATTCTTCAAAATTAAAATAATTTTCTGCTTCGGTTGAAATTTTTGCCATGTTCTTAACTGTTTCAACAGGGTATTTACCTATAGAAGTTTCTGCAGAAAGCATTATTGCATCAGTTCCATCCATGACTGCATTATGAATGTCTGTTGCTTCTGCTCTTGTTGGTGATGGCGATTCAATCATTGATTCGAGCATTTGTGTAGCAGTAATAACTGGCTTTCCTTGATGATTTGCCTCTTCAATAATTATTTTTTGTATCCTTGGGACTTTTTCTAATGGCAATTGAACGCCTAGATCACCTCTTGCCACCATTACTCCATCAGATTCATTTATAATTTTTTTTAAATGAGGGACTGAACTTGGAAGCTCTATCTTTGAAATAAGTTGGGGATTAAAATTACTATTGCGGTAGTACTCCTTAACCTTTTTTATATCATTTTCATCTCTTATAAAAGAAAGTCCAACAAAAGTAGCATTAACTTTTTTTGCAAATTTTAAACCTTTTATAGTCTCGTCAGTAAAATAATCAAGTTTGGATATTGATCCAGGAATAGTTACAGATTTATTAGATTTAAGTATTGAAGTATTTTGAACTACGCATAATATTCCGCTGCCATTAACTTTATTTACTTTTAATTTTATAGCACCATCATCAAGGAAAATTACTTTAATTCCATTTAAATCTTTTTTAAGCCCTTCTGGCCATACTTTAACTTTTTTGATTATTTTATCATCAATTTCTGTTGTAGAGCCTAAAGTTATTTTTTGACCTTTTTTTAAATTTATAGAATTATTAGGGATCTTTCCAACCCTGTATTTAGGGCCAGGAATATCAATTAATATCCCCAATGGAACTTTTTGTTCTTCAGCTGCTTTTCTGGAATTTTCAACATATTTCATATGCTCTTTAGTTTCACCATGAGATAAGTTTAATCTAGCTACAGACATACCTTCTTTTATTAGTTTTTTTAAAGTATCGACTTCGCCAGTCGCAGGGCCTATTGTGCAAACAATTTTTGTTTTGGGTCTATTTTTTATGAAATTATTTATCGAATATTTCAATATATTTGTCTCGTATTTGTAGAAATTACCTTTATGTAACTTTATTCTATTTAAAGGATAACTAAATAAAGTATCTATAACAACAGACAGGTTAATATAAATATTTATTTATGGAGACAATAGGCTTAATTAGTAATAAATCATTCAATGATCATGATGATTTACTTTCAATTTATTTAAATCACACCCTGAATAATGGATACGATTTGGATAAATTAATTATTGATTCAGAAATTGATGAAGATGAAATTATTAAAAAAGGAGATTTTTCCACTCTTATTAAAGATTTTTCATTTAGAAATAAAAAACTATTAATTTTTAATTCAAGTGATATTGCAAATAATTTGATTTCATTAGTTGAAAACTACATTGAACTTAATAATAGAAAAATACAGGTTGAATTAATTAATTCAGCAACCCAAGATTTATTATCTGACGGCTTATTGAGACTTGGTTACCTAAAGCCAAAGAATGAAAGGCAAATCAAAATTGCTGAAACTATAAAATTGAAATCAGTTAAAGGAAGCTTTTTAGGAAGAGCGCCATTTGGGTACTTAAAATCTTCATCAGGAGGATTTATTGTTGATCCTGATAAATCAGATTTGATAAAAACTATCTATAATCTTTACAGTGGAATGTATGGTAAAAATGATAGAATTGGATTAAGAAAAATTTCAAAAATAATCAAAGCCAAATATTCATTTAGAGAATTAAAATGGACCCCTCAGTCTATAAAAAAAATATTAGAAAATAGATTTTATACAGGTGTTTATAGAAGAGATTTAGTAATAATATCTGATAATCATGAACCAATTATTACAAATGAGCAATTTGATTTTGTGCAAAATTTATTTTTAAATTCTAGGTTAAATTTTAAAGAATCAAGGCCAAAAATAAGAAATAGAAATAAAATTTTATTTAAATGTGCTTATTGTAGTTATAAATTGAATAAGTCAACTCATCATAGAAAATGGAAGAGGTTATCAGGAGAAGAATTAAAAAAAATATACACTTATCTAAATTGTGAAAATGACCAATGCAACAAAGTTAGTAATATGAGATTAGAAACCGATAAAAATTATATTGATGAGCAGAGTGAAAATATAAATAATATGTCAGAATTTGCCAGCTATAATAGATTAGTTAGTGATTTTAAAAAAAATATTAAATTAGTTATTAGAGGTAGAATTAAAGCCTCAAATCTTAAATATGATTTAGAACGACTTAAAGAATATGAGAAATTTTTAGAAATAAGCAGCCCTAATAATAAATATCTTAAGGTTATAGAAGTTAACAATGACTTCAATAAAATTTTGACTCCTGTGTAAAAATTTAATATATTCAATCCCGATCAAGGTAGACGAGCAGTCGCTTTTTAAAAAGAGGAAAGTCTGAGCACCATCGGATTAGAATGCCGGTTAACTGCCGGGCAGGGTAACCTGACGGAAAGTGCAACAGAAAGTATACCGCCATATGGTAAGGGTGAAATGGTGAGGTAAGAGCTCACCTCTATTAAGGAAACTTAATTGGATTGGCAAACCCCATTCGGTGCAAGGTCAAATAGAGAAGCTAATGCGAATCCGACAAGCTTTTGGGTAGACCGCTTGATTCATTTGGTAACAAATGAGCTAGATAAATGACTGCTGCCTTTTAAAGGTACAGAACTCAGCTTATAGTTTGCCTTGATCAGTCTTTTTGGCCTCTTTGATTCCACTCAGAATTAACAAACATATTTAATCCAGGATCAAGAATTATATCTTTGTATTTCTCAGGAGGATTATCTTTTATAAAATCTTCATTCAATTCTACGCCCCAACCTGGACCTTTAGGTAGACTAAAATACCCATCCACGACTTCAGGGTAATTTGTGCCAGCATTTTTAACATGAGGGTCAGCAAAGTCATTAAAGTGCTCAACTATTTTCCCGTTACGTAAAGTAAAAACAAGGCTTACAGAAGCAGCAGTAGAAATTATACCTCCAACGTTATGAGGAGCTACCATTATTGAGTAATTTTCAGCATTCGATGATATTTTTTTTGCTTCCAGGATTCCTCCAGTTTGTGTTATATCAGGCTGAATAACATCTACGCACCCTAGAGACCATAGTTCTCTAAACTCAGGCGCACCATACAATCTTTCTCCAGTTGCTATTGGAAGTCTAGTATGATCTCTAACTGATTTTAAAGCTGGAAGATCACCTGGCCTAGTTGGCTCTTCTAGCCATGCTGGTTCATATTTTTCAACATAATTTGCTATCTCTCTTGCTTGATGAGGAGAAAATCTTCCATGTAGTTCCAACATAATTTGTGCTCTATTTCCAGCTACTGAAGCAACTGCATCTATTAGGTCCATTGACTTATGGAATTCTTTTCTAGTTAACTCTAAGTCTCCATTACCGAATGGATCAAATTTCATTCCAATATATCCCTTATCTACAACTTTTTGGGCCGCTTCAGCAAATTGATTTGGGTCTCTTTCTACTGTATACCAACCATTAGCATATGCCGGAATTTTATCTTTTACCTTACCTCCTAAAAGTTTATAAACAGGCAGATTAGTAAATTTGCCCATAATATCCCAAAAAGCTAACTCGACTAATGCCAGTCCTGTGTAAACAACTTCTCCTGGCTTTCCAAAATCTAAAAGAGTAAACCTTCTATATAAATCTTCTATGTCAAAAGGATCATGACCAATAAAATGCCTCTCAACATCTTTCAAAAATTCAGTAACCGTATGAGTTTTTCCAAGTATTCTTGCTTCACCGATACCTACTATTCCTTCGTCTGTCTCAATTATCAAATATGTTAAATTTCTCCATGGAGTCCCAAGAACCAGTGTTCTAAAACCTGTTGTTTTCATAATTTCACCTTAAACTTGTTTTATAATAAATCCTCATATGTAGACATTTTTAACTCAGGTTGAGTTTTTACATCTAGCAAAACAGAGTCCCCTTCAGAATTTAATTGTTGAGCTTTAATTATAGCCCCTTTTAATTCTTCAGGACTATTAACTTCTATCCCTTTTGCGCCCATTCCTTCTGCTAAAGTTGCATAATTCCCTGTCATTTTTATTGTATCGAATTTTTCAATTGATTGAGGATATCGTGCAGGATAACCTCCCATTGTCCCATTGTTCATGACAACTGTTGTTATTGGATTTCCAGACCTTACTGATGTTTCTATATCTAGACCTGACATTCCAAATGCTCCATCCCCCATAAAATTTAAACAGAATTTATTTGGTTCAGCCATTTTTGCTCCAATCATTAAAGGTATTCCATAGCCCAAATGAGTACTCTTGCCCCAACCTAAATATGACCCAGGAACGGTAGATGTCAGGAATGGCATAATTTGATCTCTTGGGTGACCAGCATCGTGAGTTATTATGCTATTTTCATGATCAATATTATTATTTATTTCATTAATAAGCCTGTAAGGATTTATTGGATTCATATTAGAATTGAGCAAAGGACTCCACTCTTCAAGCCACTCCTTTTTAGTAGATTCTATTTTCTCAACGGTTTTCATTTTATTTTTCTCAAAAACCTCTTGTTCTTTAGTAAAGTTCAACTTCAGGCATTCAATCATTTTTTGAAGAATAATTTTAGAATCCCCAACTAACCCAATTTCTACTGAATAATCTTTATTTATATCCTCGTAATTATTGGTAGAATGAATTATCTTCTTTCCGTCAGGAATTGTGATCCCATAATTTGTTTTGGTTAGGCTAGACCCAATAGCAAAGATAGTGTCTGATATACCAAGCCATTCCCAAACAGGTTTTGGGGCCGTTCTATTTGCTGATCCAAGCGATAGCGGATTTCTCTCATCAAATGAACTTTTGCCTGGCATAGTTGTAACTACAGGCAAACCAAGTATATCTGATAATTCTTTCAATTCTTCAGTTGCATTAGCATATAGAACCCCTTGCCCAGACCAAATAATAGGATTTTTAGCAATTACTAATTGCTTTACAGCCTTTGAAATATCATCATCTGAAGGAGAAACTTTTGATTCCTCTGGACTTGAATAAGTACCTAAATTATCAATTTCCTGAGTCATATTATCTCTGTGCATTTCCAGCAATACTGGCCCTGGCCTTCCATTTTTTAATGAATGAATTGCTCTTCTCATTAAAGGGACTATTCTTTCTGGGCTATTTATGGATTCAGACCACTTTGTAATTCTTTCATAATTTCTAGATGCCCAAAAAGCTGGCTTTACATCGGCTTCCATTAGGGATACTCCGTCAGGTATGAATAATAAAGGAACCGAATCAGCCCAAGCTTGAGCAATAGCCCCATAGGCATTTTCAGCACCAGGCCCTCCTTGGCAGGCAAAAACTCCAAAACTTTTACCTGATTTAACTCTACTGTATCCATCTGCTGCCATTATTCCGCCTCTTTCCTGCCTAAACATTATAGGCCTTATTCCTTCTTTAGCGACTGCTTCAATAAGTGGATTTGATGGAAAGCAAGCCATCCATTCAACATTTTCCTTTTTTAAAATTTTTGCAATTGCTTCATATCCGTCCATTGGTGCCTTCTTAAATAGTAATTTTTTTTTAGTTTAATGTTTTTGATAATTTATTCAATTTTAAATAGTAAATATTATTTATTTTAGTATTACCAAAATTTTATTTTCCTTAAAATTTTTATAAAATTTATTACACCAGGGAATCGATTATGATCATTCAATTTTAAAGGCAACTCTCCTCTTTTAGATGATTTATATAATTTTGAGAGTCCGCTTTTCTTATTAAACTGAACTAAAGATATTTGGTTTCTATTTGATCTTGAAAAATTAATTACAAATTCATTAATTTCATCCCAGTTAATTTCGTTTAATATACTGTCTTTTTTCTGACCTTTTTTATAATTAAATGAGTCTGTGTCATCAATGAAAATTATAGAATCTTTGTTTAGGTAAGGGTACCAATTGTATAGAACTTTTTTTACATGACTAGATGTGTGAAGACTATCAATTAAAAGGATATCTATACCTTTTTTATCAATATTTGGAAATTGGTTTAATATTTTTTCTACATCAGTGTCGTCTGACTGAAAGAAGCTCCATGAACTCGACTCCACTACATCACTGCAATCTTCTATATCAATTGAATAACAATGACTTCTAGAAAGCTCGCTATTGTAAGTAAATATAGATGTTGAAAATCCTTTTCTAACTCCACATTCTAAAATCAATTGATCTGATCTCTTTTGCATTGTCTTATGTATTTCCTCCATGGGAGAAATTTCAGGATAAGTTACATCTTTTTCTTGTAGTTTTTTAAAATTAGATATAATTTCATCTATGTCAAAATGCTTTGATTTCATTAAAAATTAGGTTATTAAGATTAAAAAATTAGTATTCAAAAATATATATAGAGAGTAACATAATTATTTAAGTATAATGCAAGTCATTATTTAGATAAATTGCAGAAGAAATTATGAGTTTAATTAGTAGTAAATACGAATACTATAGTATAAAAAATTTAGCTGATGAAAAGCATATAAAAAAATTACCATATTCAATAAGAATACTTCTAGAAAATATTTTGAGGGGCAAGGATTTTGGTTATTCAAATGATAATGATATTGAAAATATTTTGAATTGGAGCCCAGCTAAAATATCTAAAAAAGAAATTCCCTTCATGCCATCTAGAGTTGTATTGCAAGATTTTACTGGTGTTCCTGCTGTAGTGGATTTAGCCACTATGAGAGATGCAGCAAAAAAATTAGGCTTTGATCCAAAGAAAGTTAATCCTTTGGTGAGATCAGATTTAGTTATTGATCATTCTGTCCAAGTTGATTTTTACAAAAGTTCTAATGCTTTGCAGAAGAACACTGAACTTGAATTCCAAAGAAACAGAGAAAGATATCAATTTTTAAAATGGGGGCAACAAGCTTTTGATAATTTTAAAATTATACCGCCAGGAGTAGGAATAGTTCATCAGGTTAATCTGGAATATCTTGCGCCTGGGGTAATTATTAACAACATTGACGGAGCAAATAAAATATACCCTGATACTTGTATTGGCACAGACTCACACACAACTATGATAAATGGATTGGGAGTATTAGGCTGGGGTGTTGGAGGAATAGAAGCAGAAGCAGTTATGTTAGGCCAGCCCTACTATATGAAATTACCTGAAGTAATAGGAGTGAATATATCAGGGGAACTCAGAGAAGGGACTACAGCAACAGATCTTGTTCTCTCTATTACTCAAGTGTTAAGAAATTTAGGAGTTGTAGAGAAATTCGTAGAATTTTTTGGAAAAGGGTTAAGCTCAATGTCTCTTCAGGATAGAGCCACTATTGCAAATATGGCGCCTGAATATGGCGCCACATGTGGATTTTTCCCTGTTGATAATGAAACATTGAATTATCTAGAAAATTCTGGAAGAGATTCAAAAATTGTAAGTCTTACAAAAGATTATTGTAAAGAACAATTAATGTTCCATGATGAAAATTCTATTCCTGAATATAATAAAATAGTTGATTTTGATTTAGGCTCTGTTCGTCCAAGTTTATCTGGTCCGAGAAGACCGCAAGATAAAATTTTTTTAAATGATGTTAAATCTGTATTCAACAGTGAATTTAAAGGTTTAAATAAATCTAATGACAAATTAAGTAATGGTTCTGTAGCAGTTGCAGCCATAACCAGCTGCACAAATACATCTAATCCTTCGGTTATGATTGGAGCAGGCTTGCTTGCTAGAAATCTGGAAAACATTGGACTAAAACCTAAATCATGGGTTAAGACATCAATGGCTCCTGGCTCTAGGGTTGTGACTAGCTATCTAAGTAATTCTGGATTAGATAAATATTTGGATAACCTAGGATTTAATACTGTTGGATTTGGCTGTACTACCTGTATAGGGAATTCAGGGCCTCTTGACGATGAAGTATCTGAAAATATAGAAAATTCAGATTTGGTTGTAGCTAGTGTTTTAAGTGGTAATAGGAATTTTGAAGGTCGAATTCATCCTTTAGTTAAAGCAAATTTTCTAGCCTCCCCATTATTAGTTATAGCTTATGCTATTGCTGGAACTGTAAATATTGATATGACTAATGATCCATTAGGTACTGATTCTTCTGGAAGAGATGTTTATTTGGCCGATGTATGGCCATCTTCAAAAGATATTCAAGATGAAATCAATAAATCTATTTCACCTGAGATGTTTAAAGAGCAATATGAAAATGCAATTTTAAACAATAATGATTGGAATAAATTAGAATCTTCTAAAGGTGAAAATTATAATTGGGATTCAAGTTCAAGTTATATTCAGAAAGTGCCGTTCTTTGATGACTTCTCAAAAGATGCTCCTCAAATTAAACCATTAAAAGATGCGAGATTATTGTGTGTATTAGGAGATTCTGTCACTACAGATCATATTTCCCCAGCAGGATCTATTCCTGAATTAGCCCCATCAGGCCAATTTTTAATTTCTAGAGATATTCCTAGGAATCAATTTAATTCTTATGGGTCTAGAAGAGGTAATCATGATGTAATGGCACGTGGTACATTTGGTAATATTAGATTAAAAAACTTTTTAACCCCTGAAAGAGAAGGTGATTGGACTATATATTTTCCTGAAAATATAGAGATGAGGATATTTGAAGCCGCTAAAGAATATGAAAAAAATGGAACATCATTGATTGTTATTGCAGGTAAAGAATATGGGACAGGATCTTCAAGAGATTGGGCAGCAAAAGGGCCAAATTTATTGGGGGTAAAAGCAGTTATTGCAGAAAGTTTTGAACGAATTCATAGAAGTAATTTAATTGGAATGGGCATCACGCCTTTAGAATTTATTAATGGCGAAAATTATAAATCCCTTGGCTTATCTGGAGATGAATATTTTGATTTTGAAGATATTAATAATGATACCAACCCATTGTCGCTAATTAACGTAAAAGCTAAAAGAAAAAATGGATCTGATATTAACTTTAAAGCTAAATTAAGAGTAGATACTGAGATAGAAAAAAAATATTTATTTAATGGCGGGGTATTACAATTTGTATTAAGAGATATGGTTTCAAGTTCCTAAATTCTGTATTAGGTTTTTTAGAGTTTCGCTTAGGTCTTCTTCTATAAAATTATAATTATTTTGTTGTAATTTTTCTGGCACCACCGGATAATTGTTTAATAAAATTTGACTAGCTAACTTATTAGCCCCCAGCTTGATTAAAGGAGAAGGCAAATTCAATATTGGATTTACGTTTAGCTCTTGAGCCAATTTTCTTAAAAATTCTTTTGAAGTATTCTTTTGAGGAGAAACAATATTTATTGGGCCTTCTAAGAAGTTTGAATTTATAATGAAGTGCATGATTCCAATAACATCATTTATAGATATCCAAGGCCAATATTGATTACCACTTCCTATTGATGAAACTCTCAGATAATTAACTAGATTTTTCATAATTTTTAAAAATAAACTTTCTTTTGAGATTACTTGACCAAACCTTAGATTTATTACTTTAGTTTTTGGAGTATTATAAAATCTTGAAGCTTCTTCCCAATCTAAAGCTAATTGAGTCAAAAATCCTTTTCCATAATCAGTATTTTCAGTTATGTCATTTTTGGAGGAATTATATATACTGCAGCCGGAGGCAGAAATAAAGTATTTTGGGGGATTTTTTAATTTTGATATCACTCTAGATAGCAATAAGTTTGTTCCTACTCTCGAAGAATAAATTAATTCTTTGTTTATACTAAAAGGATTAATAGAAGCAATGTTATTTCCGCAGAGATTAATAATTGCATCAAATGATTCTAGCTTTTCTTGATTTATGTAATTTGTATTTGGGTCCCAAAAAATACCAGCAGTATCTTTTGATCTTACTATTCTGGTAACTGTATGATTTTTTAGTCTTAAATCATTTACCAGGTAAGTTCCTATAAGCCCGTGAGATCCTGATATGGCAATTTTCATTTATTTTTTTAGTTTTGATTTAAATCTAGGATCGACAGGAAAAATCCAACCTCTATTCATAATTATTTCTTTTGAAAGTTCAGGTGGTATTGCAACAATTATTTCTGGCTCGATTGAAAATCTACCAGTAAATCCGCCTATTGCACTCCTAGTGTGAACTCCAGAATAACCGCCCTTGTCTTCTGATCCATCAAAATAATCCCCAAGTCCTCCAAAAATAGATTGCCATCTTAAAGAAAATCCATTCATTACTGCAGGGCCTGAGTCAAAAT
>MDTC01237898.1_pt1 | contig 10787 bp, 9 predicted proteins | sample 811181 | NCBI WGS metagenome assembly MDTC01 (sample SAMN05326644, study PRJNA326480) | marine metagenome | isolation source: seawater | place: Pacific Ocean: North | collected 2011 | reverse complement strand
GGTGCGGCGGACCGGGTGGTCGCCTGCGAGCCAGGTCTCGGCAGCGGCGAGCGCGTCGGCGTCGCGGCCGAGCTCCATCAGGGCGGCGATCCGCAGGGCACCCAGCTCGGCGCGGGCAGCGGCAGAGCCGTCGGGGCGGGACTCGGCCCGGTCGATGGCGTCGAGGCGGTCGTTCGTGGACAGATCGGCCTGGGCGTGCAGCCAGCCGAGCATGCCGTCGGCGCTGACGGGCAGGCAGGACAGCTGGGCCCCGGCGAGGACGGGCTCGGCGACGGGACCGTCTGCATGACAGGTCGCGCTGGCCGTGCCCGACAGGACCTCGAGGTGGGAGCCCAGGGGGTCGCGGACCAGCCGAAGATGGGCGTCGTCCGCCGTGATCGTGGCCTCGCGGGTGACGAGCACCAGATGCTCGGCGACAGCGCCGTCGAACTCGACTGCGCCGCGCTCCCACGCGATCACCGGCCGCTCGGCGGTGCCACCCAGGTGCCCCTCGCCCTGGAACTGGAGCACGGCGGCGGGCAGCGCCACCGCTCCGGGCAGGGGGGCGTCCAGGCGAGGGGCAGGAACGGGGCCCGAGGGCAGCAGCAGGAAGGCGGCCAGTCCGCCGAGCAGGGCGACGGTGACGAGCGAGGCGAGGCCTGCAGCGGTGGCGACCGGGCCGACGGTCGGGCTCACCGGGGGCGGGGGACCGTCGAGGCGGGCGATCACGCGCAGGGCGGCGTCGGGGCCGGGCTCGGGCAGCTCGCGGAGGAGCGCCTTGAGCGTGCCGGGGTCGAGCTCGCGGTCGAGGGCGGCGCTGACGCGACGGATCACGTCGGCGTCGGGCTCGGTGGCGTGCTTGAGATCGTCGAGGCGGCTCACGTGGCCTCCCCAGCGGGCAGCAGGCCGACCAGGTCACGCTGGACCGCCAGGCGGCGGAAGCGCTCCCGGGCCAGGCGCAGGCGGGACTTCATGGTTCCGAGCGGCACTCCCGCCAGCTCGGACGCCTCCTGCAGGGTTCGCTCCTCGAGGTCGCACAGGATGAGCGCCTCGCGCTGGGCGGCGGGCAGCTGCTCCAGCACGCCCTGCACTGCCGCGCCGACCTCGGAGGTCTGCATGCGGGCCTCGGGGCCGGGCCGCTCGCTGTGGCGCTCGGTCGAAGCACCCGGCACCCAGCGGCGCAGCCAGGCCCGTCGACGGTGCTGGGCCACCACCTTGCGGGTCACGCCGTAGAGCCAGGCCGAGACGCGATCGAGGTCATCGACGTCACCCAGGCGGCGGATCACGACGATGAAGACCTCCTGCGCGATGTCCTCGGGATCGACGGCGGGTCCACCCAGGCGGGCGGCCCAGCGCAGCACCCGGGGCAGGAACCGGGCGAGCAGGCGATCGCGGGCACCGGGCTCTCCGGCCACGAAGGCCCGGGCGAGCAGGGTGTCGTCATTGGCGGCGTGGTGCGTCATCACCCTCTTGCTGACCGCACGCGGCCCGATGGATCACCTTTTCTCGAGTCCGTGGGCCAGGCCGACGCTGATCCCGACGGTGACGGGACCGAGCGAGCCGCGATCCCGCCCGTCCACCGCCAGCGGCGTGGCCGCGGCGTCGAGCTGGACCGATGCCGTCGCCACCGCCTGCAGCCCGTCGCGGACGGGGAGCGCGTAGCCGCCGGCGAACACGGCGGTGGGCAGCCAGACCGCGTCGACCGGACCGCCCGGATCCCGCCACCGGCGGACCGACACCCCGAGCTCGGCTGACGCGATCGGACCCGCTGCGGCACGGCCGACGCCGCCGGTGACGCGGGCCTCGACGAAGGAGCGCAGGGGACCGAGCGGCTTGGGGCTGCGGGGAGCGATGGCGGCAAAGGAGGCGAGAACGCCGATGTCTCCGCTGCGGAGGCCGGTGGAGAGGCTCAGGCCCGGAGCGGCGGGGGCGTCGGGGCGGAGGAAGAGGGTGGGGGCGGCGAGGAGGAGGAAGGTGGGAGAGGGACGGGAGCGGGGGGGCGGGGAGGGATCGAGGGTGGGGTCGATGGCGATCTCGATCTCGGTCTCGGTCTCGGTCTCGGTCTCGATCTCGATCTCGGGGTCGATCTCGGTCTCGGGCTCGATCCGGGTCTCGGTCTCGGTCTCGATCTCGGGCTCGATCCGGGTCTCGATCTCGGGCTCGAGGGCAGCGTCGATCGTGGGCTCGCGGGTCGTGGTGTTCGCGGCGATGGCGGGCTCGCGGTTCGCCGCGTTCCCCGCATTCCCCGCATTCCCCGCATTCCCCGCATTCCCCGCATTCCCCGCGTTCCCCGCGTTCCCCGTGGGCACGATCAAGGGGGCGCTGACGGTGGGCCGGTCGAGGGGCTCGGCCAGGCTCTTGATGGTGGCGAGGAGGTCTTCGCGCTCGGCAGGAGTGGTCGGGCGGTCGACCAGGAGCTCGTGGCGGTCGCCGTGCCGGTCGATGATGACGACGGCAAGTTGTCCGCCGCGAATCTGGATGATTCCGCGGGGTCCCGCGCTCGCCGTCCGGAGGTCCACCCCCGCCACGGCGGCGGGTCCCTCCCACGCCGATGCGTCGACCGCGTCGGGCAGGACGACGTCGACGGCGAGGGCCGGGCTCGCGAGGAGCAGCAGGGGGAGCAGGAACAGGCGCATGGTGCGGTCTACCGTGGGTCGCGGCGGCTCGCTTGTTCATGGAGGAGTGGAGGCTCGGTCTCCAGTCTCCAGTCTCCAGTCTCCAGTCCAGCAACATCGGCCGGAGCCGTGGCGGCCTTGTGCCGGACGAAGCGTCAGGGGGGAACCGCCTGCGTCAGGAACAGCGCGGTGTTCTGACGAATCCCAGAGGCGCCCCGAACAGCGGCCACCTCTGCAGACCGCGCCGCTCCCGAGCCGGCCGAAGCTGGAGACTGGAGACTGGAGACCGGCCCGCCACTGCCATCAACACCGCCCCGTCCCGCCCCACATCCGGGCAGCGCTGCTCGTCGGTCGTCGCGCCTTGACGTCGCCTCCCGTGCCCGCACGTTAAGCCCCGCCCCCAACGTCCCCGCGCCCGCCGAAGGAGCCCTCCGCCATGTTCGACGTCCTGTCCAAAGGCTTCGAGAATGCCCGCCTCAAGCTGCAGGGCCGCACCCGGCTCAACGAGGACAACATCTCGGACGCGCTCCGGGAGGTGCGCACCAGCCTGATCCAGGCGGACGTGGAGCTGTCGGTCGCCAAGGCCTTCCTGGACCGGGTCAAGGAGCGGGCGCTCGGCAGCGTCGTGCACCTCAAGGCCGGCGGGCAGAACGTCTCGGCCGCCGATCACTTCGTCAAGGCCTGCTACGACGAGCTGGTCGACCTCATGGGCCCGGTCGACACCCACCTGGAGCTGGGCGGCAAGCCGGCGATCATCATGCTGGTCGGCCTGCAGGGCTCGGGCAAGACGACGACGGCCGGCAAGCTCGCCAAGAAGCTCATCGCCGAGGGCAAGAAGCCGCTGCTGGTCGCCGCCGACGTCTACCGTCCCGCCGCCATCGACCAGCTCATGGTGCTCGGCCAGAAGCTCGGCGCCCCGGTCTTCTCGATCAAGGGCATGAAGCCGGTCCAGCTCGCCAAGCTGGCGGTGCAGCAGGCCAAGAACGTCGGTCGTGACGTGGTCATCATCGACACCGCCGGTCGCCTCGCCATCGACGAGGCGCTGATGGAGGAGCTCGACGGCATCAAGGCCGAGGTCTCCCCCCAGAACATCCTGTTCGTCGTCGACGCGATGATCGGCCAGGACGCGGTGCGCACGGCCAAGACCTTCCACGAACGCCTCTCCTTCGACGGCTTCATCCTCACCAAGCTCGACGGTGACGCCCGCGGCGGTGCGGCGCTCTCCATCAAGGCGGTGACGGGCAAGCCGGTGAAGTTCCTGGGCCAGGGCGAGGAGCTCGATCGCCTGGAGGAGTTCCGCCCCGACGGCCTCGCCCAGCGCATCCTCGGCTTCGGCGACGTCGTCGGCCTCATGCAGGACTTCGAGAAGCACGTCGATCAGGAGCACGTCGAGAAGGACGCGGAGAAGCTGCTCAAGGGCAACTTCAGCTACGACGACTTCGTCCGCCAGATGAAGCAGATCCGCAAGATGGGACCGCTCAAGGACATCCTGGGCAAGCTCCCCGGCATGGGCGGGCTGCTCAAGCAGATCCCGGCGGAGGCCCTCGATGATCGCGAACTGGACCGCACCCTGGCCATCATCCAGTCGATGACGAAGCAGGAGCGCACCGACCCCGACGTGCTCAACGACTCCCGCTTCGAGCGCATCGCCCGGGGCTGCGGCCGTGAGCTGGACGACGTGCGCAGCCTGCACGACCGCTTCCTCCAGGCCCGTCAGATGATGAAGGGCCTCGGGGGCATGATGGGCAACCCCCAGGCCATGGCCCAGATGCAGCAGCAGATGGCCGCGATGCAGGGTGCGGGCGGCTTCCCCGGCATGCCGCCGATGGGGGGCATGGGCGGTATGCCCGGCTTCCCGGGATTTCCAGATTCCGGGCCCGAGAAGCCGACGATCTCCGCAGAAGAGAAGATCGCTCGCCGCAAGAAGCAGAAGGCCGCTCGCCGTGCCCGGAAGAAGGGCCGGAAGAAGTAGGTCAGCTGCGCGCTAGAACACGTCGGCGAGGGTGAAGAGCACCGGCAGTACGATGCCGAGGATCCACATCGGGATGAAGAAGAGGTGGCCGCCGCGGCGGGGCGCGATGGGCGCCCAGGGGCTGCCGGCGACGCCATTCTCCTCGTCGCCCGCCATCTGGGACAGCCGGTAGACCGCGTCCATGGGCACGGTCAGGCCCAGCGCGATGATGAGCAGCCAGAAGGTGAAGTCGAAGTCGAAGGCCCAGAGGATGCCGGCGACGGGTGCTGCGATGAGCGCGCCGATCAGCAGCTCGATGGCGGAGATGGCGTTGAAGATCACGGCGACTCTGCCGGCAGCGAACCGTGGAAGTCGGTGATCTTCAGCTTCCTGGCTTCACTCCGGACTTCCTCGCAGGGCAGGCCGGACCAGGGCGCGACCTCCTGCACCAGGGCGTGAGGATCGCTCTGGATGTCGGTCCAGACGATCAGGCCGATGAGGAAGTAGCCCTCCATCGGGAAGACCCAGGTCGCGGCAGGGGTGGCGATCAGGTCGTCGCCGATCTGCTGCTTGGCGGGCAGGCGCGCCCGGCGAGAGGTGGCGTCGCTGCCATACAGGTTGTCCTGGTGGGCGAGCTGCACCCCGGCCGCCCACACGCCGCCCGGCCGGCCGGACACGTCGAGGCTGAACGCGTCGTACACCCGTCCCTCGGGGAGGGACTCGATCATGTCGCGGGCGATGAACTCGGCGCTCTTCACCGCAAACGCGGGCAGCACGCCGACCGACAGCCAGCGCTCGCCGTCCTGGTGCACGTAGCCCCACGCGCCGCCAGCACCGTCGACCACGTCATTGGCGCCGGAGAACACCCAGTCCGGCCCGCCGTGCGTGGTGAAGCAGGCGTCGGACGCCGGATGTCGCTGGACCGGGTCGCCGCCTGCGCGGGTGGCCAGGTCGACGGCCCCGTCGGTGGCGGACTTCGGCCCCTTCTTTCCGCACCCGGTCAGGGCGAACGCCACGATCAGCGCTGCCGTACGCACGTCGACCATCGAACCTCCCGGCGCACGGTAGCAGCGAGGCCCGGTGAACCGCCAGCAGCGTATGCGCACGGCCCGCATGCGAGGCTGTGCGGAGAGTCGTCGGCTCCCCGGCCGCCCAACGCTGCGCCAAACCACGCGAAGGACGCCTCCTCCCACTCGATCCGCCTTCGGCGTTTCTCATGGCGGCGACATTCGCGAGGCTTGTCTTGCTACGGCCCCGTCGGTCGCCCCGCGTTGCGGGATGATCTCGGCGTTCTAGCGTTTCTTGGGCCCCGCTGCGCGGCCCGGCGAACCGCTAGCTCGCCTTTCGCAGGCTCGGACGGCGGGTGACGTAGCGGGCCGCACCCTCCTCGGGCACGCACAGCACCCCGCGCAGGACGCGCTTGACCCGCGCCTTGACGTCCATGTCGCGATCGCTGTCGTAGTGGCGCAGGAGCCAGCTGGCGGCGAGGCTCGCGTCGGGGGCGGACACACAGGCCAGGACCAGGCACTCCTCCTCGGCGGCGCGCAGCACGGACTCGGCGGTGGCTCGGTCCTTCACGTGACCGGCGGCGATCACGTCGGCGCCCTGGCGCACCGCACCGCACACGCCAGCGGCCATGTTGTCCACGTCGGTGCCCACGTCACGCTGGGCGATGATCGCGGTTCCGTCGCGGTGCAGGTAGGTCATCGGGTCCTCGACCACGATGACGAGCCCACGGTGGGCGGCGTTGTAGCGGTCGATGAGGCACGCCATGGCCGCCGCGCGCTCGCGCGTGCCGCAGATCAGCACCAGGCCGTTCTGGTCGAAGACCGACTCGATGGAGGTGTCCAGGCCGAGATCCTCCAGGGTGGGGATGGGCAGGGCGAGCTTGGCGATGGAGATCGCCAGGGTGCCGCGCTGCCGGTAGATCGTGGCGTGGAAACGACCCAGCTTGTGCACGCCGAAGCTGAACTCCCGGTGGCGCACCTGACCCAGCGGTATCTCGATCCGCGCGATGGTCAGCAGGTGCGTGGCGAAGCGGTGCATCGCCTCGGGGGTCATCGCGGCGTGCTGGGTCGGCAGCAGCCGGCCGCCCTCCCGCAGCAGGGGCCTTGCGGGGACCTTGAGCTGCAGCTCCCTCGCGCCCGAGGCCGAGAGCTCCCGCAGCAGGGTGACCACGTCGTCCTGAGTCATGCCGTTCTCCTTGCGCTGCCCCATCGGCACCGTGGCGCAGGGGTTGAGTCGCTTGCCAGCGGCGCTGTGCCGGGGCAAATACAAGGCCCCCCGGAGGAGACATGCGCGCCGTCTCGTTGTGCATCGCTGCGCTGACCCTCGCGGGCTGTGCCTCTGGCTACGTGAAGTCGGACACGGCCTGCGAAGCGCCGGTGATGACCCTGACTCCGGACCTGACGGCCCACCTCGACGCGGGCGACAAGGACGGCAGCTTCTCCTACGATCCGCGCGGTGAGCTGCTCGCCTCGATGATCGGCACCTATGACACCGTCACCGGCGACTTCACATGGACCGAGCTCGGGGGCGGAGCGTCCTGGATCGACCGCGCGGAGGTGCAGGGCTTCGGCTACGCCGCCCGGGACGGCGACCTCGACATCATCGGCGAGCGCACCATCACCGACGTGCTCGGCGAGTCCCGCCGCCAGCAGTTCCGGATTCAGCGCACCGGCTGCCACATGGAGCGCAGCGTCCGCGACTGGACCATCAACGGCGAGCGCGAGGAGAGCGAGGTCGGTGACTACTCGGGCTCGACCTACACCTACACCCAGGACCTGTTCGCGGGCGGCCAGGAGACCCACACCGAGGGTCGCCGCTTCCTGGACCTGACCTTCGAGGAGACCGCGACCCGCAGCGACGCGTCGGGCACCTACTCCGCGGAGATCACGGGCAACTGGGGAGACAGCACCTCCCTTGCCGACTTCGAGCAGACCATCCTCACTCGTCGCGGCACGATCACCCGCGACGGCACCGTCGAGAACCACACCGACGGCTCCCGGAGCGTCGACTATTCGGAGGTCCAGACCGACGGCAGCACCTACCGGTGGACCTACGACGTCGACTATGCGGGTGACGGCTCGGGCACGCTGACCGTGGGCAGCACCCAGTGCACCCTGACCTTCCAGCAGAGCAGCTGCACCTACAGCTGTCCGGGCGGCCAGGCCGGTCGCTGCTGACGCGGTCGGGGAGCAGTTCCCCGGGGTCCGCAGAGGGCAGGTGTGCCAGACCTGTGGAGGGCGCGTGCGCAGGACGGGCGTTGCGTTACAGCGCCGCGATGCTGCGATCCATGACCGGCTACGGCCGCGGCGAGGCCTCGAGTGGCGGTGTGACCGTCCTCGTGGAGCTGCGGAGCGTGAACAACCGCTTTCGAGACCTGCAGGTCCGCTGCCCCCGCGAGTACATGGCGCTGGAGCCGCGGGTCACCCAGGCGCTCAAGGATCCGTTCCGCCGGGGACGGGTCGACTGCTTCGTGCGCCGCTCGGTCACGGACGGGGCGCAGGTCGTGCAGGTCGATCCCGTGCTCGCCAGGCAGTACGTGCAGGCGCTCGATGAGCTGAAGGCACTGGTGCCGTCGCTCGCCAAGGAGCAGGCCTCGCTCTCTTTCGTGCTGACCCAGCCGGGGGTGCTCACCGTCACCGAGGCCGAGGTCGACGTGATGCGCGAGTGGGACATCGTCGAGACGGCGCTCGCCGCGGCCATCGAGGACATGCTCCAGATGCGCGAGGCCGAGGGGGCTGCCCTCGCCGAGGACCTGCGCCGTCACCTCACGGAGCTGCGCGGGCTCACGGCGGAGGTGGAGCTCGCCTGTGACGGCATCCACGATCGGCTGTATGCGCGGCTCGACGGCCGGATCAAGCGCCTGCTCGGGGACCGGGTGGACGCGGGACGGCTCGCCCAGGAAGCGGCAGTCCTGGCCGACAAGGCCGACGTCAGCGAAGAGATCGCCCGCCTGCGCTCCCACTGCGACCAGTTCCGCGAGGCGCTGGACGGGGGGGAGGAGCCGGTGGGACGGCGCCTCGAGTTCCTGCTGCAGGAGCTCCATCGCGAGGTCAACACCATCGGCTCCAAGGCCGCGGAACACCCGGTCAGCCAGCGGGTGGTGGACATGAAGTCCGTGCTCGAGCGGATGCGCGAGCAGTCCGCCAACGTGGAGTAGCGGGTGGACGCTGGCGAGCTGACGGGGTGGCGGCGGCCGGACCGCGGCGTGCTGTTCGTGATCACCGGCCCGTCCGGCGTCGGCAAGTCCACGCTCATCAAGCGCGCCCGGCAGGTCATCCCGGACCTCGGATTCTCGGTCTCCGCCACCACCCGCGCCCCTCGGGCCGGTGAGGTCGACGGCATCGACTACCACTTCCTGGAGAACGACCGCTTCGAGGAACTGGTCGGCCAGGGCGCCTTCCTCGAGCACGCCCGGGTCTACGACCGCTGGTATGGCACGCTACGGGCGCCGGTGGAGGAGTCGCTGGCGGCGGGCCGCTCGATCGTGCTGGACATCGACGTGGCCGGACACCGCCAGGTGCGGGAGTCGGGCATGCCGGCGGTGCACATCCTGCTCCTGCCTCCGGACCTGATCACGCTCGAGAACAGGCTTCGCAGGCGCGGAACCGACAGTGAAGAGACCATCGCCCGGCGGATGGACCAGGTGGCTGGGCAGCTGGAGGCGGTCGCCGAGTTCGACCACCTCGTGGTCAACGACAACCTGCGGACCGCGCACAAGGTGTTCCAGGGGGTGCTGCTGGGTGCGTTGACCCGCACTGCCCACCGTGGCGGGCTCGTGCGGACGGTGCGCGGCTGGCTGGCGGCGCGCAAGGAAAGCCTGGAAGGCACGGCAGAGGGTGAGGGGTCGGACGCACCCTGATGCTGCGGGGGTTGAAAGCACAGCCCCGGGTGAGCAACCTGTGGGAAGGTGCACGAACCTCGGAGTACACTGAGCCCGTGAGCGAACCCGCGGCCACCATCGGCGACATCGTCGACACGATCCGCAGCTACTCGCCCGACGCCGATCTGACGTCGGTCATGGCTGCCTATGTCCTCTCTGCGAAGGCCCATGCCGGCCAGACCCGCAAGACCGGCGAGCCCTACCTGACCCATCCGCTCGCCGTGGCCAGCATCCTGGCCGAGATGCGGATGGACACGGACACCATCGCGACTGCGCTCCTCCATGACGCGCTCGAGGACAACCCCATCACCGCCGCCGAGATGGAGGCGCAGGTGGGGCCGGTCATCACCAACCTGGTCGATGGCGTCACCAAGATCGGCAAGCTCAAGTTCCGGTCCAGCGAGGAGCTGGCCGCCGAGAACTTCCGCAAGATGATGCTGGCGATGAGCCAGGATCTACGGGTCATCCTGGTCAAGCTCGCCGATCGCACCCACAACCTGCGGACCATCGACGGCCACAAGCCCGACAAGCGCGCCAAGATCGCCCAGGAGACGATGGACGTCTTCGTGCCCATCGCCAACCGCCTGGGCATCAAGCGCATCAAGGACGAGCTCGAGAACACCTGCTTCCGGGCGCTCCACCCCGAACAATACGATGAGATCGTCGACTTCCTCGACGCGACCCACGAGGAGCGGGACCGCACCATCAGCCGGATCAGCGCCGATCTGAAGGCCCGGCTCGCGGCCGATCACGTGCAGGCGGACGTCAGCGGGCGGGCGAAGATGCCCTGGAGCATCCACCGCAAGATGGAGGCGCAAGGTCTCGCCGTCGAGGACGTGCACGACATCATCGCCTTCCGGGTCATCGTGAAGGACGTCGGCCAGTGCTACGCCAGCCTCGGTCTCATCCACAGCTACTTTCCGCCCGTGCCCGACCGGATCAAGGACTACATCGCCCGGCCCAAGCCCAACGGCTACCAGTCGCTGCACACCACGGTGGCTGGCCCGGAAGGCCGGATGGAAGTGCAGATCCGGACCGAGACCATGCACCGGATCAACGAGGAGGGCATCGCCGCGCACTGGCGGTACAAGGAAGGTCGCCTCGCCCTGTCCCGGGACGACGTCGCCAAGATCAGCCGAATCCGCGATCTCTTCGAGCATGCTCAGGAGTGCGACGACGCGTCGGACTTCATGGAGGCGCTCAAGTTCGAGTTCTACGCGGACGAGGTCTTCGTCTTCACGCCCAACGGCGACATCCGCACCTTCCCCGCCGGCGCCACCGCGCTCGACTTCGCCTACGCCGTGCACACCGAGATCGGCGAGCGCTGCACCGGCGCGCGGGTCAACGGCCGCAT
>MDTC01237630.1_pt1 | contig 10787 bp, 7 predicted proteins | sample 811181 | NCBI WGS metagenome assembly MDTC01 (sample SAMN05326644, study PRJNA326480) | marine metagenome | isolation source: seawater | place: Pacific Ocean: North | collected 2011 | reverse complement strand
TGGTTCTTCTGCAATAGATCTAACAGATTTATATAAAATACATTCTCTTGTTTTTTCATTATAAGTAAATGCAACTGTTTTACTTTTAGTAGCAGCATAGGCGTTACATTTTTCAACGGATCTATATTTTGCTGTGTCCCTAATAACAGATATCTTACCTTTAACTGTATAACCTTCTTTGATTTCAATTTCTGAGATAGCTATACCAGGAATTGTTAATATTGATGCGAGTATTAATTTTTTCATTTTTATCCTTTATTTATATGTTTAATAACTAAACATATTGCAATTTCTATGCCAAAAATAATTGGTCTTACAAATACAGCAAAGTTGCTATAATCTATGACTATGAAAAATTTATATTTATACAAGTATGTTTTTTGTTTCTTAGTACTTTTATTACCTCAATTAAAAGCCAGTGAGTATGTATTGGTCCCAGATAGTTATCTTGATGTTCAAACTGGTGAGTTGGTCAAAGGAAATATACATATTAAAGATAATAAGATTATTTCAATTTCAAATGAAAAAAAACTTTTAGATAAGAAAAAAAATATTATTTATTTAGATGGCCTTGTGCTTGTCCCTGGATTAATGGACGCGCATGTGCATTTAATTGGCAATAATGAACTAAATGGATATCAGTCTATTGGAGAATCTTCGCAAATGGCAACTATCTATGGAGTTAAGAATGCTCAAAATACTTTATTAGCAGGATTTACAACCGTAAGAAATGTAGGTGCAGGTCAATTTGCAGATGTTGCTTTGAGAGATGCAATCAATAAAGGTGTCATAGATGGACCAACAATGTTAGTTTCAGGCCCAACTTTAAGTATAACCGGAGGTCATGGTGACAATAATTTACTTCCATTTCATAATCACGGTTCCACAGAAAAGCATAGTATTGTTGATAGCCCTTGGGATGCTAGAAAAGCAGTAAGAGTAAATCGTAAATACGGAGCAAATTTAATTAAATTTACCGCGACTGGTGGAGTCATGTCTAAGAATACTGACCCAAATGCCAGACAATTTACTTTAGATGAAATGATAGCAATTGTTGATGAAGCTCATAGTCATGGCATGAAAGTCGCTGCTCATGCTCATGGGTTAAAAGGTATTCAAGCTGCAATAAAAGCTGGTGTGGATTCAATTGAGCATGCAAGTTTTATAAATAAGGGCGCTATTAATGAAGCAATTAAAAATGGCACATACCTATCAATGGATATTTATGTATCTGACTATATTTTAGGTGAGGGTGTTAAAAAAGGTATTCTTGAAGAGTCATTAGAAAAAGAACGAAAAGTTGGAAAAATTCAAAGAGAAAATTTTAAACTAGCTAACTCAATGGGAGCTAAAATGGTCTTTGGTACTGATGCGGGTATTTATGATCATGGCGATAATGCGAGACAATTTAAATACATGGTTAATTGGGGTATGACGCCTTTACAAGCAATTCAAGCGGCAACTATTAACACCGCTGATCTCTTTGGATTAAAAGATATTGGTGAAATTAAAGTTGGTTATGATGCAGACATCATTGGAGTTAAAAAAAATCCAATTAATAATATTTCAACACTTGAAAATGTAATTTTTGTAATGAAGGAAGGAAAGATTTATAAAAAATAAATACTTTCAAAAGACATATTAAATTATGAAAATACCAATCTATTATGTTGATGCATTTACATCTGAACTTTTCTTTGGAAATCCTGCAGCAGTAATTTTTTCTAATGATATTGATGATGCATATTTAATGCAGAAAATTGCTGCTGAAAACAACTTATCTGAAACTGCTTTTATAAGAAAAGAAAAGAATATCTTCCATATAAGATGGTTTGCGCCATCTTGCGAAATAGATTTATGTGGTCATGCAACACTTGCATCTGCTTATATATATTTTAAGTACTTAAAGCCAAAAGCAACCTTGTTTGAAGTTGAATCTTTAAAAAATGGGCCACTCAAAGTACATAAAAAAAATGATTTATTATTACTGGACTTTCCAAAAGATAATATTGTTAAAAAGAAAATTAAAGGCCTTGATGAAATTATGAACCAAAAAGCATTGGAGGTTTTTAGGGGTAGAGATGATATTTTGGCAATAGTTGAAAAAGAAGAAGATGTTTCTAACTTAAATATAAATTTTGAGAAGCTAAAAAAAATTTCTGCTCGTGGTTTGATAGTCTCTGCTAAAGGAAAAAATTGTGATTTTGTTTCACGTTGTTTTTTTCCAGCTACGGGGGTTGATGAGGATCCTGTTACAGGTTCAGCACATTGCACTTTGACACCATATTGGTCATCTAAGCTTAATAAATCTAAACTTATTGCAAAACAAATCTCTAGCAGAGGTGGAGAGTTAATTTGTGAAATTAAAGAAGATAGAATTATTATTGGCGGCAATGCCATTGAATATATGTGTGGACATATAAAATTGTAATAATCTTAATGTTCAACAATATAATAATTTGTTTATTTTATATCAAATCTATTTGATATAAAAAACTTGTAAATTCGTGAATTCTCTAATAACATCATACTATTCATGCTTGGTGAAGCATGAAATGTACATTGTTTACATTTATAAATATCAGGGGATATATATGAAAAACCGTAATTTATTTTTTGCTTTATTATTAGCAATACCATTTTTTATAGTAGCTGACGATCATTCAGCTGATACAGGGGATACTTCAATTGATTCTGAGCAGGAAGAAGTTGTTGTAGATGAAGAAGTTGCATCATCTTCTGAAACGCCTAGCGTTGTTGAAGAAGATGTTGAAGACATTGTTGTTACAGGTTCAAGAATTAAAAAAAGTACCTTTACATCAATAGCACCTCTGCAAATATTAAACACAGAAATATCAAGAGAAGTTGGATTAATTGATGCTGCATCAATTTTACAAGAAAGTCCTACTGCTAGTGGTCAACAAATTGACTTGTCATTTTCTGGTTTTAGTCTTGATAATGGTCCAGGTTCATCAACAATTTCTTTAAGAGGATTAGGTTCTGGAAGAACTCTTGTTCTTATCAATGGAAGAAGAGTTGGACCTGCTGGTGTAGAAGGAGCTCCTTCATCACCTGACCTTAACTTATTACCGAGTGCTCTTGTACAAAGATATGAACTTTTATTAGATGGTGCTTCATCAGTTTACGGTTCTGATGCTGTTGCCGGTGTATCTAATGCTATTCTCAGATCTGATTTTGATGGTCTTGAGTTTGAGGTTTATGCAACTGATTCACCATATACTTCAGATTTCGCTGAAGATGTCACTGTAAGTCTAGCTTTTGGACAAAGTTTTGATAGAGGGTTTTATGGTATGGCTCTTGAAGGGGTTGCAAACTCTGAAGTTCAATTTGCAGACAGACCTTGGACAGATGACTGTACAGTTGACTACGAAATAACCCAACAAGGTGAGACAAGAACTAAAAACGTATATTACAACGTTCAATATGGTGATTATGTCCTAGATTGTCAATATGAATTTACAGTTGGTAAAGTCGCATCATATCTTCCATTTGGTCCATGGACATTAGCTTATCAAGAAGGTTATGGAGTCGGTTATGAAACAATAGATCCTAATGCTGCTGGCTGGTTCCCAGAATCAATGGGTAATGCTGTTGATGTAGATTTAAATCCAAGAGATGGTGTTACGGACTATTCAAGAAAAATATTTAATACAAACGGTAATGACTTGTACTCTACTATGTATCCTAAGTTCGATAGAGTTTCATTCATGGCCTATGGTGAATACACTCTAGATAATGCTTCAAACACTACTTTATTTTTTGAATTACAAAAGGGTAAAAGAGAAACTTATAGTAATTATGGAACTTCTCAATTAAATCCTTGGGTCGCTGCTGATTATGAATATAATGTTTGTAATCCTAACTCTGATATTGGATTTGATTGTAATGCAATGGGTGGATATATATATGCTAATCCAGATTTTATTGCTGACTCAAATGCATTATATGAATCAGCATATGGACCAGCAACTAATTATGGATTCCGAGATTGGTGGGGTGTAGACATTGATCCAGTAACTGGTGCAGTTGATACATCGGTTTCATATTTCTGTTACTGGGGACCTATCTTCTACGGTACAACTTGTGAAGGTGATTCAGGTCCTATACCTACAATGCCATTTGTCTCAATTATTGGTGACAGAACTAAAGTTACCACAGAAGTAGAGCAAGAGAGATTTGTTGTTGGCGCCCGTGGTGACCTTGACATTAATTTTGGAGAATTTTCTGATTGGACATATGAAGTTGCTTACACTTCAACTGAATCAGTTGGTAAATCATTTAGAGAGGGTATCAGAGGTGATAAATTATCTTTTGCCTTAGGTTATGACCCGTCAGCTCCTTATGGTGATGATCCTAGTTATGGTGATTGGGAGTTTGGTGGAACATACTTACCAAATGGCCCATGTGATGCTACAGGATCTGTAGGTGAAATAACTGCAGATGTTTCTGAAGGATGTGTTACGGTAAATCTATTTGCCCCTTCAATATTTGAGGGAATAACAGGAAATTTTGCAACTCAAGAAGAAAGAGATTATTTGTTTGACTCATCTGTATTCGATACAACTATTACTCAAGACGTATTTGGAGCATTCGCAACTGGTATTATTGGTTCAATGCCAGGTGGTGATGTAGCTGCTGTGCTAGGTGTTGAAAAGCAAGAACTTGAAATTGACTCAGTGCCTGACTTTATTGCTGATAATGGATTATTCTTTGGATTCACTTCTAACGGTGGTGCAAAAGGTAAACAAATTAACGACGAAGCATATTTTGAGGTAGCAATGCCTTTATTAGCTGGTATACAGTTTGTAGAGGAATTAAATTTAGAATTCTCAGGTAGACATACTAAAACAACTAATACTAATTACTTTACTAAAGATGAATCAGTAGATAGCGGAAAAACATTCAGTGTGAAAATGTCTTATAGACCAACTCCTGATTTATTGCTTAGAGCTACTCAGGGCACAGCTTTTAGAGCGCCTAATTTAAGGGAATCTGCATTAAGAGCAGAGCAAGATAATACGACTATTTATGATTATTGTGTGACTCCAAGAGCTGCTATTGTTTTATCAGCTGAGTCTGGTTATGAATATGACAGATCTAAGGATTTTAGAGATCAGCAGACTCTTGAAAATTGTTTAGCGGCTGGAATAGATCCTCTTCAATTTGGCCATACCCTATTAGATGGTGATCCTGGAACAAGCTCTTATTCACAACCTGCATACAGTACTGATTTTACAACTGGTGGAGCTAAAGGTCTAAATAGTGAAACTTCTATAAGTTCTACTTTTGGTCTTGTATATGAAATTCCTTACACATCTTTGTTTAAGGACGCTGATGGATCAACATCAACAACTATTGGATTAACAAGATATGATATTGAAGTTAATAACTCTATTGTTGAGTTAAGTCCTGGTTATGTTAACTACCAGTGCTATGTGAATGTACCTAATCAACAAAGTACATTCTGTAATCAGCTTGAAAGAGATCCTACTACTCAGAGAATTGTGAACATTGACACTGGTTTTTTAAATAGAGACGCAGAGGTTGCCTCCGGTATCGATTTAAATATCCTTCATCTAAGCTCATTTAGTATTATGGGCAACACATACGATTATGGTATAGATATTAATGCTAATACTGTTAGAGAGAGATCATTATTGTATGTAGATGATGAGGGTAATCAAGACTTTGAAGACTATGCTGGAGAACCAGGATTCCCTAAATATAATATCTTCTCAAGAATGTTCTTTGAGCTTGGTGACTTTAGATTATCTTGGCAAACTAACTATTTATCTAGAGTTGATCAAGATGAAGATCAATTAGATGATTGGGGAAGTGCTAATGGTGGAGAAAGCACAAGAAATGAAGATGGAGACGAAGTCTTTGCTGATACTTGTTACGGGTATTCTAAAGATACTTCACCTACCAATCTAGACCAAATTGATGTTGGTGATACTATGTGTAGAGATATTGGCTTTATTAAAGCCTATGTAACTCATAATGCATCTTTATACTATTACAAAGATAATTTAACACTAGGTTTAGGTGTAAGAAATGTATTTGAAAAGGAGCCACCAATGGTTGACCCTTCAGAAATACAATCAAAAAGTAACGCTCCTTTAGGATATGGTTATAGCCTTAATGGTAGATCTTATTTCTTTAACGTAAGATATACATTCTAAAGGAATAACATTTTTAAAAAAGCACGATTTATTCGTGCTTTTTTTTGTTTATAATGTATTTATGAAAAAATTTTTATCACTAATCTATATTTTATTTCCTTTAAATGTTTTAACTGCAGACCCATATCCAATTGAATACTGGGCAGTAGGTAATGGATTAAATGATGTTCAGGTCTCTTTAGAAGGGACATATCTTTCATTTGAAAAAATTCCATCTAGAACATCTCCCAAAGAGATACATATTCTTGAAACAGATAACTTATCTAGTACTCCAATGGTTATTGGTGGTACAAAAATGGATGTGGAACAATATTATTGGGTTAGTGACACGCATATGGTAGTAGTGTTTAGTCAGCAGGTCCGAAAAGGAATTGAAGGATTTAACCAAGGAGTCTTTAACTATAAGACAGCGCTGTTAAATGTTAAAACTCAAAAATTTAAAGAATTAGACAATGATAGAAGTGTTGGATCTGGTAAGCGTTTTGCTACAAGACTTGTTGACATTCTTCCAGAGAGAAAAGATGAGGTTATTATTTCATATGCTGAGGCTCAAAGAGGCCAGTCATTCAAAAATCCTGCATATTATATTTATAATTTCAAGACAGATAAGAAACGTCTTATTCTCCGAAGTAGTGGTGAATACAATGGAATAAGATTTGATGATAATGCTGTTCCAATTTCTTCAACTGGCTTTGACTCACAAACTAATGAATATGTATGGTATTACAGGCCAAAAGGAACTTCTTCGTGGGTTGAATATCATAGAATGCATGAAGACAGTTTTGAGGATTTTAGAGTATTAAGAACTAATAGTTTTGAAGATGATATATATGTTATAGCTCAGAATGGTGAAGATAAATCTTCTCTTTGGAAATACAATCCAAAACAAAAAAGATATGTAAAAAAGATTTTTGGCTTTAATGATGCTGATATTAATGGACCTTTATATCATTATAATAGATCTAAATATCCTGACTCATTAATAGGAGTTACAAAATATACGGATAAATTCAGAAGAATCTATCTTAGTGGAGATCTTTCTCTTGAAGTAGAAGCACTATATTATCAACTTGAAAGCATCATCCCTAATGCTTATCAGGTATCAATAATTTCTTCCAGTTATGACACAAATACCTTTGTTGTTTTGAATACAGCACCAAATGATCCTGGCACCTATTATTTATTTAACAAAAATTCATTAGTAAAAATTGGAGAAAAGAAGCCATTTTTAAGATCTGAGGATTTAGCATCATTAGAATATATCAAGTATCCATCATCTGATGGTCTTATGATTCCTGCATATCTCCATGTGCCAAAAGGAGAAGGGCCTTTCCCTTTAGTCGTAATGCCTCATGGTGGACCTTTTGTTGGAGAGTCCATTACCTATGATACTTGGCCACAGATGTTTGCTAATAATGGCTATATGGTTTTACAACCTCAATACAGAGGTTCTTATGGTTATGGAATAGAGTTTCATAAAAAAGCATTTAATAATGGAGGTCAAGGTGGTCGCCTAATGCAAGATGACGCTGATTGGGGGGCAATTGATCTTATAAAAAAAGGTAGAGTGGATAAAGATAATATATTTATGTTTGGTTGGTCAAATGGTGGTTATTATGCATCGATTGCAGCAACTAATAAGAACAATGTATATAGTTGTGTTGTTGCAGGCGCACCTGTTACAGATCTTGATCAACAAAAAGGTTACTATTTAAGCCGATTGAGAGGAGCTCAAGAAATACAGCAAAGAGGTTATTTTGATGGAAGCATTTCACCAATTGATGTTGTTGAAGACGTATCAATTCCGATCTTAATTGTTCATGGTGACAATGATCAAAGGGTACCAGTTAAGCATGCATACAAATATGCAGATGAGCTTAATAAATATGGAAAGGAGCACAAACTTGTAATCCTTGAAAATGCAGATCATTTCTCAAATACTTTAACTTATGATCATTATCTAACACTTTATTCTGAATCATTAGCATTTTTAGATTCTTGCAGAAAATAACTAAGATCTTGTTATATTAATTTAGTTATTTTTCGGAAATGGTACCGGCAGACTGATTTATAGATATCATTTCCACCTATTTTAATTGTTTGTCCCTGGGTTTCTAAAACACCATTATTATCATACCTAAGAACCATTGTTGCTTTGTTTTCACACAGTGTACAAATTGTTTTAAGTTCATGAAGATCATCTGCAATTGCCAATAATCTTGATGAACCCTCAAATAACTCACTCTTAAAGTTTGTTCTTAATCCATAACACATTACAAGTATGTCAAAATCATCAGCTATTCTAGATAATTGATTAACTTGATCACTTTTTAGAAATTGCGACTCATCAACCAAAATACACTTTAAACGAGAAGATTTAATCTTTTTCACATATTTATAAAAATTAAATTCTGCATCAACTAAAATAGCATCTTTTTCAATACCAATTCTCGATTTAATTTTATTATTTTTTTTATTTAAGGGATTTGGTAAGAACAGTAGAGTTTTATGGTTATTTTCTTCAAAGTTATAATTAGTTTGCAAAAGAGAAGTTGACTTTCCTGCATTCATGGTTGAATAAAAAAAATGAAGTTTAGCCATATAAAATTATAATAACAAAGTATGAATGTATTTGTAGAAAAAGGTATTACTCATTTAGATTTACATGGCGAAAAACATGAATTTGTGTCTGAAGTTGTTATCGATTTTATATATAGATATCAAGATAAAATTCCCCTAATTATAATTTGTGGAAATAGTAATAAAATGATTGACTTAGCACTAGGTGTTTTAAAAGAAAATAATATCAAAGGTAGTAGCCCAAGGTATGGTATCTTAAGAGTTGAACAATTATGATAAATGAATACTTTGGATACTTTCTTACTAAATAAACAACTTTCTGAAGAGGAATTATTAATTCAAAAAACTGCTAGGGATTATGCAGATCAATCTTTAAAACCAAGAGTTTTAGAAGCTAATAGAAATGAAATTTTCGACAAATCTATTTATAAGGAGCTTGGCTGTCTTGGCCTCTTGGGCCCAACTATTAAAGGTTATGGTTGCGCGGGTGTAAATTATGTTTCATATGGATTAATTGCAAGAGAAATTGAAAAAATTGATTCAGGCTACAGATCCGCATTTAGTGTTCAATCCTCACTAGTAATGTGCGCTATTGATGATTTTGGTTCTGATGAACAAAAAGATTTGTTTATACCTGTTTTAGCAAAAGGCGATCAAATAGGTTGTTTTGGTCTAACTGAGTCTGATGCTGGTTCAGATCCAGGATCTATGAAAACTAGAGCAAAGAAAACTGCAGATGGTTATATTCTTAATGGTTCCAAAACGTGGATTACAAATGCACCTATAGCTGATATTTTAATAATATGGGCAAAAGATGAGGATAATGTATTAAGGGGATTTATTGTTGAAGCAGGTACAAAAGGATTAGAAACTCAAGTTATTAATGGTAAATTTGCGTTGAGAGCTTCAGTTACAGGATCAATTTTTTTAAATGATGTTTTTGTATCACATAAAAATGTTTTACCTGGGGTTTCAAGTTTCAAAGGTCCATTTACATGTCTAAATTATGCACGATATGGAATTTCATGGGGAGCTCTTGGTGCTGCTGAATTCTGTCTTGATGCCTCAATTGATTATGCAAAAAATAGGTCTCAATTTGGTGTTCCTATAGCTAGTAAACAATTAATACAAAAAAAACTTGCAGATATGCATTCGGAAATTACTATTGGCTTGCAAGCATGTCTTGCTGTTGGAAGAAATATGGATGCAAAATTAAGTACCCCTGAAATGGTATCAATAGTCAAAAGAAATAGTTGTAGCAAAGCTTTACATATCGCTCGACAAGCTAGAGATATTCATGGAGGTAATGGTATCAGCGATGAATATAATGTTATAAGACACTGTATGAATCTAGAGGCAGTTAATACCTATGAGGGAACTGAAGATATCCATAGTTTGATTATAGGCAAGCATTTAACCGGTTACCCAGCTTTTTAAACTTTTATTTATTTATTATGTCTATATAAATGGAGAACCTAATTTAAAGTAATGATTATTAAAACAACAGATCTAAAAAGGAATTTTAAAGTTGGATCAGAAACAATTCAGGCTTTAAAAGGAGTAAATTTATCTATTGATAAAGGTGAATTTGTATCAATTATGGGACCATCTGGGTCTGGTAAATCTACTTTGATGAACATAATAGGATGTCTTGATACTCCTACAAGTGGATCATACTATCTTAACAATCAGTCAATAAGTGAGCTCAATGATAATGAGCTTGCGATGATAAGGAATAAAGAAATTGGATTTGTTTTTCAATCATTCCATTTATTAGCTAAAAATTCTGCATTAGATAACGTTTTACTACCATTAAAATATGCTGGAAAGAATTCGAATGAATCACTTATCAGAGCTAGAGAAGTTTTAGACCAAGTTGGCTTAAGTGATAGAATAAATCATGGTCCTTCAGAATTATCTGGTGGTCAACAACAAAGAGTTGCTATTGCTAGAGCTCTTGTAAATAAACCGAGTATCTTATTTGCAGATGAGCCAACTGGAAAT
>MDTC01256533.1_pt1 | contig 10789 bp, 22 predicted proteins | sample 811181 | NCBI WGS metagenome assembly MDTC01 (sample SAMN05326644, study PRJNA326480) | marine metagenome | isolation source: seawater | place: Pacific Ocean: North | collected 2011 | reverse complement strand
TGGGAAAGTGCAGGTGGCATAGGAATAAAACATGAAAACAATGCACCCAATCTAACACTTAAAAAATTAGATAGTGTTTTCAAAAAAAAAGTTAACGAAGAAACATTACCAACAAATATAGTTAACGCTAACATAAAGAAACTTGGAGACATATTTGATGATGCTGGTTATGAAATTAGAATCGTAGGTGGCGCCGTTAGAGATATTGCACTTGGCAAAGAACCTAAAGATATTGACTTTGCTTCAGATGCTACTCCAGATGAAATGATTGCTATGCTTGATAAAGCAGGTGTAAAACATATTCCAACAGGAATAGAACACGGAACTATTACAGCCGTGTTAAATGGTGAACCTTTCGAAATTACTACACTAAGAGCAGATACAGAAACTGATGGTAGAAAAGCCAAAGTTGATTTTATTAGAAACTGGAAAGAAGATGCTTTAAGAAGAGATCTTACTTATAATGCAATGAGCATGGATATCGATGGTAACTTGTATGATTACTTTGATGGTATGGATGATCTGCAAAATAAAGTTAGTAAATTCGTAGGTGATCCAGCAGAACGTATAAAAGAAGATTATCTAAGAATACTAAGATACTTTAGATTCCAAAGTAGATTAGATAATCCACAATGGGACAAGGATACACTAAAAGCAATTAAAATTAATTCAGCAGGATTATCAGGAATAAGTGTTGAAAGAGTTTGGCAGGAAATTTCTAAACTATTAGTTGGTAGTAGTGCATACGAAACTTTAAGATACATGGAAACCACAGGTATTAATAAAATTATAGGACTCAACAACAGTGTTGAAGGAATCAAAGGAACTAACTATGATAATCCAATTATGGCACTGTCAACTATAGTTGACGATATACAAGTTGCTAGACAATGGAAATTAAGCAATGCAGAAACTGCTGAATTAGATTTTTATACAACACATAAGAATACAAAATTTGATACTAAAAAAGTAAGAGATATGATTGTACATGGTGCTAACAAAGAATACTTAAAAAATGTTCTAGTAATGCAAAATGAAAATTCACTAGCAAAAGAAACTGATACATTTACTGCACCAGAATTTCCAGTAGATGGAAACGACTTACTAGCAAAAGGATTGAAAGGTCCTGAACTAGGCAAGGCACTTGCAAGTATAAAAGCAAGATGGATGGACAGCAATTATGAACTTACTAAAGATCAACTATTATCTAACATCAATGAAAATTATATAGACAACATGAAAAACTTTATAGATGTTAAAGTACACCCCAAACAATATGCCAAGGCTACAGATATATTACATAAACTTTTACAAAGAAAAAAAGAAGAAACTGGTGGCAGATTAAGGCATATGCCCGAGTACTATGCACAACAAATCGCAAGAACAGTAAGGGGAATTAATCCAAGAGCATTATATAGAAACTATCTCAAGAAATACGGTGATCAAGTTACAGAAGGTATTATGCTTAAACTTGAAAGAGATTATGATGCTGATATGCTAATACTTCATGTTAAAGATACTAAGACAGATAAGAGGACAGAAGTACGTGGCAAACTAGGTTACGAAGTTGGTGGTTATGACAAAGATGATAAGTTACACCAACTATTAGACAAGATCGGTAAGACAGCAAACATCAGTGACATGATGAATGGCGATATAGTACATATTAATCCTAACCACCCTAAAGGTCCAGAAGCAATTAAAACTGCAACAAAAATAGCAAATGAATATATAGTACACGAAGGCAGAGATGCAGACTTGTATCATGTTACTGATGATGCAGGTGTTATGGGCATACTTAGTAGTGGTAGTATAAAACCTAAAAACATCTACACTGATAGAGAAGCAGGCGAAGAAGCAGAAATTGGTCCAAGAATCAGTTTAACAAGAGATTTTGAGTTTGATTTAGGTGAGTTCAAACTTATAATTGATCAAAGCAAACTGGCTCAGACACACAAAATTATACCTTATACTCCAGAAGAAATGCGAGATGAAGTTGAAAACGAAGCAGAAGAATATGTACAAAAGCCTATTCCACTTAATTACATCAAGGCAATACACATTGAATTTGAAGATGATGCAACAGATGAATTAAAAGACTTGGCTAAAAAGGCCGGAGTTCCTTTGGTTACAGGTGATAAAAGAAATCCAGAAATTATAGAAAACTTTGCTGATGGCAAGAAAAAAGGTAAATCAAGACCAGGACGTGTGAAACGTGCAGGCGCTAGTTGCAAAGGCTCAGTGACAGACTTAAGGCGCAAGGCAAAAAACAGCAGTGGAGAAAAAGCAAAAATGTATCACTGGTGTGCCAATATGAAGAGCGGTAGGAAAAAGAAAAAATGAAAGAATTTCTCTTAGTAATTAGTATGTGGGGTTTCAATGGCGTAGAATGGGAATACATTGGAAACCAATATGTTAATCAAAATCCAATGACTAAAAGACAGTGCGAAGCATTAATAGAAGAAGGGCAATGGAAAGGTTTTCATAGCAATGAATACTATGATATACAATTCGATTGTTTTCATAAAGACGAAACTTTAAATTAACTCAGAAGAAAGGAGTTCTAATGTCTCCTGAGTTTAGAAAAGAAGCATATAGACTGTTTTGGTTAGTAAAGGGCCATCTAGGATGCCATACGTGGTCCGATGAACAAATAATTAAAATGGAAGATAGTTATTTTAGACGCTTATGGTGTAAGTATCAAGGTGAAGATCTTAGCGATAAAGAAGAAGGTTTCGAAAAAGCATACGAAAAATTAATGGGTCCAGGCAAATAGTTCAGGATTTACTTCTTTAAGTGTATAAGGTGATCTTTGATCAAATATCCTAGTAAATTTTTTAAATTCTCTCAAAGCCTCATCATGATGTTTGTCCATATGATTTGACTTTAGCATATTCTTTGTAAATTTTTTAGTGCTACAATCAGGCATATTATCTATTATTTCACTACACTCTTTCCTTTGTGATTCTGTTAATACTGCTGAAACATTTGAATACAACGGTTTATGAGTAGAAGAATTAAAAACTGGTATTCCTGTGCTAGTTGCCCAATTATGAAATTCTTCAACCTTGTTTATATTCCATACACAATGGGTGGCGTGAACCTGTACATCTATTCCTGTACCTTCACTTGCTTCTAACCATTTATTAGTGTTTCTTTCAAAAGAATCCCATTTACTACCATTCCTAATATATTCAGACAGTTTACCAACACTTTCATTACTAACTCTTAGATCAACTTTACCAAAATTTTGTAAAATTTTAATAATCTTATCTTTTGGAAAAATACTAGAATTAGTATTGATCTGTAAATACATTCTTGATGTATCTGCTTTTTCTTCTACCAATTCCATAAATTCAGAAAAGTGTCTTGCCATAAAAGGTTCGCCACCAAACACACCAAGAAACTTTAATCCACTTATATCAGTTTTTTTACATAGATCTATAATTTGTTTTTCTTGTGCATACGTTTCTGTATTAGTAGTACGAACTTTCATCATTCCTTCGCTGATATCAACATCATCATTCCAGGCAGTACTTTGATATGTACCACAATACTTACATTTTAGATTGCAAAAACTACTAAATGTTATTTGCATATATCTAAATTTATTATCAACATTTACAGGAAGTTTATTATATGCATGAAAGTTTGCCCTAGTTCTCATAGATGTACCATGTAACTGTTCATCTTTATGACACTTTATACAAGCATTATCCTTTAAAGAATCAAAATTATAGTCTAAGTTATTCCTGTTTTTTTGTAATTGTGTATATGTAAGATGATCTTGTCCGTCTAATGCAAACTCTTCTGGAAGGGTTGCTATCCTACAACAACTTTTTATACCTATGTTTTTGGATACGGGATCATTAAGTGTAGGATCTCGAGAGGCTTCAATGTACATACCTTCTTCGAGCCAAACACACCCTAGTTTACTTTTAATAGCAGTCTCTGTCATCTAACGTATTTATTAGAATTTAAGAGACTTTAAAATCTTATGATAAGTGTTTATATCGTGATCAGCAACAAGGCTTCTGAAATATCTTAGTTTGAGCATATTTTTAAATCTTACTTTCATGCTTAACCAAAATTCATTTAATTTACCTGTTGGTGTAATAAGTTTATCTTCACCTACTATGTGATATTTTGTACCTTGATGTCCAAATATCAAAGGTGGCGGAACTCTTGGTACTACATCATTGTTGTTAACAAATCTGTAAACTTTACTTTTGACTTGTTTTGAATATTTTCTGTTACCAACCCTTGGTTGTCCATATGTGTAAACTTCCCCAACATATTTACTTCGTGCCGCGGCAACAACAGCCAATGCACCACCTAAACTATGTCCTGTAAATATAACTTGTTTAATATCATGTAGTTTTACACACTCATCAACAAAAGGTTCTAGATCATTCCAAACCCTGTCTAGTGCTTCTGCAAATCCAGAATGTACTAATCCTTTAACTTCGTCTGAACGTTTTGGCCAGGTTTTTAAATCTGCTTTAACATCCTTGAACTCTTTAGGTTCAGTACCTCTAAATATAATTGCTATGCGTTCTTTATCGTGTGCTACGATTGCTTGAGTACCTTTATTATCAAAATACATCACATATGGAAATATTTTGTTTAATCTTTTACTCAATTTTTCATCAAAGTTTCTATATACCAATGAGCTCAAATTTGCACATAGTATTGCAGTTTTTCTATCCATACAACTATTTATATAATACTTTAATTTTTTATAGGTTTACGAACCAACAAATGCTTTTTCCTGTGCAAAATTACCAGGAGTACGTTTTGTTGCTTCTGTAAAGCCTTTTTCAAGTAATATTGCTTTAATATCGTTGTTAAATGGCATAGAACCACACATCATAACTTTATCAGTTTGTGGTGTAATGTTATCCCACATACCTTCATCTATGTATTTTGTAATACGCCCTTTGTTCTTGAATTCTTCTCTTGTTACAGTAGGAAAATAATCCACTTCACATTCTTCCAAAAAGTCATTGTATGCTCTTAAGTCTTTTACATGAGGCACTGTCCAGCAAACTGTGATCTTATCAAATTGATTATATGTATCAGGATCTCTTAGTAGACTAATAAACGGTGCAATGCCAGTACCTGTTGCCATTAACCATAAATGTCCACCTAGTTCTAAGTTTGCAGTTATTAATGTTCCTGTTGGTTTTTCACCAACCTTTAAAATTTTTCCGGGCTCGATATATTTTAGTTTACTAGTTAAAGGACCATTAGGTACTTTGATACTATAAAATTCTAAGAATTCATCATAAGGCCCACTAGTAAATGAATATGCTCTACTTGGTGTATCTTCTAAACCGATCATAGTAAATTCACCAGCAATAAATCTATAGTCTCTTGGTCTTTCTAATTTAATTCTAAACAACTTATCAGTGTAGTGAGTCACTTCTACTACTTCTAATTCTCTCATTTGCATGACTAATCTTTCTCGTGGTTTATTTCAATGTAATTACAGTATGGAAACAAGTCTTGTTTATACTGTTCATTGTTTAACATATTTATATGATTAAGAATCACAAAAAGTACATCATGGTGTAGAACACATAAAATATTTTTACCTTCATTTAACTTAGGTAAAAGTTTTTTGTCATAAAAAAATTGTATTCTACTTTGTATGTTTGCTAACGTTTCGCCAGAAGGTGGAGTATCATCATAACTGTTTAGCATATGATCTGATACAGTTTGACCGTATTGATTATAAATTTGTTCTAAAGAAAGTCCTGTAAAGTTTCCATAGTCTCTAGCATACAAACATTCCATAACTTCGTGATTTATAACACTACAATTATCTTTGATTATGTCTGCTGATTCTATACTACGTTTCATATCACTAGTGAATAGGATATTCCACATATTGTTTTTTAATCTTGAACAAGCAATCTTTGTTTGATCCATGCCTTCTGGAGATAGACTCGTATCTACATTGCCTGCTATCAATCCTGCTTTCGAATATAGATTTTCAGCAGTTCTTAAAAGTCCTAATTTAGCCATTAGCAATAAAAATTTTTCAGTTCGTATACTTGCTTCTCTAATTTAGCAACTTGCTTTTTTAATTCTTCATTTTCTTTTTCAAGTTTTTCTAACTTGTATTTTGCATTAGCCGCTTCGTTACGATATTCTTGAGCCAAGTATTCGTTTGTATATCTTAAACCATTTGGATCATACATAGTTCTTACCCTTCAATATATTTATGAGGTAAACTATGTTCGATTCTTAATTTTTAATGGTTTGAATTCTGCTTCGTTCTTTAGCACAGAAAAATAGTTTTCTACTTCTCTATTGTTTCTTTTATCAAAACTTAATTTGTCTTCACCTTTATCAGTAACTTCCTTAAAGAACATACTAACATCACTTTCATTAATAAGCACACCTAGCCTATTAATCTTACGTTTAGCATCATATGGTTTAAATCTAACTTTGTAAAAATTCATGTTTCACCTCTTTTAAGCCGCAAAATTAGTCTGTAAAAAATCTAAAGTTTCAATTAAGTTTTCCGGTGAAGTTTCTCCGTAAGGATCATCATCTTCTCCGTCATTGTTTATACCTGGCTCTTGCCACCACTGCTCAACAATACCATCTTTTATAATAGCCATATATCTCCAACTTCTCATGCCAAATCCTAAATGATTTTTACCAACAAGCATACCCATAAATCTTGTGAAGTTACCACTACCATCTGGAATCATTTTAACATTTTTGATCTGCATTTTTTCTGCCCAGGCATTCATAACGAAACTATCGTTTACACTGATACAATAAACTTCGTCAATACCTTTTGATTTAATTGTTTCGTAATTACTTTCAAAGCCTGGTAATTGCTTTGAAGAACAAGTTGGTGTAAAAGCACCAGGTAGACTAAACAATACAACACGTTTACCTTTAAAATAATCATCAGTTGTTTTGCTTACCCATTCACCGCCTATAGGACAACCTAATTCTGCTTCTGGTTGCTCATCACCTTGTCTAACCCTAAAAGTAACTTTAGGTATTTTTAGACCGTTTATCATACAATAAAACTCCGATTCTACACTTAATGTGTAACAATCATTATATGTTATATAGGTTCAAATGTCAAGAAAAAAGACAGGATAAATCCTGCCTTTAAGTAAAATCAAGTATACAGTGGCCCCACAGAACACCGCCCTGCATAATGGTTTCGCCCTGCCTCGTCCATCAACTAAACGACCCCCGGTACACTCTATGCCCGGTTAGCGAACCTTACCTCACTATAGGCCCCTTCCTCTACCTATAATCTGACTACACTTTGGGGAGTAGTCGCCTCGCTCTTTGCGTTATATATTTATACTATAATTAAAAAATTGTTTATTGTCAACCAAAAATTTAATCTTTATAGTAATATTCGTCGTTATACAACTCTGAATCAAATTTATCCCAACTTGACTCATATGCCAATTGATCAACTGCTTGATATATAGCATCAAGTTGATGTGTCATGTGCAATAGGTTGTCTTGCATATTCATGAACACAAAAGTTGTAGTTGTCACATACATTAAAAGTATTGTCGTAATAACACTTAACCAAATGTTTGTGCTATTACTTCTATTGACTGCCATTTTACACTCCTTGTCCTTGATAGTGTACTAATGATGTCATTTTATAAAAGTCCTGTGTGCTTAATAGCACGGAACGGTACAGGCTTACCTGTGTCGTCCAATACTATTTCTCCGTTAACCGAACCGCCCATAACACGTCGACCGCTTGAAGTAACAAATAAAGTTGGTTTAATTTCTTCACCATCTATTACTCTTTTGTAATTCTTTGGTTTCGCCTTGCCACTAGCCGCTTTATATCCTGGCATAAGTACCCCTTGTTTGAAGACTATTTATTAAATTTTACCCAAGTCCTATGCAAAAGGTATAACCATACTGCATTGATGCTAGGCTCAATAAGTGCCACCAAGCCTGATTCCCAAAAACTAGCACCCGTCATAACTCTAACTACTGTCATAGCAATTAATACATGACCAATGCTATATATCATAGCCAGAGCAAACGAATCTGATAATTTAGTTTTTTCCTGGATGATTTCAAATAATTTTGTCATACTATAATTTACATTACCTTTCTGTATAAGTCAACCTTTTTATCTCCTAGCAATCATTGACAATGATAGACTACAGACCCTTATTTTAAACCTATTGTTTGCTGTCTTTTCAAATATTGTAATACTGGCCCTACTATGGCTGGTATGCTCAAAAACTAACTCATACTCGTCTGGAAGTATGATTCCGCCGTCTGCAAACGTTTGATGCACATCATCCTTAAGCCTGTTATAGTAATGTTCATCAAACCATGCTCTTGCTAGTGCTTTACCGCATATATCTGGTAGATGTTCTTTGATTTCTGCCCTAGTGGTAAATGTACGAATTTGTCCAATTAATAATGGCTGTTCGTAAGGTACTAGGGGACCTCTTTTAGTTGTTACTAGTGCTGTCAATTCCTTCTCGTTTTTTCTGTATGTTAATGGAACCATCTTTGTTATCTGTCCAATCTAGGACATCATCTTCAAACCAACCCATCTGATCAATGCAATCAGGTGGGAATTCAATAAAAAGTTCTTTTGTTTTGCCATTTTCTTGGACTTCTACGATCCAAGAATTGGTACTAAGTTGTTTATATTTCATACTGATTCTTCTTCCCAATCATGACAACTAGGATTACCTTCATATACTTTGTAATTGTGAATTATGGCAAATATAGTTTTCTTGTATCTATCGCCATATGTTAACAAATCATCTATTTGATTTTGAATATGAGGTGGCATATCCATATAGTTGTCTGTAATATATTCGTCCATGGTATCGTTTGCTTTAGCAATATTTGCAAAAAGTAAAAAAACCAACAATATAATATATCTTTTAATCAACTTCCCCACCCTGCGAATTCATCTTTGTTTTTCATTCTAACGTGTCTAGTTGGAAGTTCATAGTCTATTGTACCAACATTTTTAAAATTTGGATTAAGTTCAAGCCATCTATCTAATTGCTCTTTTGACTCAAAAATCATTTCCATTGCAGAACCAGTATCCGAATTTAGTATTGTACACTTCATTTCATACTACTCATCATTACTAAAATTGCAACATAAAAGAGAGCAAATATAAAAACTGGTTTTGCATTTTCAATACGTTTATCAGTTTTTGGTTCAGGCTTTACCCAATCAGCAGGCATATAATCCCTATCCCAAGCATCACGCCTTGAATCTATCTTACGTTGATCTGCATGAATAGATCTTGGATCTACCTTATGGGTAAATTTTTGTTCCATTACTTAACTCCATGGGGTGCTGGTTTTCCATCTGGACCAATATTTACAAAAACTATTTCATCAACTTTAATAATAGTCCTGCCTGAACGTTTATTCCTAACATCGCATCTAATAGTAATACTTGATCTACCTAATTTTACAGTTTCCATACCTATTTCAATTATATCGCCTCTAACTGCACTATTGATAAAATCAATGCCACTCATTTTACGAGTAACAAGTCTATCCTTCTCTAATTGGCAATTACAATAAATGTATGCTTCTTCATCAATCCAATCTAGTAATCGGCCACCAAATAGTGTTCCGTTACTATTAAGATCCTTAGGAGCAATCATTTTCCTTGTAAAATATTTCATTTTGCCAACATTCCAAAAATCTAATTGTTCTTCTGTTTCAGCGAATGCTTCTATATCATCTTTTTTAATAACCATATGCTACCTACTGTTTGGCAGAAGTACAAGGAATCGAACCTCAGTTTACGGTTTTGGAGACCGTCGTGTTACCACTACACCATACTCCCATTAATACTTTACAGTAACAAAGAAACTTATATCTGTCAATCTTTTTCAGAATTTTTTTCCAAAGCACGTTTAACTAAATTTTTCATTACTAACTTTTCGATAGCCTTGCCTACTTTGGGATCTTTATGATTTACCTGTTTATAATATTTTTCAAACTTTTTAGTCATACTTGTTCACTTTAATGTTATCCGGTGCATAGACAGAACCATCATATTGGGAACCTGTTTTTCTTGGTCCATCTTCAACACCAAAATTACAACTGGCGGCAAATAACAAACCAGCAATAATTACATATGACATATACTTACAAAATTTTAAGAAGCCTTTATACGTTGCCTCTGCAACCATTTGTGCTTCTTCCCTAGGTTCCATTACCATTCTACTGGCTCCACCCAAGGATAGCAAGGTATAATACTTTGCCTACAATATTTTGCATTATCTACTAGCAATACAGGTAATACAACTATCACGAATATACAAAATAAAACAGGCCATATAAGGCCTTTTGTAGAGCAATAATTTTCATGTTTCATTTTCTCTAGTATCCTTTATTAAGTTTTGAGTTTCAGGTAAACATAGTATGGCCGTCATTGGATCATTAAATCCTGCGACTGCAATAAGTTCTATTGCAAGTGTGTCAGCATTGTCTGGATTGTTTACATACTTTACACACTCTTGCTTACTATCAAACTCAAGTGTTTTAATTACAAAAGGATCTCCTATTGTAAGTGTAATGTATATCAACCATTGTACCATATTTTATTACCTCTATGTTTGGTGCGGACGGGGGGACTCGAACCCCCAAGCCATAAGCGACGGATTTTAAGTCCGTTGTGTTTACCAATTTCACCACATCCGCAATTTGGCCTGCCCTACAGGACTCGAACCTGTGACCTACGGTTTAGAAGACCGTTGCTCTAATCCAACTGAGCTAAGGGCAGA
>MDTC01055885.1_pt1 | contig 10790 bp, 8 predicted proteins | sample 811181 | NCBI WGS metagenome assembly MDTC01 (sample SAMN05326644, study PRJNA326480) | marine metagenome | isolation source: seawater | place: Pacific Ocean: North | collected 2011 | reverse complement strand
TGGAGCAAACAAAATGCAGAGTTTATTGCAGATAAATTCAAATCGTGGGGATATGATACAAAAATTGAAACTTTTGAAGTTATGGTTCCTTTCCCTAAGATAAGAAAATTAGAAATGGTATCTCCAAAGAGAGTATCATTCCAACTGAAAGAACCAGCACTTAAAGAAGATGCAACCTCTGGTATTACAAAAGACGTCCTCCCCGGATATAATGCTTTTTCAGCTGATGGAAATGTAACAGCTGAATTAGTCTTTGTTAATTATGGAATTCCTGCAGACTATAAAGAATTAGCTCGACTAGGAATAGATGTTAAGGGCAAAATTGTATTAGCTAAGTATGGTGGTTCATGGAGAGGAATAAAACCTAAAGTTGCTTATGAAAATGGAGCAATTGGATGTATTATTTATTCTGATCCCAAAGATGATGGTTACTTTCAAGGAGATGTTTATCCTGATGGACCATATAGAATGGAACACGGAATTCAACGAGGATCTGTATTAGATATGCCAATGTACCCAGGTGACCCATTAACTCCAGGATACGGAGCAACTAAAGATGCAAAGCGTTTAGATATAGCTGATGCTCCTACAATTATGAAAATTCCAGTAATGCCTATTTCTTATGGTGATGCTTTACCATTGCTAAAAGAATTGGGTGGCCCCGTTGCGCCAATGGCTTGGAGGGGAGGCCTACCTTTAACTTACCACGTTGGTCCAGGACCTGTTAAAGTTAATCTACATCTTGAGTTCGAATGGAAATTACGTACAGCTTATAATCCGATTGGTCGTATGGAAGGTTCTGTATACCCGGATGAATGGATTATGAGAGGAAATCACCACGATGGTTGGGCTCAGGGAGCCGCAGATCCTATTAGTGGAATGGTTTCATTAATGGAAGAAGCTAGAGCAGTAAGTGAACTAGTTAAGACGGGATGGCGCCCCAAACGAACTTTGATTTATGCAGGTTGGGATGCTGAAGAACCAGCTTTATTAGGATCAACTGAATGGGTTGAGTTTCATCGGGATGAAATAAGGGAAAAGATGATATCATATATTAATACCGATGGTACAGGAGTTGGATTTTTGGGTGTAGGAGGTTCTCATGCTCTTGAAAAATTTGTCAATGAAATATCGAAGGATGTAAAAGATCCAGTACAGGATGTAACTCTTCAAGATCGAATTCGAGCGCGGCTTCGTGTAAGTGGAAATAAAGATGCTGAAAGACCTGACCTAAGGATTTATGCCTTAGGAGCAGGATCTGATTACACGGCATATATCCATCATGCAGGAGTTCCATCACTAAATGTTGGCTTTGGTGGTGAGAGTGGTGGAGGATCTTATCATTCTATTTTTGATTCCTATGATCATTATACTCGATTTAGTGATGGCGACTTTAAGTATGGTGTTACTTTATCAAAAGTTACAGGTCGCTTAGTTCTTCGATTATCTGAATCTGATATTCTACCTTTTCGATTCGTTAATATGGTTGACAATATTGGCACATATATTGAAAGCAATAAAAAATTTGCTGAGAAAGTGACCAAAGAAACGAAAAGGCAAAATAAATTATTGGATCAAAATGCATATACTATTGCTGGAAACCCAAAAAAAACATATTTGCCACCAAAACGTTTAGATATAGTGCCTGATTTTGATTTTGGACTTCTGGATGCAGCCTACTCAAGATTAAAAGCTAGCGCATGGAACTATGAAAAGGCCTTAAATAGATTTAAGAAAGGCTCTCTTTCAGCAGAACAGAAAGCTCAAATTAATTCTCTCTTAAAAAATGTTGAGCAATCAATGCTACGCGAAAATGGTTTGCCCAGAAGAGATTGGTTTAAACATATGATTTATGCTCCAGGATTTTATACAGGATATGGAGTGAAAACATTGCCTGGGATACGTGAAGGATTAGAAGAAAGGAATTGGGATGAAGTCAATTTATTTATTAGTGAAGTTGCTAAGGCACTAGATCGAGCAGCTGCTACAATAAATAATGCCACAACAATTCTGAGTGGTAATTAATTATATATGGTTCATTTTTTTCTCTATTTACTGGGCCACTCATTAGTTGTTAGTCAATTTCTCTCATTAACATCTTTAGATAGTGGTGTAAACGCATCTTTCCGAGGACTATCAGTAGTAAATAATAGTGTGGTTTGGGTGAGCGGAACAGGCGGTACTGTTTTACGCACTGTAGATGGGGGAGCGAATTGGGAAAATGTCTCTGTCCCGAATATGGGCAAAACCGACTTTCGGGATGTTGAGGGCTTCGATAAAAATACCGCCATTGTCATGGGAATTGCTTCTCCTGCTCGATTTTATAAAACTACCGATAGGGGACAAAACTGGAAGCTTGTTTATTTTGACGATCGTGAAGAGGTGTTTTTTGACGGAATGTCATTTTGGAATAAGAGGAATGGGATTGCATTCAGCGACCCGGCGAATGGACATCACTTGCTCATCCGAACCACGGATGGGGGCGATACGTGGGAGGAAATTCCCGCAGATGGTATACCGGAAAAATTAGACCCTGAGTTTGGTTTTGCCTCCAGTGGAACTGGAATGCCAGTGAAGGGGCGAAATACAGTTTGGCTGGGAATGGGCGGTATAAAATCCCGCGTATTCAAGAGTGAAAATGGCGGATTAAATTGGTCTGTGGCAGAAACTCCGGTAGTTCATGGCGGCCAGAGTACGGGTATATATTCTGTGGCCTTCAAAAATAAAAAGGTGGGCATTGCTGTGGGCGGAGACTACATGAACCAAGCCATTCAAAACACCATGGCCCATACCCAGGATGGGGGTATCACATGGCATCTCCCGGAAAAACAAACACATCAGTATCGTGAGTGCGTGGCCCATTATCGCGGGAATACATTTTTTGCCGTGGGACCATCCGGCTTTGACCGAACCACAGATAACGGCAAGAACTGGACACCCCACTATTGGGAGGTGAAAGATCTTACGGCCTTAGCATTTGCTAAGGGTAGCCGTGGCGGGTTTGCAGTGGGTAAGGGGGGACAAATCTATAAAATAAAAGTAGGACAATAATGGGTCAAAAGTCAGCCTTAGTCTTGGGCGCTTCCGGTTTAATCGGATCTGAAGTGCTACAATTATGTTTGGCTTCAGACATTTATAACAAGATAATTACGCCTGTTCGAAGGTCATTATTAATTGAACATGAAAAATTAGATGAAAAAGTAATCGATTTTGACATGTCGCCATGGGAGAATTTATTCCCCGTGGATCATGTGTATTGTTGTTTAGGCACCACTATCAAAACGGCTGGGAGCAAATCAAATTTCCGAAAAGTCGATCATGATTATCCATTGGCTTTTGCCGGTGCAGCAAAAAAATGGAATGCATCTGTTTTCAGTATTGTTACTGCCGCCGGCTCAAACGCCAACTCCAAAATATTTTACAACCGGGTAAAAGGTGAACTTGAATCAAACCTTAGATCCTTAGGTTTAAATTCAACGCTCATTTTTCAGCCTTCATTATTAATGGGTGATCGAAATGAATTCCGACCGGGAGAGAAGATCGCCATGGGTGTGGCAAAATTGACCTCCTGGATGACACCCAGTTCTTTCCGGGCGATACATAGCAAAACGGTAGCCAAATCAATGGTTGCGGAAACCTGTTCAGAAAGTGCCGGATTCAACATTATTTCGAATAAAACCATGCATAACATTGGATAAGGAACGAACCATGATGAGACGAATGATAATTGTTTATTTTTCAGGACTTTTGCTGTTGTCGGCGCAATCCCTCACAGTTGATCCTAGTGTGTATAAAATATTAGATGATATTAGTACGGACCAATTAGAAAAATATGTGACAAAACTGGTCAATTTCGGAACGCGCCATACATTGTCAGATACAGTATCCAATACCCGGGGGATCGGCGCCGCCCGGCGGTGGATTAAGAAAGAATTCGAAGAAATATCCAAGGACTGCGGCGGATGTCTTGAAGTAGAAGAACAGTGGTCCTTGGCCAAAGGGAGTCCCAAATCACGAATCAAAAGAGACACCTGGATTGTCAACATTTATGCGGTGAAACGGGGGACGAAATATCCGAATAGGTATGTGATCATGAGTGGTGATATTGATTCCAGAATTTCCGATCCATTGGACGGAAAAGGTAATTCCCCCGGGGCCAACGACAATGCCTCCGGCATGGCCGGCGCCATTGAATTGGCACGTGTTTTATCGAAACATGATTTTCCCACCAGTATCATTCTGGCAGGACTCTCTGGTGAGGAACAGGGATTATTCGGCGGCAGATTTTTAGCGGAAAAAGCCAAAAAAGAAGGCTGGGAAATTGTGGGTATTTTAAACAATGATATGATCGGCAATATCGAGGGGGTGGACGGTGTTATAGACAACCGCACATTCAGAATTTTTTCTGAACCCTATTCTATTTTGGAAACAGAAAAACAATTGAAACAAAAGCGGTTTTATGGGGGCGAGAATGATGGTGAATCCCGCCAGCTGGCCCGCCATGCATTTGCTAGCACCAAAATATACTTGCCGGAAATGAATCCCTTGTTGATCTACCGCTTGGATCGTTTCGGCCGTGGCGGTCATCACCGACCTTTCAATGAAGCCGGGTTTCCCGGTGTGCGGATAATGGAGGCCCATGAGAATTATAACCGCCAGCACCAGGATATTCGGACAGAAAATGGTATCAAATACGGCGATGTGATTGAAGGTGTGAATTTTGATTACTGCGCCAAACTGACGGCGGTAAATGCAGCAGCTTTGGTCACCTTGGCCATGGCGCCGCCTAAACCAAAAAACGTCAAAATCGGCGGAATTGTAAAACCCTTTACTGTTTTATCCTGGGATAAGGTCGACGGTGCGGCTGGTTACAAACTCTATTGGCGGGATACCACCGCTCCCACCTGGAAATATTCAAAATGGGTGGGCGGTTATGTGACGCAGCATACCTTAGAAGGTATTGTCATAGATAATTATCTCTTTGGTGTAGCGGCGGTCGGTGAAAACGGCCATGAGAGCATGGTAGCCTATCCCGGTGGCTTGATCGGACGTTAAGGCGTCATTTCAGTGAAACAAAAAATTAAGTCGGGATATGGAAGTGGTACTAAGATGAAAATATTTTTTTGCTGGCTGCTGCTGATCGGTTGGTGTTTTTCAGGTGAATTACGGGTTCTCGCTTATAATATTCACCACGGTGAAGGGATGGATGATGCAGTCGACCTCCCTCGAATCGCGGATGTGATCAGATCAGAAAAACCGGATTTTGTCGCCTTACAGGAAGTGGATAAAGGGGTGAACCGGAGCGGGAAAGTCAATCAGGCCATGGTGCTGGGGGAATTGTTGGGCATGTATCACAATTTTGCCAAATTTATGGACTTTGATGGGGGTGAATATGGTTTGGCCGTCCTTTCAAAATATCCCATTCTTAAATCTCATATTCATCGGTTGCCTGTTGGGGCCGAACCTCGTGTGGTCCTTGAAGTGGAAGTGATGGTGAATGGGAAACCGATTTCATTTGCCAGTATCCATTTAGATTGGACGAAATCGTCACTGCGTGTTGCCCAGTTTAAAGCTTTGGATAAAGCGTTGGCTATTCGAAAACATCCTGTAATTGTGGCAGGGGACTATAATGCAGAACCAGATTCGCCGACCATGCAATTGGCACGTCAGTCCGGATTCATCATTCCCAAGTTAAATCCCAATCTCACATGGCCGGCGGATGCACCAAAAGTAGAGATTGACTATATTGTGATTCGGGGGATGCCTAGCATAAAGGCCACTTCAACTGTCCTGGGTGAACGAATCGCTTCAGATCACCGACCAGTTGTAGGCGTAATTCAATGGCCGTAAATAAATACAAGATACTCTCTTGGGCCGTTGCCCTTATGTTTATCGCTTTCGCGGCGGTGAATCTGAATGATCCCGATGGTTGGATTTGGGCCTTAATCTATGTGGCGGTGGCCGTTCTGCCATTAAGCCAAAAAGTGAATCAAAAATACCTAAACCAATTGGCCTTGGTTCTGCTGGTCTTGGGCTTATTGATCGCTTCGGGCATCCTTAACCCTTGGATGTCTCAACAGGAAGATGACCGCATGGTAAACATGTGGGAACACCAACGGGAAGGTTTAGGCATTATCCTAGGGAGTGCCTGGTTATGGTTGGGGCGAAAATTAAAGTAATGTGGAATTGAATAAAGAAATGGGAGAAACGAATGAAAAAAATAAGCTGGCTTACACCTTTTATATTCTGTAGCTGTATGGAAAAAATGAATCTGCCCCCTGACGCAACCAAGAAACCCTATGAAATGACAGAGCACGGTCATACCCGTGTGGATAATTATTATTGGATGCGGCTCACGGATGAACAGAAATCAGCTGAAAAATATGATTCACAGACACAAGAAGTGGTGGATTATATTGATTCTGAAAATAATTATACTCAATCAAGTCTTTCTCATACTAAAAAGTTTCAGGATAGTCTTTTTGATGAGATAGTTGGAAGGATACAGAAGGATGAGGAGTCTGTTCCTTACCTTGATAATGGTTATTATTATTATACACGATATGAGTCAGAAAAGGAATATGCAATTCATTGTAGGAAAAAAGGTTCCTTAAGTAATAAGGAAGAAATCATTCTTGATGAAAATATATTAGCCCAAGGTCATGATTATTTTGCAATTGGTGGTCGTACTATTAGCCCAGACAATCAATGGTTAGCCTATGGTGTTGATACCTTAAGTCGACGCATATACGAAATTCATTTTAAAAATCTTCAAACTGGAGAAGTTTTAAATCAAACCATACCTAATAGTTCAGGTAGCGTTGCATGGGCAAACGATAATAAGACAGTATTCTATACCTCTAAGAATGAAGTAACTTTATTAAGTGAAAAAATATGGAGGCACAAAGTTGGGTCTAAATCCTCAACTGATAAACTAATTTATTCAGAGAATGATGAAACTTTCTATAATGGTGTATATAGATCTAAATCAGGAGAATTTATAATTATATATCATCGAAGTACTTTAGTATCTGATTATCAGATTTTAAATGCTAATAACCCAGATGGCATGTTTAATAATTTTACAAAAAGAGAATCTGATCATGAATATAGTATTGAACATTATAAAGATAAATTTTATATCATTACTAACTGGAAGGCCGAAAATAACCGATTGATGGAAACATCAGATAAGAAAACAAAAATGTCAAATTGGAGAGAAGTTATTCCTCATCGGAAAGATGCACATTTACTTGGAATGGAAATTTTTAAGAATCATCTTGTACTAAATGAAAGGAAAGATGGTCTTAGGGGGTTACGTATTATGAATCAAATAACAGGAACAGATGAATATTTAGATTTTGGTGAATCAACTTATACAGCAAGTATTTCTGTTAATAAAGAGTTCGATACAAATATTCTCAGATATAACTATACTTCATTGGTTACACCTCGTTCCACATATGATTATAATATGGATACTGGCAACGTTGATTTGATGAAAGAACAGAAAGTCATTGGTGGTTATAATAAACAACTATATAATTCTGAACGTCTATATGCTGTGGCAAAAGATGGAAATAAAATCCCTATCTCAATGGTTTATCATAAAGAGATGAAAAAAGATGTACCTCAAAATCTTCTCCTTTACGCATATGGCTCGTATGGTTCTACGCGTGACCCTTATTTTAGCTCAACAAGATTAAGTTTGTTGGATAGAGGTTTTATTTATGCTATTGCGCATGTAAGAGGTAGTCAGATATATGGTCGGCAATCGTATGATAATGGTAAAATGTTAAATAAAAAAAATACATTTTATGATTTTATTGACGCAGGTAAGTATCTAATTGATAGAAAATATACTAATTCGGATCGCCTTTTTGCTGAAGGTGGAAGTGCAGGAGGGCTACTGATTGGGGCTGTTGTTAATATGGAGCCAGAGCTGTGGAAAGGTGCTATTGCTGCCGTGCCATTTGTTGATGTGGTTACAACAATGTTAGATGCATCAATACCTTTGACATCTGGTGAATGGGATGAATGGGGTGACCCCAGAGAAAAAAAATATTATGATTATATGCTTTCATATTCTCCTTATGATCAAATCAAAGATCGCAATTATCCTAATTTACTTGTTACAAGTGGGTTTTTTGATTCGCAGGTTCAATATTGGGAGCCATTAAAATATGTAGCGAAGCTTAGAGATAATTGGCAAAGTGATAATAAACTCTATCTTCACATGAATATGGATGCTGGCCATGGAGGTAAATCTGGTCGATATCGCCGATATAGGGAAGTCGCTCTAGAATATGCATTTATGTTTGACCTAGTTGGGATTCGTGAATAACACATGTTAATTTGTTTAATATAGAATTATGATGTAATTTTACTCGGTATGAAGATAAAAAGTCAATTATTAGGACTAATTTTTATTGGATCCCTATTCTTTCAGGGATGTTTTACACAGTTAGCTATGTTCTATCCAGAGCCAGAGATTGAAGAATTCGAAGAACAATTTTATGACACTTATTCTCAAGCACCTTCTCGACCTGGATTGGATGTTTATGCTCAAGATGGAGCAGGAACTCCATTAGGGTTAGCGTATTCATCGATGTATGAAAGATATTATGGTATGTACCCGTATTTTGGCGCATCTTATGGAAGTGGATACTATAATAAATATGATTACTATAATAGATATGGATATCATCCAGGCGCGGGTGGTTATACTAATCTATACGGTTATAATGGTTATGACTATGTTATAGGTGGATACAAAATGTTTGTGCCCATAAATGATAATAAAGAATTACGTTCATTTAATAAGGATCGAACACTTACTTCTGGTACAAACTTAAATGTTAACCGATCCAGTTCATCTTCTCGAACTAACCAATCATCACACGGAGGGAATAGTTCATCTGTCTCTTCTGACAGATCTTCAGGGTCTTCATCCTCCGGAAGCTCTTCTAGTAGTTCTTCTAGCTCATCATCAGGTGGGCGTAGAGCATCTCGTCGCAATTAGTCTTCATTCATAATTATGTTAGGGTTTTGATCCAGGTTATGACCCAATTCAAATTTATCCCACTTATTCTTTTCTTTGCTATAATCAAATCTCAAACTGCATCTGAAGCCATCCATTTGGTTGAGAATGAGGTGGGTTATGGTGCAAGATCATTGGCTATGGGCGGAGCCTATACTGCTATGGGTAGTGACCCATCAGGGATGTATTGGAACCCTGCGGGCTTAGCCGATATTAAAAATGGAGCATTCTATATTGAACTTCGTAATCTTTATTCAAAGAATAAAACAACCTATCTTGGGGAAACTGATACTAATCCTTTAGGAACTGGGCGATTAAATGGGATAGGTATGGCATTCCCAGTCCCAACGATTCGCGGAAGTTTAGTTTTGGGGGTGGGATTTAATCGAATCAATCATTACGATGAATTCATGAGATTTTCTGGGTTTAGTAATTATGACAATGCTTTAGAATTTCCTATCAATGTAGATGGTACACAACAAAACCATTTTTTTTCAAAAGGAGTTAGACGTTCTGAGGAGATATCAAGTATGGGTGCAATGGAACAATTAACATTTGCATTCGGGATTGCTCTATCCCCAAATATGTCTGGAGGATTATCTATTTCAAAAATATCGGGGAATGAAAAATATAATTTTGAATTTATTCAAGAAGATACACAAAATAAATACACTGAATTTCCTAAAGATTTTAAAAGATATGATTTAATCCAATCCCTTGATACGAAAACTGAAGGTTGGCAAATCCGAGGGGGGTTAAAATTTATTATTACGCAATGGTTTCGCATTGGCATGAATTTATCCTTACCGTATAAGATAAAGGTTCTTGAGAATCATGGGACAAGTGAATCGCTTAGTTTTGATAATGGAGATAATAGTGATGCAACTGAAGCTGGTTATTATGATTACAAAGTAAAAGCGCCTATGATCTTAGATATTGGTGGAGCAATAACAGTAGAAGCACTTTCTATATCAAGTAGTTATCGATTAATCGATTGGACGTCTACCAGGTTTGATTTAGAAAGTGTACAATTAAATTCTGATGATTATTTATACCTTGAAGAAGAGAACAGTAATCTATCATTTCGATATCGTCAGGTCTCCCAGATTCGTCTAGGGGTTGAAACTTTGCTCGAGTTCAGTGAAACATTTGGAATCGCTTTAAGAGGTGGATACGCCTTTCTTCCTGCTCCAAAAAAATCTGATAAAGGTGACAAAACTTACGTTTCTCTTGGCGCTGGGATACCTCTTGGATCTAACATGATTATGGACGGCGCAGCGGTTTTAAGCTCATGGGAAAAGAAATCTAGTGATTATTACACTCCTTCTGGCGCACAAGAAGAAGTCTCAGCACTTAAAATTTATTTGAATTTATCGTATCTATTTTAATCTCATACTAGCAGAATATTATTTGGAATTCCCTTCTATACTCGACTAATTTTCCGAGCCTATTTATGGCAAAGAGTGGCTCGGTAGCTCAGTAGGTAGAGCAGAGGACTGAAAATCCTTGTGTCGGCGGTTCGATTCCGTCCCGAGCCACGTTAAATTATTAGGCAATCCATCGTCTAGGAAGTAGGTCCTAGCGGATTTCCGAAAGGCAGTGCCTTTCTTCTCCTCTACCTACTAAGTAGCATATATGTAGCCAGAGGCATTTCATTTATTTAGAATTTGATATATAATGGTAAAGATATAAATGTCCAAAACCTACATACCAAATATCTTTCCTATTGCTTATATATTCCAAATGGCTC